>WNEY01003154.1_pt1 | contig 12284 bp, 14 predicted proteins | sample 5400531 | NCBI WGS metagenome assembly WNEY01 (sample SAMN13153338, study PRJNA577476) | soil metagenome | isolation source: 200 cm saprolite under Douglas fir tree site 1 | place: USA:California | collected 2015-04-18
GTCATCAAGCCCGCCCGTCAGTCCGGCGGTAAGGGCGTTAAGCTGATCGAAGACCGCCAGATCTATCTACACGATGAGAAGGAGCACTTCAAAGAAGCCTACTTCGACTCTCTGCAAGCCAGCATGGCCGCTTACTCTGACATCGAAGACAAGATTCTGGTCGAAGAGAAGGCTTGGGGTCCAGAGTATTCTCTGCAATGCTTCACAGACGGCAAAACCGTTCTTGGTACGCCTCTCGTCCAGGACAACAAGAGCGCTCACGAATTTGACAGCGGACCCGAGACCGGCGGAATGGGTAGCATCTCAGGTCCCGACATGACCCTCCCATTCATCACCAGGCAAGAATATGACAAGTCGCTCAAGATCGTCGAAGGAATAGTCGAGGCCATTCAGAAAAAAACTGGCAGGTCCTACCACGGCATGGTCGGCGGACAAATGATGCTCACAGAGAACGAAGGACCGACAATCATCGAGGTGTACTCTCGGCTGGGCGATCCGGAAGCGATCAACATGCTTGCCATGCTTAAGACAGACATCATCGATGTCTTCCAAGCTATCGTCGAAAGACGGCTGTCGAAGCTGAAGCTCGAATTCACCAGTGAAGACGCCGTAGTCGTGAAGGTTGTCGCTCCCAACGGCTATCCCGAAAAGAGAGACAAAGCCAAGGGTCACCCGGTCCAGGTCTTCGAGACAAACATCAAACGAAATGGCTGCTACCTTTTCTGGGGAAGTGCTGACCTCCAAGAAGACAACCAAGTGATGACAGGCGGCTCCCGTCTTCTCGCGTTGATGGCCATGGACCACACTCTACCACCAGCCAGTGCCAGGATCGAGAAAACAGCTTCGAGTATCCAGCTGACTGACGGCTGGGGACTTTATCATCGAAGCGACATAGGCTCAGAACAACTTCTCGCAAGGAGACTGGATGCAGCGGAACGAGTCCGTCGGCTCTACAAGTACAGGGAAGAACTCGGGATTCTTGGAAGAAGAATGGAATGGGTTCCAAAGGTCGGCAGGATCGACCCTTCACAACTCTTGCTGGCAGAGATGCATGGACCCGAAAAGGCCTAGCTGAATGGTCCCGATTGGCGTCTTGGCGTCAGGACGCGGTTCGAACGTTGAAGCTGTGCTAGACGCGGTCGACAATCGCTACCTCACCAAGTGCGAGGTCAAGATTGTAATCAGCAACCGACCCAACGCGCCGGTTCTCGATGTAGCAAAGAAGCATTATGTTGAAACAATTACGCTAGACGACAAAGGTGTCCCGAAGAAAAACTGGGACTACGACCAGAAAACTATCGCCGCTCTCCAGTCGCGCGGGGTGGACTCGAAAACCGGGCTCATTGTACTAGCTGGGTATCTCCGGATCCTCAGTGAACAATTCGTTGATCTCTATCCTCGCAGGATCATAAACGTACACCCTGCGCTGCTTCCATCCTTCCCAGGTCTGGAAGCGCAGAAACAGGCTCTCGATCACGGCGTCAAAGTTACTGGCTGCACCGTCCACTTCGTCGACAGAGAGGTCGACCATGGTCCCATAATTCTCCAAACACCAGTTGCGATCCGCGACGATGATAGCGTGGAAACTCTCTCTGGCCGTATCCTGCGAGAGGAGCACCGAATTCTTCCTGAAGCCATCAGACTTCTCACGGAGGATCAGTTGGAGCTGGAGGGCAGGAGGGTCGTCTTCAAGAATTGACAGCCATACTCATGGATGGCAAACTGGTAGCTGGAGAGGTGAAGAAACAGGTCGCCCAAAACGTCGCACAATTAGAAAAGCATGGGACTGCGCCTCTCCTCGCCACAATTCAGGTCGGCGACGATCCTGCCAGCGCCTCCTACCTCAAAGCCAAACATAAGGCCGCTGGAGAGGTTGGAATAAGAGCTGAGAGCCACCATCTACCCGCTGACACTTCTCAGGACGAGCTCGAGGCTTTGCTCGGCCAGCTCAACACCAACCCTAAGGTCAACGGAATACTCGTCCAGCTGCCATTACCACCGGACTTCAACGAGGAAAACATAATCGAGAGAATCATCCCATACAAGGACGTTGACGGACTACACCCCATCAACGCGGGCAAACTCGCGGCAGGCCATGAGGAACTGGTTCCTTCCACGCCAAAGGGCGTTATCAAACTCCTAAACCACTACAAAGTCCCTGTTGCCGGATCCAGGGCAGTTATCATCAATCGAAGCAATTTAGTAGGCAGGCCTTTGGCCAACCTCCTCCTCAACAGAGACGCGACCGTGACGGTCTGCCATTCCAAGACGCCCAATCTTTCAGGGATGACACGGACAGCTGACATTCTAGTCAGCGCGGTCGGAAAAGAAATCTTCCAAATTCGTGCGGACCATGTGAAGCCCAACTCGGCTGTATTCGACGTTGGCCTGACAAGAGTCGATGGAAAGCTCCGGGGAGATGTGGATTTTGACAAGGTCAACAGAGTAGCCGGTTATATTACGCCAGTCCCGGGAGGTGTTGGACCTATGACGGTCGCATGTCTTCTGGAAAACACTGTACTGGCTGCGAGCATCCAGATTGGCTTGAAAGTTTGAGCGAAGCAAAGATTGCTGTCGAGAAAGAACAATTCCGACAATACATTCTACGCCTTAGAGATAGACAGTCGACTCGAGACATAGAACAGAAGAGCATGGAAATCACTGATCAAGTTCTGCATCTTCACGAGTATGTCCGGGCAAGAGGTATTGCCTGCTATGTCAGCAAGGACAGTGAGGTTGATACTCGCCCGCTGATTCGAAAGGCCTTGGACGGAAACAAGCGAGTCCTTGTCCCGGTTGTAAAGAAAGGAGACATTGACCTCTTCTTCTCCGAGATCAAAGACCTTGGGAAGGACCTTGCGCCTGGAAGTTTCAATATTCCCGAACCCAGACCGGAGATTATTCGACCTGAAAGCCTCGATGGAGTCGACGTTCTGTTCGTTCCTGGAATCGTGTGGGACAAGGAGGGCTACCGTCTCGGCTGGGGCAGAGGATATTTTGACCGCATTCTCAAAACGCTCCCGGAACATGTTCGTTCCATCGGTCTTTCGTTCAATCTACAGTTTGTCAGTCGCGTTCCTCGGGATCAGTTTGATTTACCAGTGAACATTGTAGTGACGGAATCTCGTGTTGTGCGGTGTCACAGTTGAGCAGAAGCGTTAGCATACTCATGGGTTCGGAGAGCGACCGGGAGATCGCCAAGAAAGCCGAGACCGTATTTGACAAGCTTGGCATTCCCTTCGAGACAAAGGTTCTCTCTAGCCACCGAAACCACAAAGAGCTCGATAGATATGTTGAGGGCTCGAAGTCTGATGTTTTCATCGCCATTGCAGGTCTCAGCGCGGCCCTACCTGGTTTCGTAGCTTCCTTGACCAACAAGCCGGTAATTGGAGTGCCAGTTTCAGGCAAGCTCAATCTCGACTCTATCCTCTCGATCGTCCAGCTTCCATCAGGTGTTCCAGTCGGCACTGTGGGTCTTGACAATGGAACGAACGCGGCACTCCTAGCCGCTGAGATTCTGGCTCTCTCCGACTCAGAACTCGCAAAGAATGTCCAACAGTACCGAGGTGGACGTGTCTAGATGCAAGAACACGTTACCGAGCCCCAGAGCGAATTGTCGTCCATGCCATTCAAACGCGGCAAGGTAAAGGACATCTACGAGCTCGACAGCGAGGAACTCTTGTTCGTTTTCACTGACCGAGTATCCGCCTATGACGTAGTCCTTCCCTCAACCATTCCTCGAAAGGGGGAAGTGCTCTGCAAGCTGGCCGCCTACTGGTTCAACTATCTGGAAGTCCCTCATCATATGGTCCGCGTTGAGAACACGAACCGGATGGTTGTCCAGAAGCTGAAGATGATTCCGGTAGAGTGCGTTGTCCGAGGTTATCTCTACGGCAGTCTCTACGAGAGACTGGTCAACGGCGAGGTCAACCTTCCTGTGAAGCCGATCAACGCTGCCAAGCTTCCAGAACTCTTCTTTGATCCGACCACCAAGTCTGACGTGAAGGACGAGTCTGTCACTGTGGATCAGATTGTTGATGAGGGCTGGTTGGACCCGGTAGAGATCACCGCGCTCAAAGAGAGTAGCTTCAGCATCTACAGGAAAATGTCCGAGCGCGCGGACAAGGCTGGCTTCATCCTCGCAGATCTCAAACTAGAGTTTGGTTTCGACGATGAAAGCAATATCGTTCTGGCGGACTCGATTGGACCCGATGAGTTTCGGCTCTGGCCGAAAGAAAACTATTCCCCAGGCAAGAACCAAGAGAGCTATGATAAGCAGTTGATTCGAGACTGGCTTTCCAAGGTTGGTTACAAGAAGATCCTTGATCAGGCGCGAAAAGCTGGACAGCCAGTATCCAGACCGCCTGATCTTCCCAAGGATCTGATCGATGAGACGACTAAGCGTTATGTTATCGCTTACGAGCGCTTGACGGGACTGAAACTCTAGGCTTGCCTCAGCCCCGCATGACCTACGCCAGAGCGGGAGTCAACGTTTCTCAAGTCAGGAAATCCCACGAGGCCCTAGCTAGACGCCTCGAATCTACATTCAAGACCCGTAAAGGAAAAGTCGGGCATCCCGTTTTCCCGATTGGCCATTACGCAGGTCTTGTCGACCTCAAAGACGGCCGGGTCCTTAGCCTCCATACCGATAACGTCGGGACCAAGGTCATCATCGCTCAGATGATGCGGAAGTATGATACCATCGGGATAGATTGTGTCGCGATGTGCGCGAATGATCTGATCTGCACGGGCGCCGAACCCATCAGCTTCCTCGACTACCTCGCCATGGCTACGCACGACCGGCTTATTGTCGACGAGATCGCAATCGGGCTCGTAGAAGGCGCAAAACAGGCTGGAATGGCGATAGTTGGTGGCGAGACAGCCATCGTTCCAGACCTTCTCTCCAACGACGCAGGGATAGACCTTGTCGGGATGGCAGTAGGCATCGGTAAAGAGAAAGACCTCATCCTCGGAGATCATATCCGAAAAGGGGATTCACTGGTCGGAGTCGCCAGTTCGGGAATACACTCGAACGGTCTAACCCTCGCCAGGAAAACTCTCCTAAGAGAGTACAAGCTGAAAGAGGATGTGCCGGAGCTTGGCCGAAGCATCGGTGAGGAACTGCTAGAACCGACTCGAATCTACGTCAAGCCGGTTATAGAGGCGACTAGAAAACTTGAGGTTCACGGGCTTGCTCACATAACAGGAGGAGCGTTTGCAAAACTTGACCGGATAGTTGGACAGGCAAGACTTGGAGCCAGCATTGAACAACTTCCCCCTACGCCGGGAATATTCCGGATTATTCAGAAGAATGGAAGAATCTCTGACCGAGAAATGTACCGGACTTTCAATATGGGAGTAGGCTTCGTTTTAGTCTGCCCCGAGAAAACTCAAGACGCCGCGATTCGACTATTCATGAGACATGGCCATAACGCGTTCAATCTCGGACGCGTAGAGAAAAAGAGAGGAATTCGAGTCAAAGATAAGGTAGTCAATTGAGACTACCGGATGAGCTTCAGTTCTCTTAGCTACGCTTCTACCTTGGAATGTTCCGCGAGGACTTTCAGGTCAGCGGGTTTGGCGTGGAAGCCAATCTTTGCGTGGGTCCCGTCGCAGAAGAGTTTGTTGTTGGAACCTCCGCATCTGCACACGGGCAGTGAAGACTTTGCCGTCCAAGTAGACCAGGTTCGGACCGTTTTCAGTAGACTTGATCTCTACTGTATGCATGATAGAGATGATTCAATGGATTCTATTTAAACAGAAAAGCGTCCGATCACGATGACTAGAACGATAACCGCAATCCTTAGATTCGTTTGAATATCATCCCGAGCTTCCCGAGTTTGGAGTGAGGCATTTGGCCGGATTTGTTCGACGAGCGTTCGCAGATGGCCCTGTACCGGTTGATGAACCATGGCGTGATAGCTCGGCTCGGGCCGCCGATCAGGCAAGGTAAGGAAAGTCTAGTTGTCCATGGAGTCGCCCTTGACGGCCGAGAACTAGCAGTAAAAGTCCACACCTCCAAGGTCTTTGGAAAAAGAGAGAAAAAGCAGTATCTCTTCGGCGATTGGCGTTATCGTCACGCGAAGCGCCATATTACATTGCGGACTGAGTCAATGTGGGCTGAGAAGGAATTCCGTAATCTGGCAAGATTGGAGAAGGTAGGGATTCCGGCTCCTCGTCCTGTCAGGTATGAGGAAAATATTGTGGTGATGACCCTGGTCGGCGGCAACGGGGTAGCTGCACCGCAACTGAATGAATTAGAAAGTGGGGATCACGTTGCCCTTTCGAGGATGGTTCTCGCGGCAATGGAGAAGCTCGTCTCTCGGGCTCATCTGGCACACGGAGACTTAGCCCCTACAACATCGTTGTCTTGGACCGGAAACCCTTCATCATAGATGTCTCACAAGCTGTGTTCGTTAGTCATCCAGACGCGGCGCGCCTCTTGGAGAACGACTTTAGAAATGTCGCCTCGTTTTTCGAGCAGAAGGATGTCGATGTGGACGACTACTACCGTATCGGGGCGGAGCTAACAGAGGATGTCAGGCAGCATCAGAAAGAATCTCTCATTCGTTCCGACTTGCTAGATTAGACTGATAGAGTGTAGGGGGCAAGTGATCTAGTTTGTTGGAAAGCGAGTTCCTGCTAAGAGATTCCAATAGATTTGCCCATATTCGACAGCCTCTTTCCATGTCGACTTGCCCTAGACTTGAACCCGAACTTTTACCGCGAAAAATTGCAATGCCTCTAATATGTCCGACCATCTCGGAGTTTCTGAGACTCTCCTTTGAAGGTCCTTGTTACAGGGGCTAATGGCTTCGTGGGAAGGAACCTCTGCGCGTACCTGTCGAAGAATGGCTTCGAGGTTCTACGAACCGACATGGGCAACTCGGACATAGACGGCGACCTAACAGACAGGTCTTTCGTGATCGAGTCTCTCACGAGAATGGAATTTGACTCTGTTGTTCATCTGGCTGCCCTCGCTAACATTCCGAAGTCTCTGGAGGACCCCTCAGGCTGTTACAGGATCAACTGCTTCGGCACTTTGAACCTTCTTGAGTTGGCGGCTGGAAAGAAGCTTGACCGGTTCGTTTACACATCCTCGAACAATGTCTACGGGCCTCCGAGGAAGCTGCCGGTGAGGGAGGATGATCCTTACAACCCGCGCTCTCCGTATGATTACTCCAAAGTTGTGGCGGAGCAGTTCGTGAAAAGCTTCCATTTGCACAAGCAGGTCCCGACGGTCGTATTGCGGAGCTGGAATATGTTTGGATCCTACGATGTACCCGGAAGGGCGGTTCCGCGATTCATTGGGGCGTGTATTTCGGGCCAGCCCATTCCCCTCTACAATGGAGGTAGGGATTCTGACGATTTCTACTACGTGGAGAATTACTGCAAGGCCATTACTCTGGCTCTGAACAATCCCAAGGCTGTCGGCGAGGTCTTCAACGTTGGGACGGGTGGTAATGTTGCGGTGCGCGACTTGGCTCAGATGGTGAAGAAGCTTACAGGTTCAGGGTCCAAGCTCGAGATTTTGCCCCCACGAACGGAACTGGAGAGGAGACCTAGAAGTACGAGACCATCCATCCAGAAGATTCGACGGATCTTGGGTTACGAACCGGTCGTCCCGCTCAAGGAAGGTTTGGAGCGGACGATTCGGTGGTACGTGGAAAAAAGTACATCTTAGATGTTTGTTGTCGATTTTCAGGACTAGGCCCGATACGAATGATCTCGGTAAGAGGCATCATGTCTTCCCTTTTGGATAATCAGGCAGTAGCCGCCGTAGTGGTCGGTGTCAGAGTGAATTTCTCTTGTAGCGTAGCCGGGAAACATCCCTAGAAGTTCGTCCTTCTTGAAGAAGTGGTGAGGCACATCCTTCTCGGGGCCCCCTCGAGCAATAAGCGTGCCAGGCTCAGCCCATATAGTTCCTGAGTCAAAAGTCTCCGACTCATAGCTAGGCACCTGGAGAAACAAGAACCCTTTTGGTTTGAGAACCCTATCGAGCTCGTGCGCGATTTTGGTGATGTTGCTAATGGTCGTGTGATGTATTACTCTCACCGCCAGTGCAGCATCAAAGAACGCATCTCGATAGGGCAGTGGTTTTGTCATGTCCCAAACTCTGAGGTCGGCCTTAAGCTCCTCCTTCTGTAAAATCTGCCTGTCATTTTCTATGGCGTCTTCGTCCTCATCAAAACCGTAGACCTCAAACCCTTTCTTGGCAAAGTAAAACGTATGTCTACCTGCACCACAACCGACGTCTAGAATTCTACTAGCATTGCCTTGTCGGAAAAGTTCCTCTAGATCTTCGACTTCAGGTTCCACGGATCCTTCTTTCTTGGTGTGCCAGTCTTTCCAAGCAGATTTCATACGCTGGATTATTCGTGGTCCCGAGGATTTATGGAATTATCTTGTCCTGCTGTCCAGCAGTGTGAGAATGCCGAAAAAAAGCCCAAAAAATGGGGTGAGGTTCAGTTGCTGTCAGTTCACTACGGTGGTTGGGTGGTGCTGTGTTGTTGTAGGTCGCGCATCATCTGTTCGAACTGTTCTTTGGTGATCTCTCCTTTGGCGTATCGTTCGCGGATTATGTAGTAGGACTCGTCATGGTATCGCCAGAATCTTCCTCGGTAGCCCCATCCCCACCTCCACGGGAAGACTAGCCATCTTACTATCCAGAAGAAGGCGAAGATTCCGAAGATGAAGAACAGTGGGAAGGGGAAGAAGAAGTACGGGTAGTACGTGCCAGCTACAGGTGCGGGTCGGGTTGCGTAGAAGAAGGCTGAGACTGCGACTGATGCTACGATGACTGCGACTAGCGCGAATATGCCCCAGGCGAAGAAGTGTCTGGGACGATTCCATTCATGTTCACTCATGCATTTCGCCTCCTTTCCTGATGCTTCGATATCGGTATAGCGATATCGGATATCCGATATAAGGATTCTCTCCATTCGTGCATGACTACTAGCCGGGCCTCGGAAACTAGAGATTGGCTCCGCAACCCGGACACTTTGGAGTGCCCTGCGGTACCCGAGCACCACAATACCGACACGCAACTAGGACTTGCGTCACCACTACAGCTTGTCCTTGGGCAATGGATGGGACCATGGGCTGGCTTAGCCGTGGATCTCCTTGTGGAATCGGCACGCCTTGGCAGGATTCTATGCCCATATTCTTGAAAGCCCCGATGATACCCAGGCTTTGAGTATTGTGGATTCGCTTACTATTGTCGGCCATGTCGTTGATAGTCTTGTGATTTTCGAACTCGAGAAGTGTCATTGGTGGAAGCTCGAGGTGACGGCTGCAGGCGTAGTAGCCGCTGGGCGGCATTTTGGCTGCAGGATTGAGACTATGCCCGGTGACTGACAGGTGGAGCTTCAGGATCCGATCGTCACCAGCATTATAACCGCACTCAGGACATACGATGCTCAATTATTCATCGGCCCCTGAAATCCGACGCCTAACATGTATCCTTGCAGCGATATAAGTCGGCTTCCTGGGTAGCATATTTCGCGTGTAAGGTGTCGAACAATGAGCATGCTTTTCTCGACCCCGTGGGATGGTCGATTCTCTCGCGCCCGACCCTTCTTAGAAATGCCTGAACGACCGTTCTCCCGTAAGCATCATCTTGATACCATGCTCGTCACAAGCCTTGACGATGCTCTGGTCTTCCACGGACCCGCCGGGCTGGACAATCGCTGATACCTTCTCTTTGGCCAACGCCTCTACATTGTCTAGCTTAGGAAGAAATCCGTCAGAGGCTAGCACACTTCCTTCCAGGCTATGACCTATCTTGTGCGCCTTGTCGATAGAGTTCTCGATGGCCCCTATCCTGTCTTGCTGGCCGGTCCCGATCGCGAGGGACGTCCCGTTTTTCCAGAAGACAACCGCGTTTGACCTGACCTCACATGCCACCCACCATGCATGTAGCAGGTCCACGCATTCCGTGTCTGAGGGTTTTTCCTTGGTGGGCACGGGGAGCTGTTTCATCTTATCCAATGACAATATGCTGGTTCGGTACAGGTCCTCTATGATCAGCGATCCGTCATCTAGCACCACCAGGTCCGGTGGCATGGTCGCGTCCTCTCTGCGTTGAGCTGGGACCTCTCCAATTCGCATATCCCTCTTGGATTCGAAAACCCTCAGGGCGTCAGAACCATATCCCGGCGCATAGACAACTTCAACGAACGTCTTAATGATCTCCTCTGCAGTCATTTGGTCAACAGGACTGTTGAAAACTACGACGCTTCCAAAGGCGGCCCGGTTGTCGGAGTCCCGGGCGCGCGCATACACCTGGCTCAGAGTATCATCCTCTCTTGAGACAGCGACTCCGGATGGATTGAGATGTTTCATCACTGCTACAGCGGGCTCTTTGAAATAACTCGTGATCCGCAAACCATGACTTCCATCCTCGATATTCGTTGCAGAAGGGCCATCTTTTCCCCATTTTACCCAGTCGACATTTCCAATCCCGCCCTCCGATGACTTCGGCCGGTACAGCGCCCCTTTCTGGTGTGGGTTCGTACCATACCGTAGCCCTCGCATCCGGCCGTCCACTTTCCATTGGACCTTTGAATACTCGAACACTTTGTCTCCAATCGTCAGCTTCAGCGATGGAGGCAGATCCTCTTCTAGAGCAGTCCGGTATATCCGGCGGATCTCCTGCCCGCTCATTCCTTCACCTTGCCCAAGTAACTCTTTATTGCTGCATCATACTCCGCAGTCACGGCGAACGCCTCTCTAGCAAGCTTGCGTCTCAACTCATCCGGGAGCGCCTCATGCTTATCCAGTTCCCGGATCAAAACATCATACTGAGCAGGTCTGGTCAAAGGCGCGACTCTATTGTTGAGAAATGCGCCCTTCGCCGCAGCACGGATAAGGGCGACACCTCCAATGTCGATATTGTCGATCGCTCTCCGCAGATTTGCCGGATCGCTCTTTACAACCTCCCGAAACGGATACAAGTTCACAACTATAAAGTCCACCGGTTCAATTCCGTTCTCCTGCAGATACTTCAGCTGCACCGGATCCTTCCAGTCGCCTAGAATTCCAGCATGAATCTTGGGATGGAGAGTTTTCACCAGTCCACCGGGCATCTCAGGAAACCCTGTGTAAGCCGAGACTTCTACGACTTCATGCCGGAGTTTTCGGATCGCTTGGGCTGTCCCGCCTGAGCTAATCACTTTGATCTTGTGTCGTACAAATGCCCCGACTATGTGTTCGAGCCTGGACTTGTCGTAGACCGAGATCAGAGCGTTGCCAGTCAAGGATTTTTCGCGCAGAACCTTCTCGAATCCAGCGTTATTATTTAATCTGGTTCCGCGGATGGCGCCATAGCGCCGCGCTACGGCCAGCCGAGTCCTGCTTTTTCGACGGGCAGGATTCTTCTAGCGAGTTTCCCAGCTGCAGTATGCTGGTAGAAGATTGCTAGTGTCAGGAGGCCGGTCAAGCCCAAGATCCCTGCTCCTGCCCAGAAGAATGGAAGCGCTGTGACTATGTGGAATATTTTCGCCACTACGTTCATCGGGGTGATGACTTGGTTTTGGGACGTTATTGTCAAGAATACTGTTCCTCCGTTGGCCGCGATGATAGGAGTGTTTGGAATGTCGAATGTTCCCGCGGGAAAAGTGCGTGTGAAGATTACTAGGTACGACTCAACGAGTGTCAGTGTGACAGTGGCCGTGTTTTCGGTCGTTATGTGTGCCGACGCGTAATAGCCAGAAAGCGCATATCCAATCGCCTTTTGTAGGGCACTAGTAGAATAGCCAACTGGTGTCGAATAGATTGCGACATCTTGCTCTGCAGGTGCAGGGAAAGACAAGAGTACTAGGCCAGCAATTAGCAAGCTGCAAAGAATGGCGAGAGTGTACCGTTGACGCTGGCTAAACTTGGGCATGCCGGCTCAAGATGATTACTCAATCTAAGCCAGAACTAAGCCCGCCGTTCCCTATTCCGTTTCCCACTAGTAACGGCTACCCGCTCGTTATGCTTGTTCGAGAGCCTTCGTGATCTCCATTCGCGAAGCACGGAGCGCAGGATACAATGACCCAGCTACCACTGCTAGAATGGACAATCCAAGGGCTTGCAGTATCGTGCTGTACGGGATGACAAAGGGAAGGTAGAACCCTGCGAGGGTCGTGCTGTTAGTCGCTCCCTCCAATAAGAGGAGACCCCCGGGGACGGCGAGCAGGAAGCCAAACAGTCCTAGGAGAATCCCTTCGCTTAGAAAAAGCCCTGATATCTGTCTCCTGCTCATTCCCTGAGATCGCAAGAGCCCGATCTCGCGCTTTCTA
>WNEY01003155.1_pt1 | contig 12282 bp, 9 predicted proteins | sample 5400531 | NCBI WGS metagenome assembly WNEY01 (sample SAMN13153338, study PRJNA577476) | soil metagenome | isolation source: 200 cm saprolite under Douglas fir tree site 1 | place: USA:California | collected 2015-04-18
CTCGATCCGCACGCGCGAGGCCTGGGCGTGCTTCGCCACGTTCGCAAGCGCCTCCGAGGCCACGAAGTAAGCGGCGGCCTCGACCGGAGGCGGCAGGCGCTCGGCGGGAACGGCGTCGATCTCGACGGGGACCGACGCACGCCGAGCGAGCGTCTCGAGAGCGGGAGCAAGCCCCTCCTCGGTGAGGACGGCTGGATGGATCCCTCGCGCGAGCGCCCGGAGCTCGTGGAGAGTCCCCTCGAGCTCCTGCTCGGCCTCGACGAGAAGCTCGTCGACGGGACGGCCGCCGTCGCCGAGCTGCCCGCGGGCAAGCCGGAGCGCAAGCCGGATGGCGAGCAGGCGCTGCTGCGCGCCGTCGTGGAGGTCGCGCTCGAGGCGCCGCCGCTCGGCGTCTCCCGCCTCGACGATGCGGGCGCGAGAGGCGCGCACCTCGGCCAGCTGCGCGCGCAGCTCCGCCTGGAGGCGGGCATTCTCGAGCGCGAGGCGGGCCGCCGCGGCGGCCGCCTCGACGAGCGCAGGGTCCTCGAGCAGCGACGGGTCGTAGACGAGCGCAGCGACCCGCTCCTGCCTATGCTCCAGCACCCTCACCGCTCGATCGCCGCCGTCCGGAAGCTGGAGCGGGTGCCCGTCGAGATCGACGTAGCGCGCCTGCTCGGGCAGCCAGAACGCGATCTCGAGCGACGGGTCGCCGAGGGCGCGTGCGAGCGCGACGCGGACGCGCGCCGGCGACGGCAGCTCGCTCAGCTCGACGACGAGCTCGCCGAGCGCGGCGCGGTGGAGGCGCGTCCGCAGCAGGCCGGCCAGGAACGCGAGCGGGATCGCGGCATAGACGATCGCGGCCCAGTCGAGCGCCGTATCGAGCCGCGCCGACGGCGGGCCTCCCGAGTCGCGTGCGAGCGTCGCCAACACGACCGCGAGGACGGCGGGCCCGGTTGAGACGACCGGCGCGAGCGCGCGGCGGCCGGGCACGGTGGCCGCCCGCCAGCGCCGAACGAGGTGAACGAGAATCGCCAGCGCGAGGACGCTTGCGAGCACGTCCGCGACATCCTTCGCGACGTCGTTGAGCTGCGCGACGACGTACCCGCCGATTGCGAGCGCATACGCCGAGCCGACGAGCGCCCGCTCGGTTCGCGAGCGCGCGCGTCCGTGCGGGAAGACGACGAGCTGATGCGCGATCAAGGCGAGAAACAGGTCCGGCGGCAGGTCTCTCAGGTGCGTCGGTATCGACGCGTGCCACCAGTCGAAGTCCCTGCCGAACCAGACGAGCCCCGTCAGCATCATCAGCAAGCCGGTCCGGTTGTCGGGCCGACGCGCCCAGGCGACGATCCCGGCTCCGAGGAACGACCAGCCGATCGCGACGTGGACTGCGATCGGCAGAGTTAGCGCGTCGGGCACCCAGACCGCGAGCGCGATCGCGTACAGGCCGAGCGCCCCGCCCAGGGCCGCGAGCGCGAGCCGAGCGCGCGCAGCCGTCATGCGGTGTCGATCAGCGCGGCCAGCGCCGATCCCGAGAGGTCGCCCTTGTGCAGAAAGCCTGTCGCCGGGGTTCGCTCCAGCCGCGTCGCCAGGTCCGCCGCCTCGCGGCTGGAGGTCAGGATCACGAGCGGCTGCGACGGCTCCCGCGCCAGCGCCTCGGCGACGGTGAAGCCGTCGATGTCGGGCAGGAGGACGTCGAGGAGCACGAGCTGCGGCCGCAGCGCCCGGACCTGCGACAGCGCGGAGGCGCCGTCTGCTGCCTCGCCGACGACGGCGAATCCGTCGGCCTCGAGCAGGCGTCGGGCGGACCGGCGGAAGCTCGCGTGGTCGTCGACGATCACGACGGTCTGCTTCACGTGCGGATCGTCGCATGGGCAGACGCAAATCGCACTAGGGAAATCCCTGAAATCGGCCGCTACGCGGGGAAGATCCGGGATTTCATCGATGCGCGGGCCGCAGGCGCCGCCTACCGTCGCTCGCCGTGATGTCAACCACAGGAGGGAGCCCCGAGATGAAGAAGTACCTGACCATCGTCGCCCTGGCGGCGGTAACGATCGCGCTGGCTGCCACAGCAGCGCTCTTCGTCCTGACCGCCTACGCCGGGGAACAGTCGGGCCTGCATCGCTGCGCGACCCCCGGACCTGCCGTCGCCCGCATGACGGCAGCCTCGGCGTACGGAGCACAACTCGCGCAGCTCGGCCGGTGCCAGCGGTGGCCGAAATGAAGAGACCGCTCACCATCGCTGCCCTGGCGGCCGGGCTGATCGCGCTGGCTGCCGCGACAACGCTCTTCTTCCTGGGCGCCTACAGCGGGCGTTCCTGGTCCGATCCGGCGAGCGCCCGGTGCGACGCTCCGCCTGTCACCTTCGGTGCCAAGCGCGTTCTGTCCGACCGCCAAGAGGTCGAGGTGCACTTCACCTGCGCGGGAGCCGCGCTCGCGGGCACGCTCACCTTGCCGAAGGGCGCCGGCCCGCATCCCGCTCTCGTCTGGGTGCACGGCAGCGGAGACGGCGGTCGCCTGACGTACCACGGCGCGCCCTTGGTTCGGACGCTCGTTCGGTCCGGGCTCGCGGTCCTGTCGTACGACAAGCGTGGCGTGGGCGAGTCGCAGGGCGTGTGTTGCCCTGGTGACGACGATCACTTCAACCTGCTGGCGGCCGACGTGGACGGGGCCGTGAACGCGCTGCGTTCGAGACCCGACATCGACCGAAAGCAGATCGGGCTGCTCGGGGCGAGCCAGGCGGGCTGGATCGTTCCCGTGGCCGTGGCGCGTTCGCACCACCGCGTCGCGTTCACCGCGCTCGTCGACGCTCCGACCACCACGACGGGCGAGGAGCGTCTCTACAGCAGGCTCGCCGGCGAGGACAAGCCCGGCACGCTCTCGCCCCAGAAGAAGGTGGAGATCGCACGGCGACTCAAGCCTTCCGGTTTCGATCCGGCGCCCTTCCTGAAGCAGATGACCGTGCCCGGCCTCTGGCTCTACGGTGGGCAGGACAAGTCGATCCCCGCCGAGAAGAGCGCGGCCATCCTCGACGAGCTGCGGAAGACGCAGGCCAAGGACTTCACCGTCAGGGTGTTCCCCAACGCCGGCCACGGCTTGCTGGACGTTCCTCCAACCGACCCCAAGGCTCTGCCGGCGATCGTTGCGTGGATCCTGACGCGGGTCCACGTACCGAGTCGTTAGAAGCGCGGCCGGGCACCCGCTCTCGGGGGAACCGCCGGTTCCCCCGAACCCCCGCCACCGGTCCGCTACGCGGCCGGGACGAGCCAGACGGTCGCCAGCGGCGGCAGGGTCACCTCGGCCGAGCAGGGCTGGTCGTGCCAGGGCAGCGACTCGGCGTGGATGACGCCGAGGTTGCCCATGTCCGAGCCGCCGTAGAAGCGCGAGTCCGTGTTGACGGCCTCGCGCCAGTCGCCCGAGCGCGGCAGCCCGAGCCGGTAGCCCTCGCGCGGCACCGGCGAAAGGTTGCAGGCGCAGACCACCACGCGCTCGCCGTCGGCCGACCGGCGCAGGAACGCGACCACGTTCCCGTCCGCGTCGTTCGGCTCGATCCAGCTGAAGCCGCTGCCCTCGAAGTCGAGCTCCCAGAGCGCCGGCTCCTCGCGGTAGAGACGGTTCAGGTCGCGCACGAGCGACTGCACGCCCACGTGGTCGGCCCGCTCGAGCAGGTGCCAGTCGACCGACGTGTTCGCGTCCCACTCGCGCTCCTGCGCGAGCTCGCCGCCCATGAAGAGCAGCTTCTTGCCGGGGTGCGCCCACATGAAGCCGTAGAGCGTGCGCAGGTTCGCGAGCTGCTGCCAGCGGTCGCCGGGCATCTTCGCCAGCAGCGATTGCTTCCCGTGCACGACCTCGTCGTGGGAGAGCGGCAGGATGAAGTTCTCGGTGAAGGCGTAGACCATCGAGAACGTCAGCTCGTGGTGGTGGTAGCGCCGGTGGATCGGGTCGAGGGAGAAGTAGGCGAGCGTGTCGTGCATCCAGCCCATGTTCCACTTGAAGCCGAAGCCGAGCCCGCCGAGGTAGGTCGGCCGCGAGACGCCCGGCCAGGCGGTCGACTCCTCCGCCGCCATCATGATCCCCGGCTCGCGCGCGTGGACGAGCTCGTTCAGCTCCTTCAGGAACGAGACCGCGTCCAGGTCCTCGCGGCCGCCGAACGCGTTCGGGACCCACTCGCCCGCGTTACGCGAGTAGTCGAGGTAGAGCATCGAGGCGACCGCGTCGACGCGCAGCCCGTCGGCATGGAACTCCTCCAGCCAGTAGAGAGCGTTCGCGAGCAGGAAGTTGCGCACCTCGTTGCGCCCGAAGTTGAAGACGAGCGTGCCCCAGTCGGGATGGGCGCCGCGGCGCGGATCCTCGTGCTCGTACAGCGCCGTGCCGTCGAAGCGGGCCAGCGCCCACTCGTCGCGGGGGAAGTGCGCCGGCACCCAGTCGAGGATCACGCCGAGGCCGGCCTGGTGCAGCGTGTCGACGAACGCACGGAAGTCGTCCCCCGTCCCCCAGGCCGCGTTCGGAGAGAAGTAGCCGGTGACCTGATAGCCCCACGAGCCCGAGAACGGGTGCTGCATCACCGGCAGCAGCTCGATGTGCGTGAAGCCGAGATCCAGGGCGTAGTCCGCAAGTTGCTCGGCGGTCTCCCGGAAGTTCGCCCCGACCCGCCAGGAGCCGAGGTGCACCTCGTAGATCGAGATCGGGCCCGCGTGCGGCTCCGACGCGCGCCGCCGCTCCAGCCACGCCTCGTCGTGCCACCGGTGCGCGTTGCCTGCGATCACCGAGGCCGTGGAAGGCGGCACCTCCGCTGCGAACGCGACCGGGTCGGCCCGCAGGGTCAGACCGCCGCCGCGCGGGTGCAGCTCGTACTTGTAGCGGTCGCCGACCTTCGCGTTCTCGACGACCGCCTCCCAGACGCCCGAGACGCCGCGCTGCACGAGCGGGTTGGCGCGCCCGTCCCAGCCGTTGAAGTCGCCGACGACGCTGACGGCCGTCGCGTTAGGCGCCCAGACCGCGAAGGCGACGCCGTTCTCGCGCACGTGCGCGCCGAGCTTCTCGTACAGCCGCTCGTGGCGGCCCTCGCCGATCAAGTGGAGATCGAGGTCCTGCAGGCTCAAGCTTCCAGCTCCATCATGCGAGTGCCCTTTCCTCCAGCAGTCGAACGATGCCCGCAACCGGGATCCTCACCCAGTCCGGGCGGTTGTTCAGCTCGTAGCGGAGCTCGTAGACCGCCTTCTCGAGCTCGAAGACGGAGAGCAGCCGCGCCAGGGCCTCCTCGCCCGCCGGCAGCAGGCTGCGGTCGACGGTGTCGCGGTAGCCGGCGAGGAAGTCGCCGCGGGCCCGCTCCTCCCAGCCGGGCGGCGCCGTCACGCCGCGCTGCAGCTCGGCCGCCGAGGCCGCGTACGCGAACGAGCGCAGCATCCCGGCGACGTCGCGGAGCGGCGAGCGCTTCCGGCGCCGCTCGGCCAACGACCGCGCCGGCTCGCCCTCGAAGTCGAGGATCACCCAGTCGTCCGCCGCCCAGAGCGTCTGCCCGAGGTGGAAGTCGCCGTGGTGGCGGATCACGCGCCCGACCGGCCCGATGTGCGTGAACAGGCGGAGCTGCTCGCGCACCTCCTCGCCGCGGCCCGCGATCGGCGCGAGCGCTTCGTTGTCGGTCGGCAGGTCGAGGAAGATCTGCTCGATCTCCTCGTCGACCGTCGCCGTCAGCAGGCCGAGAGCCTCGGCGCTCGGCTCCTCCGGGGAGAAGTTCGGATCGCCCGCGTCGGAGCCGAGCACGGTGTGCATCCTCCCGGTCACCTCGCCGAGCCGGCGCAGCCGCGCGACGAACCGCTCGGGTGCGTCGCCGAGCTCGTCCAGCGCGAGCTCCCAGCCGTCCTCGCCGCCGCGGACGAACTTCTGCAGCACGCCGAGCGTCGCGTCCATCGGCCGCCCTGCGTAGGCGTACCAGCCGCCGAGCGCGGCGATGTTCGCGAAGCCGCGCTCCGTCAGGAAGCGGAGGAGCTCGAGCTCGGGGTTGATGCCGGCCTCGAGCCGGCGGAAGACCTTCAGGATCAGCTCGTCGTCGAAGACGACGGAGCTGTTCGACTGCTCGCTCTCGATCGGCCGGGTCGCCGCCAGCTCGGTGCCGAGGCCGGCGAAGCCCTCGACCGGCCGGAACTCGAGCAAGCCCTCGTCGCCGTGCAACGTCAGCCCGCTGCGCATCGCGTGCACGAGCTCGCGTGCGAGGGCGGGGTCCGCGAGCCCGTCCAGGTCGATCTCGCCGTCGCGAATCGCGTGCAGCACCTGGTACATCTCGTGGACGCCGGTGTCGAAGGCGACCTCGACGAGGGCGATCACGAACTGCGGCTCGGCCTCGCGCAGGAGCGCCGAGTCGATCACGCGCGCATGCGCGACCTCGCGCGTCTTCGAGCCGAACCAGCGCTGCTGCGTGACGAACTCGATCAGGCGCTGCTCGTCGATCATTCGGCCGCCACCACGAGCTGGAACCAGAAAAAGCCGCGCGGGCCGAGCGTGAGCAGGTACGGCAGCTCGCCGATCGCCGGGAAGCGCGTGCGCCCGAACATCTCCTCGGGCACGAGCCCCTGCCAGCGAGAGAGGTCGAGCTCGACCGCCTGCGCGGAGCGGGCGATGTTGTGCACGCAGAGGACGATGTCCTCGGCGTAACGGCGGACGTGGGCGAAGATGCGCGGGTTCTCGGGCCGGAGGGGCACGTACTCGCCGAGCCCGAAGACCGGGTGCTCCTTGCGCAGCTGGATGAAGCGGCGCAGCCAGCGGAGCAGCGAGGTCGGCGTCCTCAGCTGCGCCTCGACGTTGACGGCCTGGTAGCCGTAGACAGGATCCATCAGCGGCGGCAGGTACAGCTGGGCGAAATCCGCGCGCGAGAAGCCGCCGTTCCGGTCGCCGGTCCACTGCATCGGAGTCCGCACGCCGTCGCGGTCGCCGAGGAAGACGTTGTCGCCCATGCCGATCTCGTCCCCGTAGTAGAGGACGGGTGAACCCGGAAGCGAGAAGAGAATCGCCGTCATCAGCTCGATCTCGTCGCGGCCGCCGTCGAGGAGCGGCGCGAGCCGGCGGCGGATGCCCAGATTCAACTTCATCCGCGGGTCCTTCGCGTACTCGGAGTACATGTAGTCGCGCTCCTCGTCGGTGACCATCTCGAGCGTCAGCTCGTCGTGGTTGCGCAGGAACAGGCCCCACTGGCAGTTGTCGGGGATGCCCGGGGTCTGCTCCAGGATCTCGTACATCGGCGTCGCGTCCTCCCGCCGCAGCGACATGAACATGCGCGGCATGACCGGGAAGTGGAAGGCCATGTGGCACTCGTCGCCGTCGCCGAAGTACTCGACGACGTCGGCCGGCCACTGGTTCGCCTCGGCGAGCAGGACGCGGTCGGGGTAGCGCGCGTCGACCTCGGCGCGGGCGCGCTTCAGGTACTGGTGCGTCTCCGGCAGGTTCTCGCCGTTCGTGCCGTCGCGCTCGTACAGGTAGGGCACCGCGTCGAGCCGGAAGCCGTCGATGCCGAGGTCGAGCCAGAAGCGCAGCACGTTGAGCATTGCGTCCTGCACCTCGGGGTTGCGGTAGTTGAGGTCCGGCTGGTGGCTGAAGAACCGGTGCCAGAAGTACTGGCCGGCCGCCGGATCCCACGTCCAGTTCGAGGGCTCCGTGTCGAGGAAGATGATCCGCGCTTCCGGCCAGCGCTCGTTCGTGTCCGACCACACGTACCAGTCGCGCTTGGGGCTCGCCGGGTCGGAGCGGGCCTCCTGGTACCAGGGATGGTCGGCCGACGTGTGGTTCATGACCAGATCGGCGATCACGCGCATCCCGCGCTGGTGGGCCTGCTCGACGAAGATCTTGAAGTCCTCGACCGTCCCGTAGTCGGGATGGATCGTGAAGAAGTCGGCGATGTCGTAGCCGCCGTCCTTGAGCGGCGAGGAGTACATGGGCAGGAGCCAGATGCAGTCGATCCCGAGCCACTGCAGGTAGTCGAGCTTCTCGACCAGCCCGCGGAAGTCGCCGGCGCCGTCGTCGTTGCCGTCGTAGAAGCCGCGGATGTGGATCTCGTAGAAGACAGCCGTCTTGAACCAGTTGGGCTGGCGTTCGAACCAGTGGCCGGGTTCACTCATCGGTGCAGGACTTTCATGATGTGCGCTTTGCCGGGGTCGAGCCTGACGTAGTTGCGCCCGGCGCGCCAGGGGTGGCGCTCGCCGGTCAGCAGGTCCGTGACCTGGAAGGCGGGCGGGAGGCCGAGCTGCACCGGCACGATGCACAGCCCTTCCTGAGCCGCGGCCGGGTCGATGTTGACGACCACGATCAGCTCGTCCTTGACGTACGCGACCAGCTGGTCGCTCTCGGTCTCGAGGAAGCGGATGTTGTCGAGCCGCCTGAGCGCGGGCTCGGCGCGCCGGATCTCGTTCAGGCGCTTGATCAGCGGCAGCAGCGGCGCGCCCTTCAGCGAGCGCTGCTTGACCTCGTACTTCTCCGAGTCGAGGTACTCCTCCGAGCCCTCGCGGACGGGCAAGTTCTCGCAGCGCTCGTAGCCGGAGTAGATGCCGTAGGTCGGCGAGATCGTCGCGGCCAGGACGAGCCGCGCCTCGAACGCGGCGGGGCCGCCCCGCTGCAGGTACGCGTGCAGGATGTCCGGCGTGTTCGCGAACAGGTTCGGCCGGTAGAACTCGCGCCACTGGAGTAGCTGGCCGACGAAGTCGTGCAGCTCCGTCTTCGAGTTCTTCCAGGTGAAGTACGTGTAGGACTGGCTGAAGCCGGCCTTGGCCAGCGTGGTCATCATCGCCGGCGCCGTGAACGCCTCAGCCAGGAAGACCGTCTCCGGGAACTGCGCCCGCACCTCGTGGATCAGCCACTCCCAGAACGGGACCGGCTTGGTGTGCGGGTTGTCGACGCGATAGATGCGCACGCCGTGCGCGCACCAGTGCAGGACGACGTCGCGGAGCGCCTCCCAGAGCCCGCGCCAGTCCTCGCAGTCCCAGTCGACGTTGTGGATGTCCTGGTAGCGCTTGGGCGGGTTCTCCGCGTACTTGAGCGTCCCGTCCGGACGGTGCTGGAACCACTCCGGGTGCTCCTTCAGCCACGGATGGTCCGGTGAGCACTGGATCGCGAAGTCGAGCGCGATCTCCAGGCCGAGCTCGTTCGCGCGCGCGACGAGCCGGTCGAAGTCCTCGAGCGTGCCCAGGTCGGGATGCACGGCGTCGTGGCCGCCCTCCTCCGCGCCGATCGCCCACGGGCTGCCCGGATCGTTCGGGCCGGGATCGAGCGTGTTGTTCCGCCCCTTGCGGTTCGTCCGCCCGATCGGGTGGATCGGCGGCAGGTAGACGACGTCGAAGCCGAGCTCGGCGATCTCCGGCAGCGCCTTTGCGACGCCCTTGAAGCCGCCCCAGGAGCGGGGGAAGAGCTCGTACCAGGCGCCGAAGCTCGCGCGAGGCCGGTCGACGTCGAGCTCGAGCTGCGGCGACTCCGCGGGGTCGTGCCGGTCCTCGGCCTCGGCGGCGAGCCCTTCCTCGACCGTGAGCGACTCGCGCCCGAGCAGCGCGGCGCCCTCGCTCAGCTCGCTCGCGAGGTCCTCCTGCCCGGCCTCGGCCTTGCGCCGCACCTCGTCCTGCCAGGAGGCGATGCGGTCGTGCCAGGCCTGGACGCGATAGCACCAGCGCCCGCAGCGGTCGACCTCGAACGAGCCCGACCAGCGGTCGTTGCCGAGCGCGTGCATCGGCGCCTCCTGCCAGCGCCCGCCCGGCCGCTTGTAGCGGATTGCCACGCCGAGGACCTCGTGCCCGTCGCGGAAGACGTTCGCCCACACCTCGACCCGGTCGCCCACCGTACGCTTGACGGCGAAGCGCCCGCAGTCGAGCTGCGGCCACACGTTCTGGATCTGTATTCGCGGCGGGGGTTGCTGGGAAGGGCGGTTGGGCATGCGAGTCAGGTTGTCAGGGAGAGGGAGATCTAAACGGACCTGAGGCGGTCAAGCGGAATCCTCCTGCATCCGACCTCGCTGCCCGCAGGGAAGCTCGGCGACGAGGCGTTTCGCTTCGTCGACTGGCTTGCCGCGGCGGGGCAATCGTGGTGGCAGGTGCTGCCGCTCGGCCCCCCCGACTCGTTCGGGTCGCCCTACGCCTCGCCCTCGGCGTTCGCGGGCTGGGACGGCATCCTGGCCGAGCCGGACGCGCCGGTCTCGTCCGACGAGACCGAGAGGTTCGTGGCGACTCACCCGTACTGGATCGCGGACTGGGCCGCCTTCGCAGGCCCCGGCGCGATCGCCGGGCAGGTGCGCTTCGAGCGCGAGTGGAGCGAGCTGCGGGGGTATGCGGCCAAACGCGGCGTCCGGCTGATCGGCGACGTGCCGATCTACGTCGCGGCCGGCGGCGCCGACCAGGCCGCCCACCCGGCTCTGTTCGAGCCGGGCGAGGTCGCCGCGGCGCCGCCCGACCCGCTCAACGAGGTCGGCCAGCTCTGGGGGAACCCCCTCTACGACTGGCACGCGATGCGCCTCGAGGGCTACCGCTGGTGGACCGAGCGCTTCCGCCGCGTCTTCGAGCTCGTCGACGTGACCCGAATCGACCACTTCCGCGGCTTCGTGGCGTTCTGGGCCGTGCCCGAGGGCGCCACGAGCGCGAAGGAGGGGCGCTGGCGGCCCGGGCCCGGCGCCGACCTCTTCCACGCCGTGGAAGCGGAGCTGGGCCAGCTGCCGCTGATCGCCGAGGACCTCGGGGTGATCACGCAGCCGGTCTACGACCTGCGCGACGAGCTGGGCCTGCCGGGCATGGTCGTGATGCACTGGGCCTTCGGCGGCGACGGCGACAACCCGCACCGGCTGGAGAACCACCGCGAGCGCCTGGTCGTCTACACCGCCACGCACGACACGGACACGACGCTCGGCTGGTACCGCAACCTGCCGGCCAGGGAGCTTGCGCTGACCTGCCTCGACCCCGATGAGCCGCACTGGTCGCTGATCGAGCTCGCGTACTCGTCGCCGGCCCAGCTCGCGATCCTGCCCGTGCAGGACGTGCTCGGGCTCGGCTCGGAGGCGCGCATGAACCGGCCGGGCGAGGCGTTCGGCAACTGGTCGTGGCGCCTCGAGCCGGGGCAGCTGACGGACGAGCTGGCCGCCCGCCTGCACGGCCTGGCCGAATCGTCCGGACGAGCCTAGTCCGTCACGGGCGGCAGCCCCGTGGCCACCAGCCGCTGTCCGCTCAGCGAGTACGCGACGTCGACCGTGTCGTGCCTGCGGTAGGTGCCGGCGACGCCGAAGAACATCGACGTCCAGCGCCAGAAGCCGAGCCGCCCTTCCTGAGCGAGGCCGCGGTTGAAGATCAGCTCGTCGCCGATCCGGTCGAAGTCGCGACCGGCCTGCTGAAGCACGCCGTTGACGTAGACCTCGAACGGCTCCCTCACCCCCGGCGGCAGCCTGACGCGCGACCGTTCCACGGGTCATAGAATGCCAGCGCTCTTGCGCCGGAAGCTCCTCGTCCTGCTCGCTACGGTCGCGTTGGCGCTCGCCGCCGCCGGCGCCGCGCTCGCCGCGAACGGTGGCTTCGCACCGCCGCCGCCGCACTCGCCGAACGCGCACCGGATCAACGACGCCTACTACGTGATCCTCGGCTTCACCGCCGCGATCTTCCTGCTCGTCGAGGCCGCACTCGTGGTCTTCGTCCTCCGCTACCGCAGCCGCGGTCGCGCGCGGGCGGACGAGGGCTACCAGCTGTACGGCCACACCCGCACCGAGCTGATCTGGACGGTGATTCCGGTCGTGATCCTCGCCCTGATCGGCAGCTTCGTCTTCTACAAGCTGCCCGGAATCGAGCACATTCCGTCCGCGTCGGCCTCGAACCCCCAGCTCCACATCACGGTCGAGGGGCGCCAGTTCTACTGGCAGTTCACGTATCCGAACGGGGCCGTCTCGATCGACCGGATGCACGTACCGGTGGGCGAGACGGTCGTGCTGGAAGTGATCTCGCGCGACGTGAACCACAGCTGGTGGATCCCCGAGCTCGGCGGCAAGTGGGACGCGATCCCCGGTCACCCGAACCGCACCTGGTTCCGGGTCGACAAGCCCGGCACCTACACGGGCCAGTGCGCCGAGCTCTGCGGCCTGCAGCACGCGGCGATGCTCGCCTGGGTCGTGGCCGAGCCCCGCGACCGGTACGAGCAGTGGGTCAACCAGCGGGCGCAGGCGAGCGCCCGGCTCGAGCTCGGCAAGGAGGAGGCGCAGGGCGTGTGCGCCAAGTGCCACTACTTCCGGCAGAGCGAGGGCACGCTCGTCGGGCCGAACCTGGCGACGAACACGCGGCTGACGGACATCAAGGGCCTCACGCC
>WNEY01003156.1_pt1 | contig 12280 bp, 11 predicted proteins | sample 5400531 | NCBI WGS metagenome assembly WNEY01 (sample SAMN13153338, study PRJNA577476) | soil metagenome | isolation source: 200 cm saprolite under Douglas fir tree site 1 | place: USA:California | collected 2015-04-18
ATGAGATCGGCTCCGGACTGTGTCATGAGCTCCGGCTTGCCCTGAAGTTCCCGGACGGTTCTGACTGTCGGCTCGATAAGAGCGTCAGACCTTTCCTTATCGCCAGAGATAGCATGAAAGAATACCAGTCCCGCTGCGACTGCCGCAGAATGGTAGCACCGGTCGAACGGGCGCTTGCGATGGAGGATCGCACTGGTCGCGTGAGCTGATTCCTCGCTCAAGCCGATATAGTCCACCGCAAATAGCGGGTCGACCATGTCGGCTAGGAACAACATGTTGTGGATCCATTCATGAACGATGTTCTCGCCAGGACGGGTTCACCTAACGGACTAAACAGGCACAGGCGACTATTCGGTAGTGGGTCCGAAAGATGAATGCGCATATTCATCCCCGGAAATCCAGATGAAAGCGCGTATTCATCCGTTCCGGAAGATGATCATGGCGGACCGGTCCTGGGGCGAGCGTGGTCAAATGGCATTCGCGTGAATGATGTGACCTGAGATGACTCACCATTCTGGCTTCCATGCTTGCACTTGCCCGTTCAGGTCCGCCCGGGCCAGTGTCGCGCACCAAACCCGGCTGCCGGAGTTCACCGGGTGCGCACTAAATGAGCCAACTCGGGGTCACCGCTCCTGCGGCTGCGGTGACCCCGATCTCGTCGTCGGTGGACAGGTCCGGGTCCTGGGTCGGCCGCCTTATGGTGTCGTGGGCGATGAGCGCGTTACCGTTGCCGAGCGCGAATCCGCGCCCCTGCCCGCACGCATATCGATCTCGGTGACGTCCTAGGGACTAGCCTGGGCCTGCCCGGTCCAGTAGATGAGGTCGCGGCGGACGGACTGGGTAGTGGGGTGCTCGGGTCCGCGGATTCGCTCATAGATGGGCAGTAGGTCGGCGAGTTGATCGCGGGCGCCGACCGCGTTCCCTGCCCGCCCGGTCCAAGCGGCGAGGTTGGCGCGGACTTCCAGGGTTTCAGGGCTTTCAGGGCCGAGCACCCTTTCGTCAGTGGGCAGCAGGGCGGTGAGTTGGTCGCGGGCGCCGACCGCATCTCCTGCGTGCCCGGTCCACATGGCCAGGATGCGCCGAGTGCTGAGAGTGTTCGGATGTTCGGAGCCGTGCACGCGCTCATGGATAGGCAGCAGAGTAGTGAGTTGATCGCGCGCTTCGACTACATCTCCTGCATGCCCAGTCCAATTGGCCAGGTTGCGACGATGGCTGAGGATGTCTGGGTGTTCGGGACCGAGCACGCGCTCGCGGACAGGCAGCAGGGCGGCGAAGTCGTCGCGGGCTCTGGCGGCATCTCCCGCCTCTCCGGTCCACTGGGCGAGGTTGGCGCGAATGGTCAGAGTGTCTGGGTGCTCAGGGCCGAGCACGCGCTCGCGGACAGGCAGCAGGGCGGCGAAGTCGTCGCGTGCTCTGGCGGCATCTCCTGCCCGCCCGGTCCAGGTGGCGAGGTGGGCGCGAGTGGTCAAGGACTCCGGGTGCTCAGGACCAAGCACTCGATCCTGGATGGGCAGCAGAGCGGCGAGTTGGTCGCGCGCCCCGCTTGGATCACCGGTGTGGCCGGTCCAGCGGGCCAGGCGGCGACGGTCGCTGAGGGTGTCCGGGTGCTCAGGGCCGAGCGCCCGCTCGCGGATGGGAAGCAGGGCGGCGACCTGGTCACGGGCGCTCCGCGCATCGCCGGCTTCCCCGGTGTAATAGGCCAGCTCGCCACGTGTAGTCATGACGGACGTGTCCTCGACACCTGACACGCGCTCACGGAGAGGCAGGAGAGCGGCGAGTTGGTCACGGGCGCCAGCTGCGTCGCCTGTGCGCCCGGTAAAAGAGGCGAGATTGCCGCGGACCCTGAGAGTCTCCCCGTCTTCAAGGCCGAGGACCCGCTCCAAGGTCGGCAGAAGAGCGGCGGCCTGGTCCCTGGCACTGGCCGCGTCCCCTGCCTCAGCAGTCCAATAGGCAAGCCGGCCAAGAGCGATCAAGGTGATCCTGTCTTCAGAGCCGTAGGTGCCGTCCTGTGCCAGGGCATCGGTGATCAGCTGGAACAAGTCTCTTGCGGCTTGGTAACTGCCGCTATAGCCGAGGTAGGTCGCGATCCGTTCCATGCCGCCGCTGGTCAGATCGACAGCGGCCCGAGCATGCGGCAGCAGCATCGCGCACCCGGGCCAGGCTTTTGGCGCCCGGCTACCATGCGGGATCGCTGACTCGATCACCAAGGCGGCCGCGCGCTGCCATGCCCTGGCCAGCAGCTCCGGCATCTGGTCGGTGGTGACCGCCTGTACAAGGCGGTGTACCGACACCGTCCCGTCCGTAGAGGGGCGGACTAGTGAGTATCGGCGGAGCATGCCGACGGCATCTTTGGCTGCCAGCTCGTCATCCAGCAACGGCACCAGCACAGGAGTTACCTCTGGTGGCAGCTGTTCGATCAGTCCGGGGCGCGGCTGCAGCAGCATGCTGAGCGGGATTGCTTCGGGGGCGCAGAACGCGATCAACCGCAATAGCCCTGAGGCCCTCGGCGCCGTTTCGTCCAGCTGCGTGAACGCCAGTTCCCAGGCGGCGGCGACTGTCCCGGGATAACCGACCGGTTCGCCCCGAGCCAGCAGGTCTGCCCTGCGCTGTCGAAAGGACGCCAGGTAGCTGGCCAGCCAGTCGCCGGTCGCCTGTACGTAGGCCGCCGCCTGCTCCAATGCCAGCGGCAGACCGCCGACAGCCTCGGCCAACTCCGCTGCCGCCCGCTCGTCGAGGTCACCCGTCCGCGCGAGCAGGAATTCCGTCGCCACCGCCACGTCTAAGACGGGGACCTCCAACAGCTGGCCGGGAGGCCACAATGCGTTGCGGCTGGTAATCAGCACCTGACCAAGCCCGCCGGGCGGCACAAGCCCTGCCACTGACGCCCGGTCGCGCGCGTTGTCGAACACCAGCAGCCATCTGGCCGGGCTGGCAGCCAGCGCCGAGTGCACGGCCGCTACCGGGTCGCGGCCTCGGACATCTCCGGCACCGAGTTGGGCGGCCAGCTCAGTGAACCCGGCCGCCAAAACGGCCGCATCCTCTGCCGGGAGCTGCCACACCACGCCCGCCTCAGCCAGGTGGCGGTGCGCATACTCCACCGCCACCGACGTCTTCCCCGCACCAGCTAGCCCGGACAACACCACGACTGCAGGTCCAGTCTCTCCGTCGCTAGCGAGCCTGCTGCCCAGCTCGGCCAGCAGTTCTTCCCGGCCCGCTAAAAATGGGGGCCGCGGCGCCAGTCGCAGGACGGGGCCTGCCGCTCTGCGGCCGGCAGGCCGGACACCGTCAGATCCCCTGCCTAGCTTCTCTAGCTCGCCCTGCAATCCGGTGCTTAGGCCTCCGATCAAGCCGCTCTCGTCGTGGAACAAGGCTGGACGGACTTCGCGACTGACTTCTGCCCGGAACGCGATCACCAGCGCTGCCCTCTGCGGGTCCTCCACATCGGAAAGGCTCACGTCAGGGATACTGGTCCGCATCAGTGCAACCCTGGGCTTGCCGGACTCGCCGGCCCGGCGGAACTCCAGATGGGTGATCGACAGCCCGTCAGGATTGCCATCGGTCGGCTGGAACCCATACCGGTATCCCGCAATCAGCACGTACAGATCGCATGAGTCCACATCCTCCAGGCAGCTTTCCCGCACCGTCTCGCCGTCTGGCCGGTAACTATGCACGACCTGATGCTGCGCCGCCACGAGCCAGTCCATGACAGCTCGTCGTTCCCGCTTCAGGTCAGCAATCGTGGACGAGACGTACACCCTAGCCATCACGCACCCGAACCGCTTCTCCTTGGCGACCTAGCCATCTACCTAACAATCCCACTAATTAGCTGACGGTGAATAGCGAGACGCATTTACCCGCGTTGACTATCAAACCGATCAGCTGAACGACCAGAATTCGGCCGAAGGTTTCGAGGATCGCGGCTTTCAGCCGGCCCGCCGACAGCCATCCCTTCCAGGCGGCAGGAAGCCGGAGGAGCTCTCCGCCGGGAACGGCGTGAGCATGCGGCGTTACCTGTTTGGAGCACGGCCGAGACCGGAGTGTTCTGCTCGGCGGCGGCACCTCAGTGAACCTAGTGTCCGTCGGGGCTGACCCGGTGACAACGATCAAGCCGGGACGGCCATGAGTGAGAGTGAGAGTCGGCGGGGTGTTGCAGCCGTGCCTTCGCCGCTGCCGGATCGGTGCGCAGTGTTGCCTGACTGGTCTGGTGCCGAGACCGGTCCGGCGCTAGGGACGGGCCGGTCTCGGTTCCGCGGGGGTGTTGCTGACTGGGTCGGGCCTTGCCCTGGAGGGGCGCCTGTGCCTGCCGGATCGGCTGGGTGCCGGGGGCGGAACCGTGGTTGCCCGTTGAAGGAGTGCCTGCGCGGACCAGCGCGTGAGCGCTATGGCGTCGTTCCTCGACAGGCCGGCGACATCGACGAGCCAGACGATGGCTTCAATGCCGATGGTGGCGCGGACGCTGAGCACGAGCTGGCGGAACTGCTGGTCGGAGAGGTCAGCACGGACGCCGTCGAGCGCCTCGGCGATCCATGCGATCGCACGGCCCTGACGGAGGGGGAGCGCGTCTCGTTCGGCGGCGTCCGCCTCGAGGGACAGGCGCAGCATCGTTCGCTGTTGCGCCTCGGTGTCCAGGATCATGGCGCTGAAGTTGCGGACGACGGCATCGAGTCGCGCCGCCGGGTCTTGTGGCGGGTTCACCGGAAGCATCGATGTGGCGGCGATCTCGGGGTGCGCCGCCAGGAGCAGCGCGCGCTTGTTCGGGAAGTAGCGGTACGCGGTGGTCCGTGAGATGGACGCGGCGGCGGCGGCGTCTTCGACCGTCGGTGTGACACCGGCGGCGACGAGGTCACGAGCGGCAGCGACGAGGGCGTCTCGGGTCCGGGCCTTCTGGGCCGAGCGCCCGCCGGTCTCATAGGGCGTTGACATAACTTTCATGGTATGCCAGTCTCTTCATGGGACGATAGTCCCATGAACGGGGAGGCGGAACTCATGAGCGCGAGCACAGCCCGCAAGTCAATAGTCCGGGCAGCGCCGGACGGCGAGCGCCGCTGGTTCTTCGGCGGCGGCCTCCACATCTGGAAGGCGACGGCGGACGACACCGGCGGTGCGTTCATCCTCTTCGAGGACCGCATGGACGACGGCAAGGTCACGCCGCTGCACCTGCACCCTGACTCCGACGAGACGATGATCGTGCTGGAGGGCGAGATCCTCATGCACCTCGACGGAGAAGAGCACACGATCCGCGTCGGCGGCATCGCCAGCGCTCCGCGAGGCATCCCGCACGCCTTCAAGGTCTCCGGCGCCGCCGGCGCCCGGCTGCTGTGCCTGCACACGCCTGGCTGCTGCCAGGCGTTCTACTGGGACGCCAGCGAACCCGTCAGAAGCGATGACAGCCGGGGCATCGATGCCGGGCCGGTGGACATGGGCCGCGTGCAGGCCTCGGCCAAGAAGAACGGTGGCATCGAGATCCTCGGTCCGCCCCCGTTCAGCCAGGTTGCTCAGGTCTGATCTGGATGGCCGCGATCATCGGCGGCTATCGCGAGCTGTACGGCTACGACTCCCAGACCGACGCGATCGGCTCCGCCTCGGGCTGACCTCGCCTGAGGTGCGGGCTGACTGGCACGCCGCGTTCTCGGCGCTGGACAAGATCGACGGCATCGACCTGCGCGGTATCTCGGACAGCCAACTGCAGCTCCGCCGCGTCAGCTACCAGCGCGAACCGGCCTGGGCACCGCCGCACGTTGCCGCCGAGCTCCGCCTGGCCGCCTCCAGGCCCGCACCGCCTGGGAGAACGCCATCCGCGCCGACCACGCCGGCCGGGCAGCCACCAACCCGGAAACGGCGGCCCGGCACCGCGAACTCGGCCGGATCTGGCACGCCATGCACACCTACGCCGCCGCCACCCCGACGCCACACTCAAGTCCCTCGCCCCCGCTGAGCCGGTGATCGCAGCCATCGCCCGACGGCGCGGACTGGATCAGCCCGGCGTTGACCGCCCTCGGGGAGCCCGGTCACAAACCCGCGCTAATCTTTCTAAATAGTGAGGAGAAACGCATTGCGCCGGGGAATTCCGCTGCCGCCGCGAGGTTGCCCGATCTGGGAGCACTCGATATCGACCCAGCGGTGGCCGGTCGGCTTGCCGAGATCGCAGGCCGGGCCCGCCAGGTCCAGCAGCACATCGATGCGCTTGCCGCGCTTCAATGGCCGCAGGAACGCTGACCAGCTGACCACCTGACCAGCGCAAATCCGGGCGACGTCATTCTGCAACAAGGTGCAACGATGCGCTTGTACGGTGAACGCTCGATCAAACGCTCATCTCTTCGAGCCAGGACGCTGGTGGTGTCCGTGGCCAGGAGGCAGATCATGCGTGGCATACGCAAATCCGCGCCGAAGCCGGTCCTCGCGGCTGGCGTCCTCTCGACTGGCGTAGCCCGCTGCCCGAGACGGCGCACGGCCGGTCCCGGTCGACCAACCAGAACGCCAGCCGGCCCAGATGGTTCGTCTGCGCGAAGCTGACCAGCGTGCGAGCGTCGGCCTCGGTGAAGTCCTCGGCCGAGTCGTCGTTAGTCCCGATCATCGGCGTCACGCCGATGTTGGCGAACTTCATGCTCGGCCAGACGGTCTTGGCGAAGGCCAGGGTGTCCTGCGCGGCCTCGATCGCGTATGAGGCCATGTCGGACCCGGCCGCGTCGAAGCTCGCGCCGTGCCTGGTTGAAGAATGCGCGGCCCATCTCGCGGTGGTCTGTCTGTTGGCACTGCGTCTGCTGCGCTTCCGGCCGCCAGGGATTCCTGGCTAAGACCGTTTGATTCATGACGAGGCAGCTGCGGCATGTGCGGACGTTCGTCTCAAACGCCGGATATCCGGGCCTGAAATGCGTGCCGGCGGGCACGGCACGATGAGGTCAGCGAACTTCGGTGTACTCGCTGCGGTCGAGCTGCACGACCTTGGTGTAGTCGCTGCCCTCTGGCTCTGTGACGTTGGTGTACTGGCTGTCGTCCAGCTGTACGACAGGGAAGCTAGGCCCGGAGACCAGCTTGCGCAGGCGCCGCAGCCCGCTTATGCCTGCGATCGTGACAGCAATGGCGGCGGCCAGGACCGAGCCGCCAAATAGCGCGAGCCCGCCCACGACATGCCCAAGCAGCATCATGACGACCCCGGCTAGCAGGGCCACCGGCACGACCGCCACCAGCAGCAACGCGAGCAGCGCCACAACGATCACGGCCTTGGCCGACCTGTCCGGTAGCCGCTCCTCGTACCAACCGGTCATCACGCTCACCTCCCAAGGCCCAGAACAATTCAACACCCCGGTGCCTACGTCGACAACACGACATGTCGCGTCCTCTAGATCAACGCGTCTCTCGCGCGGAATCATCCCGTGACCGTCCGCCGCACTGACCGCGGGCGGACAACCTGCCACGGAAAGTGTTCCCAATACCGACACACGGACCCGCCGTGCGTGCCGCAGGCACGTGGCGGCGGCCGCGCCGATGACGGCGGTCTTGCCGTACCGGGTGCCCGCGTCTGGCCAGCAAACCAGCCGCCCTCACCCGCCGCCATGCCTGGCTCCTGGCATAGTTGCTGGCCGCCCGCTGGGGTCGGGCTGATCGCCGGCCGCTGGTTCGACCGGGTGTTCGTGCGCCTGCGGCGGGCGCTGGAGTTGCGCCTGGAGCTGATGGTGCTGTCCGTATCCGAGTTCATCGCGCTGTCCTACTTCCGGCCCGTCGTGACGGCGCTGGTGACCGGTTGGGCCAGCGAGGTGGCCGGGGGGATCCTGGCCGATAAGGAACGGCATATCCGGTTCCACGCCGAGCGGCTCCGGCTGAGCTTCGCCCAGTTGCCCGGCCGTTACGCCAACCGTGTCGCGGTCGCTGAAGTACCCGCCGTTGGTGTAGTAGCCGCCGGCCGCGCAGTTGCCCGCCGAGCCGCACGACACCGAGAAGAGGCTGGCGTCCGCGTTTTGTTCAGGGCCTCCAGGCCGGGCACCTCGGTCGCCTTGCCCCACCGGCCGTTCCGCTCGTCGGCCACGAACCCCTGGCTGCCGCGGTCGGCGGGATACCCGGCGTCGGTGTAGTACCCGTCGGCCGCGCAGTTGCCCGCCGAGGCGCATGACACCGAGTAGACGTGGCCGTTCCCGCCTGCGTTCAGCGCCCCCAGGCCGGGCATCTCAACCGCCCGCCCCCACGCCCCGGCCGGGACCGCCCCGCCAGCCCAGGCGCCCGCCGCGCCCGGGACCACTACCGGGCCCGCGCACCCCCGCCACAGCCGCACCGGCCAGGAAACACAGAACCTTGCGCCAGCTCACCATAGCCCTCACCCATCCCGGGCCCGGCACGCGCCGACTGCCGCCCGGGGTAACTGGCCGATGGCCCCGGCAATAGGACGCCCAGCACGCCGACGCGGTTGACTGCGGCCGGGCCGGCGCCATATCCCGGTGGCACGCAGGCCCGGCACGCGCACTCCGCCGCCCAATCCGGGAACGCCCGATACCGATGCCACCCCGGCGTAGCCAAACCCGCCAGATCACAACCGGACAACCAACACGGCAAGCAAGCCGTGCGCAGATCGAGCCGTCGGCGCGCGGCTTGGCTGTAGCCGATTTCTTCACCAAGAAGGATCGGTCCGACGCCGTCGATGGCGCAGGTGGTTGCGGCTGGCCTCCGATGGCGGTCGTCGCCGGGCGTGCCGTTGACCGCCATGTCGGAACCGTCGTCAGCCAGCTGCCGTGCGGTCACCGTGCCGGGGCCGGCGAAGTGCCCGTCGCCAAAGCGACCTGCCCAGATGCCGCTGGCATGCGGCGGTCATCCCGCCGCGCTCCTAGGGTTCGACGCGCGCGACCTCGTGGGCTTGACCCCAGGTGCCGTTCTGCTGCGAGGCGAGATAGGGCTTGCTGAAGCGGCCGGCTCCGTAGAACCCGCCGAGGCTGCGGTCGCCTGGGGCACCGCAGGACATCACGGGCGAGCCGGTGTTGCCGTGGTTCTGTGCCGCCAGGCCGGGCAGGTCGGTCGCCATACCCCAGGTGCCGTTCAGCTCGGTGCTGACGAACACTTTCGAGCCGGAGCTGGTGGCGTATGTGCCGACGGCGCTGCAGTTGCCCGCGGACCGGCAGATCACCTGGCTGAGCGAGGCGTTCATCGTCTGTGCGCTGAGTTCGGCCACGCCGGGCAGGCGCTGGGCGCTCCAGGCTCCGTGCTTCTCGGTGGCGATGTACGGCTGGGTCGGGCCAATGTCGCTGGGTCGGCGATATCGTCTCCGCCCGCGGTGCAGGTACCCGCCGAAACGCACATCAGCGAGAAGATGTCACCCGCTAGCAGCGTGCCCGCGATCCCTTTGAGCGCGCCCCAGGTCCCGTTCTTCTGGCTGAAGGCGAAGAATTCGCCGTCGGTTTCTGACTGGTAGAAGAACCCCGTAGCGGTGCAGTTGCGAGCAATTGGGCACGAGACCGAGGTGATCTCCGCGCGTGCGCCATCGTTGATCGCGATGATGCGGGGGAATGCGCGGGCCGGGCCCCACGTGCCGTGTTGCTCGGTGACCGTGAACGGTTCGATGCCTTTCTTGCCGTCATAGGAACCGGCGGCGAGGCAGTTGCCGGCCTAGGAGCACGAGATCTGGCTGAACCCGGCATCCGGGCCCCCGCCGCCGTTGTTGAGTTTGGCCAGGCCGGCGATTTTCTGTGCCTTGCCCCAGAAGCCGTGCTTCTCGCCGACCAGGAAGGCCTCGCGGCCCGCGGAATGGTTCCTGCTGCCGGGAGCGTAGGAACCGCCGGCGCTGCAGTTCCCCGCCGAGGGGCAGGCAACCGAGTCGACGCTGGCGAAATGGCTGGCAGCCAGCGCCGCCAGGCCAGTGACCCGCGTCGGCTTGCCCCAGGTGCCGTTCTTCTCGCTGATCACGAATGCGCGGGTCAGGCTGGCACGAGGGGAATAGGACCCGGCCGCGCCGCAGTCGCCGGCCGACGGGCATGAGACGCCGGAGAACTGGGCCCCGGACGGCTTGCCGCCCAGCAGGGCGGCCAGGCCGGGAACGGCCCGGGCCGCGCCCCAGACCCCGGTTCTTCTCGCTGACCGTAAAGAGAACTTCCCGGCTCGGAGGGGCAAGATGCCCGACGGCCGTGCAGTTGCTACGACGGGAAAAGTTCGTAGTGGCCCTCGCGCTACCACGAACTTCCCCCGTGCTACCTGCCATCTCCAGCGACCCACAGGCTGGTGATTCCTGTGGTGCACCTGACACTGCCGGGACTGGTGTGCTGGACGCTTGGCGGATTTGGGGCGGCGGACCGTCCCGGGCGGCGATGATGGCTGGTCTGGATAGGTTTTCGCGGAGACTTGGCCGCAGCGGCGCCGAAAACTCGCCACGATCATGCAAAACCACCGGGAATGTCCGGTTTACCGGGGAGAGTTTCCGTTGCGTGGAGAGTTAGCCGCGGAATAACGCGGTCAACTCTCCACCAGGCGGAAACTCTCCACGATCATGAACCGGATCAAGCGGAGCCTGGGTGCGCGGGTGCCAAGCGCGGGGGCTTGAGTGTGAGTTGCCGGCCGAGGCGCACGAGATCGGATCGATCGCGCCGTTCGCGCCGCCCGGCGCCGCCGGGATGGCCGACGCTCCGGCCTCGGAGGGATGAGTCACCAGCGCGAGCGCCGCCGTGGCGGCAAGAGCTGTAAGGCATGCGTCCAATTTACGGACCACCATGATCATCATATTTTCGGCTCCTTCTCTCCCCGCGCCGTCCCCGCTGCCCGGAAGACAATATGCCCGCCGTCAACATCACCCCAGGCACCCATTCCGCAGACCAAAAGACACGAAAATGCCCTGGCAAAGCCTCTTCACAGTTCGCTACCGCGCGAAATTAGCTCGGTCATCAGGTTGGACGTTTATGCGCATCAGGTGGTTGTCTTTGCGAGGAAAAATAATGCGGCCCGGGTCCTGGCCTCGCCGGCGGAGACCTCCGCCGGGAGAGCGCGGCAAGTACCCGGCTACCCGCGAGCCAGGGGTGAACCCAGTCAGAAGCACCGCGGCCTCTCCCGGCAGGTTCTCACTCACCCTTGCCTCCGGTGCCAACACCTGCCGGGCATTAGTCTCATATGGCATTGCCTATCTCACGGCCTTGATCAACAATGGCCGCTGCAGGCGAATTATCAGTTAGTGTACGCCGCCGCGAATCCCTAAGGTCTCCGTTCACCGAGGCGACGGCGAGCGCGCGGTCGCCGTAACGTGCTCCGGACTCGGCGACGTCCAGTTACCTACGCTCTGATCAGGTTCGGCGTAAATAATCGAAATACAGGTTTGGTCAAGAATGAGGCGATTCGTCTGTCCGGAAAGTCTGCGGCCAGCAAGCCGCGTAATCAGGGAGGCGCCCCGTCTACTGCCGTTGAAGTCCCTTCCAAGACACTTTCGTCACGGATATGACATTCCTGCAATTGCGGTAGTCAATGCTGACAATCCCAGTTGACACAGAAAACCGCAAGCAGACGACCGGCTGCCGGAGATCACCGATCAGATCAGAGCCGCACGCGCGCTTGTTAGCGGGAGCCGACGGCCGTCCTGGTGGTTCCGCGGACCCGCTCGTCGGGCTTCTGGCCCCAGGCAGCGGCATAAGCAAATACCTACCGCGGTGGCAGTACGACGCTGCAGGCCGGTATGCGCGGGGCGTTGCCGGGGACGACCTAGTCCTGGTAGATCGCAGCGGGGACGATGGGATCTGCTTCCCGGCGGACGCAGGCGCCCTGACCCGCCGAAGGGTTGACGGCTAGCGCAGTCCGGATGGCGGTTCTCGGTCTTTGATCACGAGATCGCCGTAACCGGCAGGCCGGTGATCTTAGCCAGTGCGCGGGCGTAGGTCTTGGCCCGGGCGGGGGTCAGCTGGCCCGCTATCCGGAGCAATGTCCCGCCGGATACCTAGTCGTATTCGGATCCGGCGGCCGGCATCGCCTGGGTGATCTTCTCGATATACCGGGCGCGCGCCAGCGCTGCCGGGCGGCCGGGTAGACCTCGACCGAACCGCCTGCCTGAACGCCATCCTTGAACGACATGCCGTGGATTCGCTTGTCCGAGAAGATTGTCTTCAACGTGTAGCCACCCGGGCGGCCGAGCAGGTGATTCTGGTCTGTGGCAGCGGTCAGGGCGTCAATGCGGCCGACCGGCTCGATCCGCCTGAGCCGAGCCGTGAGTTGCGGCTGCGGCGAGACCGGAGGTGTGACGCACCGGCTTGGCGGCCGGGGCGGTATGCACGTGGCCGGAGCGGGCAGGGCCAGCGCTGGAGGTGGCGGAGCATCCTGTGGGTGCCGA
>WNEY01003157.1_pt1 | contig 12279 bp, 15 predicted proteins | sample 5400531 | NCBI WGS metagenome assembly WNEY01 (sample SAMN13153338, study PRJNA577476) | soil metagenome | isolation source: 200 cm saprolite under Douglas fir tree site 1 | place: USA:California | collected 2015-04-18
CCCACATGATCAGGATGACCACGAAGCTCAGCAGGAACGCCACATACGACGGCCAGAGGGCAAGCAATCCGTTCCATAAGCCGTGATCGACGTGAGGCACGCGGATCTCGAGGATCAGCAGCGTGATCGCGATCGCAAACACGCCGTCGCTGAACGCCTCGACGCGGGTGGGATTTTCGGCCACGACTGGAAACTACGTTGGTGAAGGAGGAGCGGACGTCTGTGCCGTCGTGGTGAACGCCATCTGAAAGCTGTCGATCCTGCGAATGACCACCAACGCGATGATGGTCGCAACGATGTAGAGCACATCGTGCAGGATGGCGTAATTTGTCACGGAAATGAAACCCTGCACTGTCTTGGCCGAGTTGCTCATCGTGCTGTACAGCCGCGCGAAGAAATTGGTGATGAGCCAGCTCCCCCACCACACGCCGACAAGCGCTGGACCCGACAGGCCGCCGATCGGGTCGCGCGCGTTCCCTATCTCGCTGTGCGACCACAGCTCCGCCGTGATCTGGTAAGGCCGAAAGAGATTGAGCAATGGAATGAACCAATAACCGACCGACCAGCCTGGCGTATACTCAGTCTCTCGCGTTCCCACCAGACGCAAGTTCGCGTAGGCGCGATACTGCCACACCAACCACGTCACGACGGTTGCGAGCAGGGCGAGCAGCTTCAGTACCGCAATCACCCGCTCGCGCGCATCGTTGGCATCCGCCTGACCAGGGGCCAGCCCAATGCCGGCCGCCATGGATGAGAGCAAGGCGTGCTGCGCAATGCTGGATGCGATGCCCCCAACACGGATGAGCAACCCGATCAGCAGGACCGCCATCAGCACGCGCGCTCGCGCGTGTGCCGAGCTCACGCCCGCAGCAATCTCGAAACCAGTGACTGGCTGCTGCGAGGGAGGGAGAGGTCCAACCATTCGCAAGAGTTACTGCGCCCAGCCGGAAAGCACAAACGCAACCTTTTCGAGTAAATTGGCTGAAACCCTCAAGGGCAATGTCATGCGAAGCGCTGCTGTTGTTCTGGTTGCACTCGCCCTCGCCGCCTGCGGCAACAGCTCGACCGGCCCCGGCGCCGGCTTCGAGTGTCTCGGCAAACCGTTGCCGACCACCGCACCGAATCCGATCCACGTCACCGGGCAGACCAAGGCCAACGCTGCTTCACCGTCCGCGCTGCCAAGCGCGGCGGTTGCGGCGTTCAAGACAGGAGTTGCCACCGCTCTCGATAGCACGTCATCAGATGGAGGTGGGTTCTATACGTTGACGATTGCGACGGGCAGTACACCGGTAGATGGCTACGTGCGCGTCAGCAAGACCGGCTACCTCACGACGTACGGGTATCCGGCCGTGCCGCTCTCAGCCGACGCGACCGACAATATTCTCGTGATTACGACCTCTGAGTTTAATTTTCTCGCTGGTCTCGTCGGCGTCTCGCCGACGCCGGGCGACGCGTTCATCGGCATCGTGGTAACGGATTGCGCGGGCAATTCGCTCACCGGCGCCACCGTCGCGAGCAATCCGCCAGGCATCATCCACTACAACGCGGCCGGAGCGCCGAGCTCGTCGGCAACGTCGACGTCCACCGATGGCGTTGCGTACATCTTCAACGTCGCACCGGGCGACGTAACCATATTCGGCACCGCCAGTGGCCACGCGCTGCGCCAGCACGTCGTGACCGCGCGCGCGAATGCGGTCACGTTGACGCAGATTCAGCCCTAAGCGCGTTCGGCGATCGTCACGATATCGGGCGACCCATCCGCAAGCGGGCCGCGCCCGAAGTCTCCGTACATGGCGCGCACTCTGAACCCGCCGCGCGCGAGCAAGTGTTGGAGCTCGGCAGCGAGATACCAGCGCATGTCGAACGCCTGCACGTAGCGCTTGTCTCCGACATAGTAAATCAGCTCGGTTTCACTGACCTGATCGATCCACCGTACCCGTGTGACTCGCGCGCCGCGCCGGAGCGTCCGTCCGTCCGGGAGCCGTAGCTCCGGTGTGTCCTCGCGCTCCACGCCGTCCGCGCTTGTGAGTGCGTCAAACCGGGGATTGAAGACGTCGAAGATGAATCGGCCGGTTGGCGCGAGGTGGCGGGCGACGGCGGCGAGAAAGCGCAACTGATCGTCTATCCGCGCCAGTTGCTGCACCACGCGAAAGGGCGCGATGATCAGCGCGTATTTTGCGGCGAGGGCGAAGTCGCGGATGTCGCGCTGCTGCAGCGTGACGCGCGCCTGCACGGTCGCGGCTTCGGCGGCGAGTTTCTCTTTGCAGCGCGCGAGCATCTGGCTGGAGCTGTCGACACCGGCGATCGTGCAGCCGGCGCGAGCGATCGGCACCAGAATCCGACCCGTGCCGCAGCCGAGCTCGAGTACCGGGCCGCTCGCGGCTTTCGCCTCTTCTATATAGAAACCGACGTCGCGGCGCGCCGCGTAGAGCGGCACGCTGTCGTACAACAGACCGAAGTCGGGGATGTCGTCGTAAGCAGACGGTGCCACTAAGACTTGATCTTAACCGTCAACACCCGTCCGTCGCGAGAGACTTCTGCCTTGGACGCGCGCAGCGAGACCAGCGGCGACTCAACCCTCACGTCGGCGCCGTTCACGGTGACTTTCACGCTTGAGTCTGCCCCCACCACCGCCCGCATTGTCTGCGCAGTCCGATCCTGCACGGCGGGCGTATTGAACGTCGCCTGAAACGCATCGCCCGCGCACGCGACCACCCAACGGGTGTGAAGCAGCACGCCCGGCTCCACTTGGAGCAGATTCTGCGGATCGATTCCGCAGAGTCCCAGCGATCGTCCTTCGATGGTAACCGCGAGCAGCACGCCGGGCGCGGCGAGGATACTGTCCACCTGCTTGCGGCGCAGCGCGCGCAGGCCGGCCACGCCTGAATCCGCGCCCCGACGCAGCGAGGCCATCACGAACCGCGTTTCGGCCTGGCGTCGCAGTGCCAGCTCGGTGGCGCGGTAGGCGGAGGCGTCGGCGAGCGCATCCTGCATCGTGAGATTTTGATTCACGAGTCGACTCTTCCACGCCGGCCGTTCGAGCGCGTCCAGCAGCGCGCCGAGCGCCGGACCGGTCGCGTAATAGCGCAGCCGGATCGAGAGCGTGACGTCTGCGGTGAGCTGGTGCAGGCCGACGAGTTTGCCCGATTGCAAATGCTCGGCGCCCGCGCGATCGGGAAAGTCCGACAGCCGTGCGGCGAGCTGCACCGCGCGCACCAGCGCGTACTCCGCGAGTCCCTCGTTTAGCTCCGCGAGCTGCTCAAACTCCGCGAGCTCGGCGCCGAGAGCGCGCTGGCGCGACTCCCGCACCGCGAGAAATTCCCGCGCCAACATCCGTTTCTCGGTCTTCGTGGACGCACTCTCCGCCGCTGCAAGAATCCGCCCTTCGAGCGCCATGCCGGCTTCATTTTGCGGGTCGAAGACCGGATAGCTCGTGACGAGGAACGAGTTCTCTCCCCGCCCGAAGCGGCGGCCCTCTGTGCGCGACGCGCGTTCGAACACGTGAAACGCCTCGTGCGCCGTGAGCCCCACCAACGAGGCGATGCTTTGCGTGTCGACAACGACCTGCGCCGCACCGCGGCCGAGGAGCTCGGCAGCGGTGTTGGCGGCACCTTGATCGACCGCGGCGTGCCAGCCGGCGCCACCCGCCGCGGAATCCGGCGTGAAGCCCGGCGGCAGCGCGCCGCACCAACCGAGTAGCAGCGTGCCGTGGCCGCGCAGCAAGTAGAGCACGGGAATCGTGTCGGGCCGGTAGCCTGGCCAAATCGAGTCGCCCATGTCGCGACCGATGCGCGACGCCCAGTCGTGCGCAGTGACGACGCGACGCGCGAGCTCCCGGGGCGCCTGTCGATCCTGTATCAGCGCGATGCACAGTGCTGCCGGTATCAGGTGATTCCTCCTTCGGGCCTAAGCGTGATGCGGAAGACGCTGCCAGCGTTGCGGCCGGAATGGGACAGTCAAGCGCCGCGAATCCCGAACAAAGCCCATATGACCCGCGTGGTGCTTGCGCGCTCCCGTATCCTACTGCCGCGCCCTCAGCAGCCACCGCGCCTGAGGGAGGATTCATGCTCAGCTCCAGCCGCGCCGTGCTCCTGTACACGGCGGTGATTGGCGCTGCCGCGTGCAGCGAAGCCCCACCGACCGCTGCGCCCCCGATCGGAGTTCCGCCCCCCGCGCCCGACGCCGCGATGCTCGGCAGCCCCTTGCCCCGGCTCAGCGCGGCGCAACGCGCGCGGTTCGAGGCGGGCCGCTCGGTCTTCGCGACCGCATTCACGCCCGCGACCGGTCTCGGCCCCTTGTTCAACGCGGTGAGCTGTGCCTCCTGCCACGAGCAGCCGGTCGTTGGTGGCGGAGGGAACAATGATCCGGCCGAAGGTAGCGAAGACGTCGAGGTTCACGCGACCGCGTTTCGCGGCGGCCAGTGCGATGATCTCGCAGCCGTGGGCGGACCGGTCTTTCAGAAGCAGGTCACCCCGGCACTCGCCGACGCCCTCCACATCACTGCCGAGCGCATCCCGGCAGCGGCCACCGATTCAGGCCACCGAACGACGCCGGATGTGTTCGGGTTCGGGCTGCTCGATGCCGTCCCCGAGCGTGAAATCCTGGGGCGCGCGGACCCGCTCGACCGCAACGGCGACGGAATTTCGGGCCGCCCCAACCGGACGGCGGACGGCCGCGTCGGGCGGTTCGGCCGCAAGGCGCAAGTGGCGACGCTGCGCGAGTTCAATCGCGACGCCTTCGTGATGGAGATGGGAGTCACCGATCCGGAGAATCCAACCGAGCAAACGGTCGGTGGCCAACCGCTGCCGCCTGGCGTCGATCCGGTCGCCGATCCGGAGATCAGTCAGGACCAGTTCGACGCGGCGGACGCCTTCGTGCGGTTCCTGGCCCCGCCACCGCCGGAGCCGCTCAACCCCGCCGGACAGATCGGCGCGTTGACCTTCGCGCGGACCGGCTGCGCGTCGTGTCACGTTCCCGTGCTGTTCACCGGCGACAGCCCGATACCGGCGTTGCGGTTCAAGAGGGTGCGGGCGTTCACCGATCTGCTGCTGCACGATATGGGCCCCGATCTCGCCGACATCTGTCTCGGGGAAGCGCTGCCGTCGGAATTCCGCACCGAGCCACTCATGGGATTGCGGTTCGCGACGGCGTTCCTGCATGACGGCCGCGCAGCGACGATCGAGGACGCGATCACGCTGCACGGCGGGGAGGGACTCAGGGCGCGTAACCGGTTCCTGCGGTTGTCGGCCTTCGAGCGCGGCGCGCTACTGCGGTTCCTCAAATCCTTATAGCGCTTTAGGGCGATGTCCTCACGAGCGTGAGCGTCGCAACCGGCCGCACCTTGCCGTGCACCACGAAATGCCGATTCGTGGCGCGCGTGGTGGGTCTCGTCGGATTCCTGGGGCGATCGGGAGACGTATAGGTTGCGCCCGCATCGGCGCCCGCGTCGTACGCTACCAGCGTGAGTGTGTGCCGTTTCACCCAGCCCCCATTCTCCGCGAGGCTCACACCGGATGCTCCGGCGAACCAGTCGGGACTCGGCTGGATCATCGTCACGATAGAGATGAGCGGGTGCGCCGGATCGACCCGCACCGTGGTCACCATCGAATCGCGGAAGTTCTTGAGATTGCCGGTCTCGAACATCTCGAGCGCGTTGCCCGCGTCGATCGCTGTCTGGATCTCATCGTTCAACGGCGAATGCTTTCCGTCCTCTGAAAGCCGCTCCAGTCCACGGGTCGGTTTGCGTCCGACGGTGAAGATCGCGTAGCGCGCGTTGTGCGACGCGCCGATGAGCCCCGAGAAGCGGGCATCGTTTGGATACTCGAGCGGGAAATTACGCTTCGTCCATAAGCTCTTCACGATCACGGTGTACTCAGCAGGCCCCGCCGTGCGCGGCGGAGCGGGCGGAGCGGACGCCGCCGCTGTGTGCTTGGGTGTTTCCTTCTTTCCGCAGGCCGCAACGGCGGCGAGCGCGATGACCAGGAGGTGCAGTGGGTGTGGGCGCATGCTTAGAGTTACTCAACTTTCCGCAACGCGCAACGAAACTCGGGGTGAGCCATGTCACGCACGCGCCGGTCGCAGAGCAACACACACTGGCTCAGGGCGACGCGGGCCGAGCTTCGAGATCCGATTTGATGAGGTCCAGGAGCTTCTGCATGTTGTCCTGCTCGCCTCTGGAGCGCACCGGATTCCGAAATTCGACCATATGTTGGCCGCGTGCGCCGACCATCTCCTCATTCGCATTCACTTCGAGACCGTCGGACTTCTGTTTGAAACGCAGGTGGAGCTCGAGCACCTGCGTAATGGTGCTGACACTGCCGCGGATATTCAGCGTAGTCACGCCACGATCGAGCGAGAAGATCGCTTCGGTCTTGGTCGAGTCGTACAACGTAAACCCCTGGCTACTCAGCTCGTTGGTGACGGCCTTGATGACGTCACTCGGCGTCGCGCCTTTGATGACGACGTGCTGAGCATTGAGGGAGACTGTTAGCAGCGGCAGTAGTGCGGCGACGAACGGCGAAATACGAACACGCATGTGGCCTCCAACCTTGGATGACGGCTACGATCGCGGTGCGAGATGATCGGTCAGCACCGGCAGATACGGCGTCCACGGGCCGACTTGATCACGGTACTGCTTCGCCAGGACGCGCGCGACTTGCGCGATGTGGCCGAGGTCGTGCACGACCCACGCGGCGAGCAGCTGCGCCAGGGTGACTGGGCCGAGGCTGGGATGCTCGCCGGGCAGCGCCAACTGTTTGGGTGTCAGTTTCCAGGAACGCAGCAGCTTCAAGTTCTTCTTTCGCAGATCCGCGAATTCCTTTAGAAGCGACGCAGGCGAGCGCCCGGTGTTGCGTTGCTTGTGCCGAAACCGATCGTACGGCTCAAAGCGCAGACTCTCGCCTTGCGCGAGGATGATGCGGGCGCGTGGGATCCAATCGGTTTCTTCGCCGTCGATCAGGTGACCGACGACGTCGAACGGGCTGAAGGTCTCCGGCCCTTCGGTGGCGCGGATCCAGGAGTCGTCGAGGCCATCGAGCATCGCCGCGAGCGCCGCGGGGGTGCGCTCGAGGAGATCGAGCGAGCGATCGAGTCTGAACTTCAGTCGTCGCAGGCCGGCAATGCGGCCGGATAACTGGTCGCGTACGTGTTTCGCTGCCAGCAATTGCGAGTCCCGGAGCCGTCCCACAAGAGATCCACCGCGGGCAGGAACGGAATGGGCGAAGCGCTGCCATTGCCCGACAGATGGTTGCCCCTGATGTGCGTGCCGTCAGGATTCGGCTCGATGTCCGCGAAGAACTCGGGCGGCAGTCCCGCGAGCGCGCCGAGCAGCAGCGTGCTGCCGACCGCGATGCCGGTGAAGTTGTTGCCGGTGACAGCATTGTTCGCGACGGTGGTGCGATCGGTGCCCACAATCAGAATCCCCGATCCACTCGGCACGAATGATTCGATCTCGCCCGGCGCCCCGAAGTTGACATGATTGTTGTCGTGCACGCGATTGCGCGCGACGCGGATGTTCGACGACGTCTTCACATCGAGGCCGGGCAGTAACACGACGAGAATGCCGGCGACGTTATCGAACGTCTCGTTCTCCTCGACCGTCACGTTCGACGAGTTTTCGACCTCCAACCCATTGACGTTCCCAAACGCCCTGTTGTGGCGCATGGCGATGTGATCCGACTGGCCGACATAAATCCCTGTGTCGCTATGGCCGCTGGCGCTGCAATGGACGATGAGCCCATGCGACGAGAGCACCGGAAACAGCCCGTATTCACCGTCGTTTTCGGCCGTGACGTTCGAGAGCAGAAACCCGTCCACACCATTCAGCGTGACGCCGTTCCCCTTGAACCCGCGAACCGTGACGTGGGCCAGCACGAATCGATCGGCCGCAGCGGAGACCGCGATGCCAGTCTCCTCATCGCCTGGGTTCTCGATGACCACCAGCCCACTGCCGACCAGCGAGATCCGGGGTTGGTTGACGGTGAGCGCTTCGTGATATGTGCCGGCCTCGATGCGGATGACCGTGCCGGGGTCGGCAGCGTCGATGGCCTGCTGAATCGAGCCACCGGAGGTAACCACGACATCCGGATGGCTGACGCGATCGGCCGTGACGGGAGGAACGGTGATCCGATCGGCGTTGCATGCCGCGATGATCGGGACAAGAGTGAATAGCCAACGTCTGATCATGGTGCACCTCGCTACCTCAGTTGTCCGTTCTCTATAGCGGGCTTGCCATCCACCTTGAGTGTCGCACCGCCGAGCTGCGCGGCGAAGCCCCAGTCGCTGGCGTTGGATCCGCCCCAACCGCGGTTGTCGCCAAACCCAATGACGATCGAACCAGGCGCCGTCCACACGGTCCGGCCGGTGCCGACCGGCAGTTTCGTTTCGGGATTCACACCGATGTCGATATACCCGAACTGATCTTTGGCGCCGCCGGCGGCATCGTAGGCCGCGCGCAGCCCTTCCATCGGTGACGCCGCTGTCATCGCGGTCAGGCGGCCAGTGGCGAAGGTCAGCCGCAAGCCGCGGATGACTTTCCCGTCCCAAAGCACTTTGTCGAAGACCAGGGTGCCGTTCGCCGTTCCAGCCGTCGCGGGTGCGAGGTACTCGCCGGCGGGGATCCAGGTGCTCGCCGCCGCGGAGCTCTGCGCGACTTTCTCCGGCGTGAGCGTGCCGTCCGACGTGAACCCATGCGTCGCGTCGATGCCGAACGTGATGTTCGTGCCATTTGGATGGGTGATCGTCGCTTCCTTGCCGCCGGCGAATATCGCCGCGATCGCGTCGCCTTTCGCGCGCAGCGTTGCGGTGGGCACAGCTGCTGCCTTCCAGAATACCGTCGCCACTCTGGACTGTGGTACGCCGAGCCGGCGCGCGAGGGAAGCGCTGGGATAGAGGCCGTTGCCGAGATTCACGAACCGCGCATGGCGCTTGTAGTATGCCTGAGCCGCCGGCTCACTGGCTTTCGCGCGCGCGGCGCGCCGTGCCTCTGAAATACCGGCGAGCACACCTTCGTTCTCGACTATGTCGATCGGGATCCGCACGTCGAATGCGTCGATCATGGCGAGCTCGAGCTTGGGCGGCATCGTGTCGAAGCTCGCAGGTACGTCGGTGAAGGACCGCCGAGCGAGCCGTTCGCTCCAGATCGTGATCATCGGATTGCCGCCGGCTTTCATCGCTTCGATGGCGATCTCTTCCATTAGCGCCGAGTCGCGTACGGCACCGGAGATGAAGACGTTGTCACCCGGCTTGACGTGACCCGCCTGGACTAGATTGCGAGCGACCGCTTTGACGTCGCGTTTTTGTGCGGTGGCTTGAGTAGCGGTGCAAATCAGCGCGAGGCTCGCGGCGAAGCGGAGGAGGGCGCGAGTCGGGTATGCCATACGGCCTCCCGAGTGTGTGGGGCATAAGAGTTAGCGCGTAGTCTGCAGGTGCACAATGCGAACCCTTTGGAGAGAGATCGGCTACGAACCCGCGACTCCGACGGCGTGATAATCGATCTTGCCCTCCCAAATGCGACGCTCGACGCGTCGCGTCACCCAGAGCACCGACGCGGGAATCACGAAGCCCAGCAGGAAGGAATTGAATAGCAGTGCGCCCGCGATGATCTGCCACGCGCCGGGTTTATAGAGCTGTGCCTGGTTCAGCGCACGCTGCACACGATAACCGAACACAATGCTCACGATATACGGGATCAAGGAACCAAACATCACGGCGACGCCCAGCCCGCTCGTGAAGCTCGTATCGATCGCCCAATACAGGCCGGCGGAGACCGTCAGGAGATACGCCGCGAACCACGCTTTCAGCTTGCGTGCGTGTTCGGTCCAGGGGAATTCGTAGTGGTCCGACGGTGCGGTCATACGCATCCTGCGTCACGACTGCGGGCGTTCGTTTATCTCGCGCTCAATTGTGCGAAGGCGCTTGCCCCCTGGGAATCTTGCACGCTTCAGCAACGCGGGTACTGTCAGAGGGAATGTAGATCGCGATCGCTCCGCCCTTTCGATTGGCACTCGTGCCCAGGAGTGCCTGGAAGACCTGCGCGCTAGTACTGGCGTCTTTCATCTGGCCGAGAATGACACCATTGGCGCCGAGCTCAGCAGCCTTCTTGCGCTGCGAATTGATCATTCCGCTTTCGCTCGTCATGTTGTTATCGCCGCGTGAATTCAAGACGGCGACTTCCCGGTACGGTTTCCCGACCTTCGACGAGTCAGTGAACACCACAACCCCGTCGGGACAGACGGGCGCAAGTTTGAGTGTGGGATCGAGCAGTGAGGCGTTCGTGCGCACACAACCCAGAACGGCTACCGCGACCAGCGGGGCGTAACGCATCGGCACCTCCTCGGTTACAGGCCACCATGATGCTACAGGACGTTTCAGTTTGGCGCGAGACCAGTTTGGGAGGCTTGGCCACAGGGTTTTCTCGTCCTCATGTGGAGCGGTACAGCAAGTGTAACAGACCCTCGAGCATCACCTCCCGCTCATAAATGAGCCCGGTTTTGACCAGCACCCGCTGCGAGCCGATGTTGGTCGGTTGCGTGATCGCCACGGGCGAGGCGATGCGTAGCTCATCACGGGCCAGTTGCAGGAGCGCCTTCGCGACTTCGGTGGCAAGACCACGTCCCCAGTACCGTGGATGCAAGCCGTAGCCGAGCTCGACCTCATCTGTCCCGTCCACGAGCAGATGCCGCAGCACTGCGCGGCCAGTCACCTGGTCGCCGCCGTCGCGCAAAATCCACAGTCCGAAGCCGTACTCGTCCCAATGCTGGAGATTGCGGCTCATATACGCCGCGGTCTGCGCGGCATCGCGCGTGCCACCGAGGTGCGTCATGAATTGGGGATCGGTATCCATCGCGCGCACGGCGTCGAAATGTTCGGCGCGCAGCCGTTCGGCGCGCAGGCGCGCGGTTACGAAGGAATCGGGGAACAGCGTCAGGGACTGTCCCCAGCGCGGATTACGGTCGATGGCCACGCGCGCACAGCGCGCGTTCCTGCCGGTCCTTCACCTTCGCTTCCTCGACAGTCTGCCACTGCATGTTGCTCGGCGCGTCCGCACCGCCGGCACACAGCGGCACGATGTGATCGACGACGTAGCCCTTGCGGCCGTGAGGATAGCCGGTGCGGCGCAGGAACTGTTCTTTCGCTTCGACACTGCGGTGAATCCGTCCGTGACCATTCGGCGTTGCATACGTGCGAGACCGCGTGGACGGCGCGCGATACGGTCGAGCGGTCGGCGATCGCGCGCGTGGCGCAGTGTAGCTACGGGGAGCCGATCTCGTGTATGGAGCGACATGCGTGCCATCGCGGCGCGTGTAGCCGCGCACGTGCGTGCTGCCGCCCCGATGGCCACCACGTTGCGCGTCGACTGGCGCACCGAGCACGGAGACCGCCAGCAGCGCGAGAAGGAACCGATGGAATCGCATCCCGAAGGCGCCTATGAGGTCGCGCGTGTAGGTGCAGGGGGTGCGAACTCGTTCAACATGTACCGCCACATTCGCCATCCTCCCGGCTCCCGGCGCCACACGACGAGGTAACGGCCGGTCGCGTAGATCGTCGCGCCCTTCCTGGGAACCATCGTCTCTTCGTACGTGCCGATGTCGATCGCATGATCGCCTTGCAGGAGCAACTCCTGGCGATGAACGGTTAACGCGGGGATGTGGTATTGGGTCATCTCTTCGACAAATACCTTTCGCGCGCCCGCTTGCCCATGGACGTCCGGTGCGCCGGGGAGCATCAGCTGCACATCATCAGAAATCACGCTGAGCGCCATCGCTGTATCGCCGTTGAGCCATCCTTGCCGGTACTGCGCGGCGGCGGCAACGATGGCTGTGCTGTCGGCGGACGTTCCGCCCACGTTGCGCGCGTAGCAGGCGGAGATGGCGACGGCGACGAATGCGGCGCTTGCGAGTGCACGGTTCACATCGCCCCAGGCCGATCGGAGTTGTTGATGTCGCGGATGATTTTCCACGAGCCGTCGGCTTGCCGTTCCCACACGGTCAGGTATTTGCCGCTGTCGACGATGTCGGCCCCGGTGCCGGTCTTGGGGTGCAGCGTCCACGCGTAGGTGCCGCGCTCGATCGCATAATCGCCGGCGAGGATGACGTCTTTGGTCGCCACGCGAGCATCAACAAGACCGAACTGCGACACGAAGCCGGTGAAACCCTGGCTAATTGCGGCGTGGCCTTCCCATGCCGTCATGTTCGGCGCCATGAAGACGGCATCGTCGGTATAGTTAGCGGCGAGCGTCGCTGCGTCACCGCGTTTGAAGGCGTCGACGAAGCGGGCGTT
>WNEY01015199.1_pt1 | contig 12275 bp, 12 predicted proteins | sample 5400531 | NCBI WGS metagenome assembly WNEY01 (sample SAMN13153338, study PRJNA577476) | soil metagenome | isolation source: 200 cm saprolite under Douglas fir tree site 1 | place: USA:California | collected 2015-04-18
CGGGTGAGTGTGTTTGGCGCCATACCTCTGGCGCCTTCCTTCGATCACGTCGGCCCTCTCGCGCGCAGCGTCGCGGACGCCGCAATCTTGCTCGGCCTTCTGGCCGGGCGCGATCCGCTGGACCCGGCTTCCTCGGCGCGTCCCGTGGAGGATTTCAGCGCCATTTTCCGCAAGCCGCTGCGGAAGTTTCGCCTGGGCCGCCCGCGCGAGTATTTCTGGGAGAAGCTCGACGACGAAGTGCGCCGCTCGACGGAAGCTGCAGTACGCGAGATGGAAAAGCATGGCGCGACGGTCCGTGAAATTTCTCTTTCGCATTTGGGCGAATCCGCTGACGCTGCAACGAATATTTCTCTTGCCGAAGCGTGCTACTGTCACGAGGCGGCGGGATACTTCCCCGCGCACGCGGAAGAATACAGCGAAGAAGTGCGCCAGCGGATCGATGCGGGCGGAAAGGTACTAGCGACGCAGTATCTGGCCGGCCTCGACGTGCAGAAGCGAGTTCATGCTGAATTTGACGCCGCTCTGCAAGAGGTGGACGCGATTGTGGCGCCCACGGTCCCCGTTCCCGCGCCTCCCATCGGTGCGGAATACGTCGAGGTTGACGGCAAGCAAATCGCTGTGCGCGCCGCGCTCGTAGGGATGAATCGCCCGGCAAACTTCACCGGCCATCCCGCGATTTCGCTGCCGTGCGGTTTTACACGGGATGGCTTGCCCGTCGGGTTGCAATTAATCGGCCGCAGCTTCGACGAATCCACATTGCTGCGCATCGCGTTTGCCTATGAGCGTGCACACGACTGGCGCTCTCGCCATCCCCGCCTCGATTGATTTCCCAAGATGGGTGTTGTTGCATGCTCCGATTTAGAGCCAATACCCCTCACCTAACGAATCGGATGGAAGATCTGAAACGTGATTTGGTTGTGGGTCGCGGGTGCCGCACCCACAATTTACCTCTTGGTGGTTCTGCAGTCTGCAAAGGTGAGGGCAGCAAGAATACGCACGTCGGTCACAGAATACCGGCGGAAGCAGATTTACTTCCGCCGGTACTATTGGTGGATATTTCGGAATTTGGTTACTTCATTTGCTGGAGTGTGGGCAGCGCGGCAAGACGTTCTTCGCTGTGCTTGGTCGGATCGACTTTGATGTATTCCTTCACCCTAATGTCGGAACGGCAGTAATAAACTCCTTCAATACCGGCGAACCTAGTTACCACGGGACGATTCCTTCGGTGCCGGATTGTGATATGCTCCTTACCACTTCAATGGCCAGGAGGCCTTTGCCATGAAAAAATCGTTTCTGGGTCTTGCGCTTTCCCTGCTGATTAGCTTGCCCGTTTTGGCTGCGCTCAAAGTTGGCGATATGGCGCCCGATTTCTCGGCTCGCGGCTCGCTGGGTGGAAAAGAATTTAATTTTTCACTGCAAGAGGCGCTGAAGAAAGGGCCGGTCGTGGTCTATTTCTTCCCGTCTGCTTATACCAAAGGCTGTGATCTCGAAGCGCATACATTTTCACAGGAGAAGGACAAATTCGACGCCGCCGGTGCCAGCATTATTGGCGTATCGGCGGACAGCATCGCGCGCCTCAACCGGTTCTCGGCAGACCCGGACTTTTGCGCCGGAAAGTTTCCAGTAGCCTCTGATGCGGATAAGAAAATCGCCGTCTCCTACAGTCTGGCAACGACCGCCGCAAAAGCTGGCATGACGGATGTGAAGGGTGACACGATTGACCACGACTTTATCGAACGCGAAACCTTCGTCATAGGGAAAGACCACAAGATCATCGCGGCGTTGTCTTCAAAGGACGACGGGCTTTCACCCGATCAGCATGTAGCGAAATCATTGGCGATCGTGCAGCAGCTCTCGTCTAAATAGTCGCGGCTCGATTTTCTAGTTCGTACGCTCGTGAGAGTCACGCAGGAATCATCTTGTGTGCCCAGGACACGGGCGTTGGCTTCAACGATTTCTCTGCACGATGGTACACCTCATCGCCTTGGGATTTCTCGGGACGATGCGTCGGTCCCCGAGCACGCACAGCTATTCGTATGTCGCGCCCCACTTCCAGCCATCTAGTGGGCGCGCAATGCTCACCAGGCGCGCCCGATGATCCTCTGCAGTCCGGGAAGGATTTCCAACGATGATGACGTGATCGCCCGGCTTCAATGTGTCCCTGGTCACGCCCTTCTGGCTGAGTTGGATGACGCCGCCCCATTCCACGTTCCACCTCACCGTTTGCCCGCTCGCGTCCTTGATATCGATCTGTAGGTATGAATGCGGGTTGCGGAACAACATCTGCACCAGGGCGCCATCGAGGGTGATGGTCTTATCCTCAAGATAGGTGGCCCCGAAGGAGTGATGGGCATCAGCGCGGGCTGTGAAAAGGATCGTCCCCGCAAGAATGAGCAAGATGAGCAAACCGTGTTTCAACATTAGTTCCTCCGGATAATGGCAGATTTCTCGTCTTTGTTTTCAGCGTTCCCTTCCGGTGGCATCCCGGATACATTTCAGCGCCGGGTCGGTGACCGGGCCACAGCAATAGCGGTCGCACTTCTCCGCGGGCACGTACTTGTCCTTGATTTTCTTCCGGAAATCCGGATACATCGTCTCGGCACCCCCCAGAACTGCCTCGACCGGGATGTGGTAGCGCTGCGTCACCTCGTTGATGAACGGATTTTTCCCCGGCAGAAAATGGGGAACAGTGCCGTCTTCCAATCGCTGGTCCTCCAGGATGGGTTCGCAAGGCTGCGATGTGCGCAGGACGTTCGCGTGCGGGTCCTGTTCCCAGATGGATGCCATCACGAAAGGCTCGGTGAGGTAGATGGGGTCCTGAATGATCCCCATAATCGCCAGGATGTCCCCGTGACGGACGATGTGTTCCACCAGGGTCACCTGGTCGCTGCTGGGAACGCCGTTGCGGCGATTATAGGCAGCTTTCACATGGGTGCTGTAGGCCGTGAGAGTGTCTCCCTCCCAGACACCGGTGGTGAAGCCGGAGTAAGGATGGAACGCGTTCTTGGAGGGATGCGGGCGGCCGTCCATCCAGATCGTCGTAATGTCCTTGTCGATCCATGCGCCCATCTTATAGTCCACGATCTTCCCTGTAGTTGGGTCGACGTCAGTCCAAATATTGAGGCCGAATGGGCCGAACACGACGTACGCCGGCGTGTAATATTCGCACTGACGCTCCTGCTCCGCCTGCAACGATGCCATATAACTGAGAGCCTTAGCGCGTGCAGCATCGTTGATCGGAATCCCGGAGTAATCGACCAGGTCCGGACCGCGGCCGTGATCGAGCCAATCCATCTGGCCGCGGTTAGCCCAGATGCCTGTGAGATCCGCCTGTCCGAACATTGGAATACTGATTAACACCAGCAGAATTACGCCCCAAGTGCGGATCGACTTGATAATCTTCATGATCAGATGCTCCGTCAATTCCTTATCAAATTGTTTTGGCGGGCTGCAAGCCGCCGACGCGCCACTTGCCCACCAAAGTCTGCCATTTTGCTAGGCGGACGGCGAGCGGGAAGCCAGCCCGCCTAGGCGGGACAGCGCGCGCAGGCCGCACCCGTGCTCACCATTTCACCGAGCAAGACGAGGGATCCCACTTGGCGTCGCTGGATTCCTTCTTGAACTGGAGGACGGTGACCCATGGCGTCGTCAGGTACTCCGGATCCGCAACGCGCATGGAGAGCATGATCCGTTGGTCTCCATTCGGCTCCTTGAATAGATCCCAATATTCGGTCATCACCGCGTTCGCGCTATAGGGAACCCCGTTCTTGCGGAGATAGCCCCCGCTAAGATGGTTGGTAATCACTTTCAAGTCCCCGAATTGCGGTGGCGGGACTCGATCCGCTCGTCCAGCGTCCGGCTCCGGATCCCCTCGCCCACGATCGGCGTGCGGTGGTGTTTCCCATTCCGCAACGGAGTCACCCTGCAAAGACGCGGAGCCTCGCCCCTTCCAATTGCCGAAGTGCAACAAGCGGGTCTGCATTCCATAATCCGTTTCCACCTTCAGAGTGTTGTCATCCTGCCAGGTGATGTGCAGGCGCGTGGGAGCATGCATCAGGCCAGGGGCGCCGTAAGATTTGCATATTGCACCCGACGATTCATCCTTGGCGGGGTCCCATGTATCGGCGACCCTTTTCGCTTCCGCGGTAATTGGAACGCCGGCGTAATCTCCTTTGGCGGGGGTCACCATGCGCCAGCGCCAGTCTTGCGTGATAATCGTGACCCAGTATCCGGTGAGGTCAATCGGCGCGGCCGCCTTCGCCAGCGGCGGAGTTTGTCCGGTCGCTCGCTGCGCCTCCACCGGTCCAGTCAAAACAAGCGAAAGCCCGAGTGCGGCTACAAGCCCGGAACAACTTTTCCAGGAGATTCGGCCCGTCATTTCTCTTTCCTCTCGGTAAGACTCTTGTAGATCGCGTCGATAAACATGTCCGTGGTCCAAGGCCCCGCGTCGGAACCGTACCTGCCGCGATACGCTTTAGCAGGATCGGTCTTCTTGATCTGTTCGAACGTCATGCCGCTACTGATCAAGTCCTGCACATTGTCGCGGATGATCGTTACCATATCGCGGTACTCGACCAGGTCGGAGTCATCGCAGATCCGTCCGTGTCCGGGGATCAGTAAAGTACGGTCCTCCTCCCAGGGGAGCGGAAGCGCGGGGATGGTGAGGTCCAGCAACCGATTCAGCGCCGCGATCTCGCCCTGGATGCTTCCCCCCCTCTTGATGTCAATGACCGGGAAGCGGGTGGTGTCATAGATGTCGCCTGTGACGATTACATCGTTGCGGCGAAAAAAAACGATACTGTCGCCGTCTGTGTGTGCCGCCGGAACGTGCAACACCTGAATTCCCTCCCCATTGAGGTACATCGAATAGCCCCTCACGAACGCGTAGGTTTTAGACGGCCACATCTCCTCGGGAAAGGGAGCCACCTGACCGGTTGGAGCGCTCATTCTGATCAGCACGTTCTCATGCGCAAGAACGCTGGCGATTCCCCCGTTGTTAATAACCTCTTCAGTAACCCAGGATTGTCCGACAGCGCCAGCCAGGATCGTTACGCCAGCCTTGGAGAGCTTCGCATTCCCGCCCACGAAATCCGGGTCCGCGCTGGTGTCAATGATGTATCGGATGGGCAAGCTGGTCAGGCGCTTCACCGCCGCCAGAACTTTGTCCGACATCTGCTCCGAGCCGGCATTGACCAGAATGGCCCCAATGGGACCGATCTGCACGCCTATATTCCCGCCCGCCCCCGCGATTATGTAGAAATTCGAGCGGACCTGAAGAACTTCGAGATCTTCACCACTGTCTCGTGGCTGCTGGCCAAGGCGCTCGGCGCTCCGGTGGCTCCCGCCAGAGAGGCAAACCTGAGCGCCAGCAATGCCCTCCGTAATGTGAACAACTTGCTCACCTCTTCCCGCATTCCTTGCCGCGAACCATCTTTGTTCCGGTGGGCTCCAAGTCCCCGACGAGCGACGCGGCCTGCTTGCGCTTGGCGTCCGTAACGAGATTGATGGTTCCGAGCGTGCCGTCCTTGCCCCAGCGGCCCCAATTGTTGATTTCCTTGAAGAGGTGATCGAATTCCGCGGCGGACATCTTCGTCGAGCCGGGAAATTTCTCGTCCTGGCCGCGCGCGTTCGAGAGAAACATACTCACGGCCAATGCGAACGCGCCAATGGTTGCGATTCCACTCGCGAGCAATCTAGATATCATAGTCTTACTCCCTGACACCCAATTGAACCCACCTGGTCGGCACACGGACTCGCCACCTATCGCTGGTGGCATTTCCGAATGGGTTTTCGAGGATGACGGGCCGTCAACGAGTTCATCCTATAACTTTTAACCACAAAATCAAGATGATATTCGCCCGCAAAACCAATTCTTGAGTGTTTGCTTAATCCCGACGGCCCAATCGTTTTCGCGGCCATCAACAGGGGCGCGAAAGGTCCACGAAACGTGGTACAACTTTGGGGTCCTAATCTACCGGGGTGCAGACGTGGATCGCAGGCAGGGTGAGATTCTTCCGGAGGGCTCCAAGTCGGCGGCGCGCCACTCGCCCGCCAACCCGCCGACGCGAAGCCCGCTGCTCTGGCGGGCGAAGGTCGGAGCATCGCGGCGAGCGGGCAGCCAGCCCCAGCGGGACGGCGCGTAAAACCCGCACTCTGATAATGTAATATTAGTTTCTGGAGGATAGGACGGATCATGGCAATTGCAACGATTAACCCCGCGACGGGACAAACCATCAAGACCTTCGAGGCGCTCACGGATTCTCAGGTCGACCAAAAAATCGGACGCGCAGCCGGAGTCTTTCCATCGTTTCGAAAATTAGCGTTCGCTGAGCGCGCGCGAATGATGAACAAAGCGGCGGAGATCCTCGAAAGTGAAAAAGAATGCCGAACACGCGGAACGTTTCCTCGCCGATGAAGCCGTCGAGACGCCGGCAAGCCGCAGTTTTATTCGTTACCAGCCGCTTGGCGTCATCCTGGTGGTGATGCCGTGGAACTATCCGTTCTGGCAAGTGTTTCGATTCATCGCGCCGGGTTTGATGGCAGGCAACGTCGGCCTGCTAAAGCACGCCTCGAATGTGCCCCAATGCGCGTTGAAGATAGAAGAAATTCTGCTGAGGGCCGGATTTCCCGAAGGCGCCTTTCAAACTCTTCTGATCGGTTCCGACAAGGTGGACAGGATTCTGGAAGATCCACGCGTGGCGGCGGCAACACTGACGGGCAGCGAAGGCGCCGGAATACAGGTCGGATCGGGTGCGGCGAAAAGGGTCAAGAAGGTCGTCCTCGAACTCGGCGGCAGTGACCCTTTCATTGTCATGCCCAGCGCAAATTTAGACGAAGCGGTCAAAATCGGCATCAAGGCGCGCGTGATCAACAACGGACAATCCTGCATCGCGGCCAAGCGGTTTATCGTTGCCGAGGAGATTGCGGACAAGTTCGAACGCGCCTTCGTAAGCACGATGGAAAACCTGAAGCTCGGCGATCCATTCGATGAAAAAACCGATGTGGGCCCGCTGGCTACAGCTGACGCCGTGACGTCCCTTCACGCCGACGTTCGAAAGACGATCGACGCCGGTGCGAAACTTCTGACGGGTGGCAAGCCCGCGGAGGGAAAGGGAAATTTTTATGTACCCACGGTTTTGACGAATATCCCGAACAATTCGCCGGCGTACCGGGAAGAACTATTTGGTCCGGTTGCCTCAATTTTCCGAGTGAAAAATGCCGAGGAAGCGATTCGCGTCGCCAACGACAGCCGCTTCGGTCTCGGCGCGAGCGCTTGGACGAACGACAAGAGTGAGCAAGAGCGCTTCATCAATGAACTTGAGGCAGGCATGGTATTTATTAATCAGATGGTGTTTTCCGACCCTCGGGTCCCGTTCGGCGGAGTGAAACGCTCCGGCTATGGCCGGGAATTGAGCACCTACGGGATCCGTGAATTTACGAATGTAAAGACGGTATGGGTGAAGTGAAGGTCTGCTGATTCTAAGCCTGTTGCGAAATGTTGCGTGCTGTGATATGGTGGTTGGACCAGTAGACATTTGGTTTTGCGGCCCCACAGCTTTGGGACGTATGTGGGGTTTTGTCGAGCAAATTGCGTTTAGCGCGCATGGAATTGTGAATACATCCTGCGCGGTGGAAAAACTGGTCCGGTGGAGAAGACTTCGTGTATAAGGTGGTCCAAACTTCGCGGCTTTACGAACAAATCGTTCAGCAGATCGAGGAATCTGTCCTCAAGGGTGCGTTGAAAGAGGGCGATCAGCTTCCTGCCGAACGCGAACTCGCGCAGCAATTTGGTGTCAGTCGGACCGCGGTTCGCGAGGCGATCAAGGCGCTTCACGAAAAGGGACTCGTGGTCGCATTTCCCGGACGCGGGACGTTCGTCACCAATGGCGATTCGAATTCGATGCGCCAGTCGTTGGACCGCATTCTCAAGAGTGGCCAGCCGGATGGCGCTGCCCACCTGGTGGAGATTCGCGAAATTCTGGAGCCCGAGATCGCTGCTTTGGCGGCAGCTCGTGCTGACGATCAGGACCTTGCAACAATGCGAGAGGCGGTCAGCGTGATGGACAACGCCCGTCGCGATGCCGACGCCTTCATCGAGGCGGATCTCGATTTTCATCTTGCACTGGCCGAAGCGGCGGCGAACCCATTCATTCTTTCCCTGATCGATTCCATCGTGGGATTGCTGCGTGAGCAACGCCTGCGAATCTTCTATGTCGATGGCGGTCCGGAGCGCGGGCAGATTCACCACAAGCGAATCCTCGATGCGATGGAGCGCCGTGATTCGCGGGCGGCGCGTGAGGCGATGCAAGCTCACCTTCGGCAGGTGCGCGAGGATTCGCGCAATGCTCCGGGAGGCACGGAGCCAACGGTTTAGCAGTCCATTTCGGTTAGGAGACTACGGCGAATGGCGAATTTAGGATTCATTGGGCTCGGAGTGATGGGCAGCCAGATGGTGAACAGGCTGCTCGACAAGGGGCACGTTGTAACCGGGTACAACCGCACTCGTTCGAAGGCGCAATGGCTGGTGGACCGGGGCATGAAGTGGGGAGACTCTCCCCGCGCGGTCTCCGCGGCAGCGGACGTAACTTTTTCGATGGTCACAAACACCGAGGCCCTGAAGTCCGTCGCCGATGGACCGGATGGATTCCTTGCCGGGTTCAGCGCAGGCAAAGTCCTGATTGACATGAGCACTGTGAGCCCCGCCGCGAGCCGTGCGCTCGCTTCCGAAGTCCGCGAGAAGGGCGCTGACATGGTTGACTCTCCTGTCTCCGGCAGCGTGACGACTCTTCAACAGGGAAAGTTGTCGGTAATGGTCGCCGGGCGCCGCGAAACGTTCGATCGTGTAAAACCTCTGCTCCTGGACATCGGGCCGAAGGTCACCTACGTGGGTGACAACGGCCTTGCACTTTCCATCAAGATTGCGATAAACCTGAGTCTCGCCGTTCAAATGCTGGCGTTTTCCGAGGGAGTCTTGCTGGCGGAAAAAAGCGGCGTCGCTCGCGAGACTGCGGTTGACGTTCTGACGCATAGCGTGATCGGCTCGCCGATGGTCCAGTATCGGGGACCGTTCGTGCTCAAAATGCCGGAAGAAGCCTGGTTCAACGTGAACATGATGCAGAAGGACATGCTGCTGGCTCTGGAGATGGGACGCCAGCTCGATGTGCCCTTGCCGACCACTGCTACTGTGAACGAATTCTTGACGGCAGCCCGGGGCATGGGCATGGCGGACCAGGATTTTGCCGTCGTGTTCGATGTGTTGGCGCGAATGTCAGGAGTCTCGAAATGACCACGGTCACAAATAAATCGAAGGCTGGTTCCGGGCTTGAAACCGAACGACTGCTTCACATGTATAAGCAGATGGTGACGATCCGTCTGTTCGAGGAGCATGTGAACGATCTTTATACACGCGCCCTTATGCCCGGCCTGGCCCATCTGTACATCGGTGAAGAAGCTGTCGCGGTCGGGATTTGCGAGGCGCTCCACCGCGACGATTACATCACGAGCACGCATCGTGGCCACGGGCATTGCCTGGCCAAAGGCGCGGCGGCGGACCGCATGTTCGCCGAATTACTCGGCAAGGAATCGGGCTATTGCCGCGGCAAAGGCGGCTCGATGCACATTGCCGACCCGAAAAGCGGCAACCTCGGAGCGAACGCGATTGTGGGCGGAAGCGTTGGCATCGCGGCGGGAGCGGCGTTTTCCGCGAAGATGTTGGGGACGAAACAGGTCGCGGTGTGTTTCTTCGGTGAGGGAGCGCTCGGCCAGGGTCTCCTGTATGAAGTGATGAATTTGGCGCGGCTGTGGGACTTGCCGGTCATCTACGTTTGCGAAAATAATATGTACAACGAATATACGCATTTTTCTGAAACGACGGCGGGCGATATTCTGGCACGCCCCGCCGCATTCGGAATTCCCGCGGAGACTGTGGATGGGCAGGACGTCAGGGCCGTGTACGCAACCGCAAGCCGCATCGTCGACCAGGTGCGTTCGGGAAAAGGTCCGGCATTTCTTCTGTGCAACACGTATCGGTATCGCGGCCATCACGTCGGTGACGTGAATCGTGAATACTATCGCGCCAAGCAAGAGGAACAGCGCTGGATGGCCGAGCGCGATCCAATCAAGTTGCTCACCGACTGGATCATCGGCCAAAAACTCGCGGACAAAACTCAACTCGACGGGATACAAGCGCGGGTCAAATCTGAGATCGACGCGGCAGTCGATTTTGCCATGAAGGCCACATATCCCGGCTTGGATCAGGTCGAGGAGGACATTTATGCCTGAGGTTGCCGTTCGCGAATTGACGCTCGGAGAAGCAGTCCGCGAAGCGCTGGCAGAGGAAATGCGGCGAGATCCGCGCGTGTGCCTCATCGGCGAAGATGTGGCCGAGGCCGGCACGCCTTTCAAAGTCTTGTCGGGCCTCGTGGAAGAGTTCGGAAAATCGCGAGTCATCGATACGCCAATCTCGGAGGCCGGATTCACGGGAGTCGCGGTGGGGGCTGCGATGACGGGCCTTCGCCCGGTGGTTGACATCATGTTCGGGGACTTCGTCACGCTGACGATGGACCAAATGGTGAACCAAGCCGCGAAAGTCCACTACATGTCCGGAGGCGCATGGAAAGTCCCGATGGTGATGCGGGCGACGCTCGGCGCCAGCCGCCGTTCAGCCGCGCAGCATTCGCAGTCGCTGCACGCGTGGTTCAGCCATATTCCCGGCTTGAAAGTCGTATTGCCGTCGACACCGTACGATGCCAAGGGGTTGATGAAAACAGCCATCCGGGATGAAAATCCCGTCATCTTTTTCGAAGATAAAATGATGTTCAAATTCAAGGGGCCGGTGCCAACCGAGGAATACACGATCCCGTTCGGTCTGGCGGACATCAAGCGCGAAGGCGATGACATCACCATCGTCGCGACCAGCAGCATGGTGCAAGTAGCGCTGGGCGCGGCAACCATGCTGGAAGAAATCGGAATCAGCGCCGAGGTGGTCGATCCGCGGACAACCTGGCCGCTCGATGAGAAAACGCTGATTGAATCCGCGAAAAAAACTTCGCGGGCGATTGTGGTGGACGAGGGCTACGAGAGATACGGCGTCACTGCCGAAATTGCTTCGGTGATCGCCACAGGCGCCTTCTACGATCTGGACGCGCCTGTAAAGAGAATCGGGGCCATGCACGTCCCCGTTCCCTTCTCTCCCCATCTCGAAGATGCAACCATCCCCAGCGAGCAACAAGTATTCGAGGCGGCTCGGGCAATGTGTAAGCGGTCGTAGAGGACTTTAGTAGCACAGACTTCAGTCTGTGCGCTTTTTGCGTTGCGGACGAAAAAACCTCACAGGCTGAAGCCTGTGCTACCTGAGATTTCGAGCAGGAGGTAAGCCATGGCACTACCGACATATGGATCGATGGCGGTTGACTGGGAGCAACGCGTCGACTTCGACCGTTTGCGGCGGGAGCGGCTGGCGCGGGCGAAGGCGCTTCTCGCGAAATCCGAGATGGGCGCGCTGCTCTGCTTCGACATGAACAATGTGCGCTACTTGACCTCGACGCACATCGGGACGTGGGCCCAAGACAAGATGAGCCGCTTCACTCTTCTGGCTCAGAATGACGAGCCGATCCTGTGGGATTTCGGGTCGGCCGCCAAGCATCATCAACTGCACTGCCCGTGGCTGGGCGAGCGCTCGAGGGCCGGCATTCCGCTGCTGCGCGGCGCGATGTCGCCGGAGATGGGGCGGGCGGAAGATGTGGCCAAGAAGATCCGCGTCGAGCTCGAAAAGCGCGGCCTGCACAAGGAGCCGCTGGGAGTTGACATCATCGAGCCGCCGATTTTGTTCGCGCTGCAGCGGGAGGGAATCACGGTCGTCGATGGACAGCAGATTCTGTCGGACGCGCGCGTGATCAAAACGCGCGATGAAATCATGCTGCTGAACATGTCGTCGATGATGGTGGACGCGGCGTACCACGATTTGTATTGCGCCATGAAGCCCGGGATGCGCGAGAACGAAGCCGTAGGGTTGGTCAGCAAAGTCCTCTACGATTTGGGCTCCGAATACGTGGAGGCGGTGAACGCGATTTCCGGCGAACGCTGCAATCCGCATCCGCACGTGTTTTCCGATCGCGTGCTGCGGCCGGGCGATCCGGTGTACTACGACGTTCTCCACTCGTACATGGGCTACCGCACGTGCTACTACCGCTGCTTCACGATCGGCTACGCGTCGCGCGCGATGATCGACGCCTACAAGCGCTGCCGCGAATATCTGGACGCGGCGATTTCGCTTG
>WNEY01003161.1_pt1 | contig 12274 bp, 11 predicted proteins | sample 5400531 | NCBI WGS metagenome assembly WNEY01 (sample SAMN13153338, study PRJNA577476) | soil metagenome | isolation source: 200 cm saprolite under Douglas fir tree site 1 | place: USA:California | collected 2015-04-18
CAACGGGCTCACCCGGCAGTATTCGCTGATCGAGGCCGAGCCCGATCCCGCGAGCTACACCGTCGGCATCAAGCGCGATCCGGCGAGCCGTGGCGGCTCGCGCTATATCCACGACGAGCTGCGCGTCGGCAGGACGCTCAAGATCAGCGCGCCGCGCAACAATTTCCCGCTGGTCGAGAACGCCGATCACGTCATGCTGTTCGCCGGCGGCATCGGCATCACGCCGATCTGGTGCATGGTGCAGCGGCTCGCGAAGCTCGGCCGTTCCTGGACGCTGCACTACGCCTGCCGCGCGCGCGCCGACATGGCCTTCCTCGCGGCGCTCGAAGCGATGGCCTCCTCGCGGTTCCATTTCGACGAGGAGAGCGGCGGCAAGTTCCTCGACGTCGCGGCCATCGTCGGCGCGGCGCCCAAGGACGCGCATCTCTATTGCTGCGGACCGACCCCGATGCTCAAGGCGTTCGAGAGCGCCACCGCGAGTTGGCCGCGCGAGCAGATCCACATCGAATATTTCACGCCCAAGCAGGAGGCGGCCAAGACCGGCGGCTTTACGGTCGAGCTTGCGCGCTCGGGCAAGGAATTCATCATCCCCGAAGGCAAGACCATCCTGCAGGTGCTGCTCGATGCCGGCGTGGACGTCGACTATTCGTGCGAGCTCGGCATCTGCGGCGCCTGCGAGCAGCGCGTCATTTCCGGCGAGCCCGAGCACCGTGACGCCATCCTGACCGAGGAGGAGCAGGCCTCCAATACCAAGGTCATGATCTGCTGCGCCGGCTGCAAGAGCGAGCGCTTGGTGCTGGATTTGTGAGGCGGCACCAGCGCGTTCACGCGCGTCTTCCAACGCGCTATGCGCGCGCACCATAGAGTCGCCTACGACTGGTCGTCGTAATGTTCCGGCGGCATGGCGTAAGACAAGGCGTCGTAGCCGGCCGCGTAGTTGCGGTTGGTCTGCACCGGATTGCGGTTGACCAGCGGCCGCAGGCACATCGGATGGGTGAAGCTCCTCACCTCGTGCTCGATCGTGAACAGATGCCGTCCGCTGTCGAGGTCGACGATGTCGCGGAAGCGATACTGGTACTGGTTGTCCTCGCGCGTGACGAGACCGCGCTCGTTGAGCCGGCGATGCGGCCCCGAGAAGTTCACGATGTAGATCTGCACGTGGTGCTCGTCGAATTCGGGCTGCGGCGCGTCGGTCTCGCGGAACAGGAAATGCTGATCCTTGCCGACCTTGATGCGCGCGACCGTGGCGTCGCCGTTGGTCACCTCCGCCGGCACGTCGAGCATCGCGCGATAGAAGCCCGCGATGCCCTTGGCCGTCCCAACCGGCACGTCGAACTCCACATAGGCGATGCCGAGCGCGATGCGCCCGAAGCGCGCGGGGTCGGGCTCGTGGCATCGAATGCGGTTGCCCCACGGGCAGGTGGCCTCGACGAAATCGTTGTGCTCGCTGAAGCCGAAACGAGTGCCTGCGAGCTTTCCGCGCACGGCGGCGAGGCGGTGGAGCAACGCCTCGCGCCCCGCCATCACGATGCCGGTCCGGCCGCGCAGGACCTGCGCCTTGCCGCTCGGCAGGTGGAACTGGCTCCTGCCGACATTGATCCACATGTTGCCGTCCGACACCATGAGGTAGGGATCGCGCGTGAGGCCGAGCCCCGCCGCGTAGAACAGCATGGCAAGACGCTGATCGGGAATCTGCACGTTGACGTGCTCGAGGTGAAGCGAGTTCCCGAGGTCCTCGGCCGCGCGATCGTAGGTCTGCTGCATCGTGCGCTATTGGTTGAGCAGCGGGATGCTCTTGTAGTCCGCCGGCTGCGGGATCGACTGCAGATAGGCGTGGATGTCGGCGACATCGTCGTTCGACAGGATCGCCTCCGAGTACGGCGGCATGAAGCGATTGCTGGCGCGCACGAAGGCCGAGAACGCCTCGAACGCGATCGGGTCAGGCGCCAGCTTCAAGCCGGCGATGCCGCCCTGCCCCTGGGTTCCATGGCACTGCCAGCAGCCGTGCTGAACAAAGGCGGCCTTGCCCTTCTCGGCCGAGGCGGCGAACGTGCCGCCACAGCCCAAGAGAAAGCCCAAGTGGAGGCCGGCGGCGAGCGCCGTCAGCCCGGAAACACGAACGAAACGCATTACTGACCTCCCCTAGCGCGGCTGCGTCCAGACATTGACCAGCGCCGGCTGGCCGGACTTCACCACGGCGACCGCTTCCTTGAGCGCGGGCCCGAGCTGAGCCGGGTCCTTGATCGGCCCCTTCGCCCACCAGCCCATCGATTCCGCGAGCTTGTGGTACTCGATGTCCGGGTTCTGGATGCTGGTGCCGATCGGCCCCATGTCGCCGCCCAGGCTCGCCACGCGATTGCGGAAATTCGACAGGCGCTGGACGTGCATGACTTCCTGGTGGTAGCCGCGGTTGTTGTGCATCACCGCGAGCAGCGGGATCTTATGCCTGGCGGCGGTCCACAGCACGCCCGGCGCGTACATCAGGTCGCCGTCCGACTGGATGCTCACGGAGAAGCGGCCGAGGTCGCGGTTGGCGAGCGCGGCGCCGACCGAGGCCGGAGCGCCGTAGCCCACGCCGTACCCGCCCGACGCGCCGAGCCAATGGTAGTGCTTCTCCATCGGCCACAGCCGGTTCGGCCAGCCGCTGACGTTGCCGGAGGACGACACCAGCGACCAGTCGAGGTCCTTGATCTGCGCGAAGGTCTCCATGCACAGCCGCGCCGTGCTGATCGGGCTCGCATCCCAGGCCAGCGCGGCGGTTTGCCTGGTGCGCTCCTTCCCTTCCGCGTAGGCCTTCTTGATCGCCTCTCCGCGTTTCGCGATCGCGGCCTTGCGGTCGTTCGAAATGGCCGACTTCAGGGCCTCGATCAACGCCGGAAGCGTCGCCTCCGCGTCCGCGGGCATCGACACGTCGACGGACTGGAAACGCTGGAAGTCCTGGTAGTTCGCCTTGGTGATGAGCTCGGAGGAGTTGATGCTGATCAGCTTGGTGTCCGGCTTGATCTTGGACTGGTTGATCCCGATACCGTGCTCGCCATTGTCGATGTACGAGTTCACGACGCCCCAGAAGTCGGAGAGCTCCAAGCCGATGACGACGTCGGCACTGTTGACCACCGTGGGAGGCCGGCTGAGATAGTGGGTCTTCGGGAAGTTCATCCGGCCACCCATATCGACGACCGGCGCCTGCAAGAGCTCGGCGAGCTGGACCAGAAGCGTAACGCCATTCGCGGTACGAGCCGCGCGGTCGACCACGATCACCGGGTTCTGCGCATTGGCCAGGAGCCGCGCCGCTTCCTTCACCGCGCCGGTGTCGCCCTGCGGCGGCGAGGTCGGGACGAATTTCGGGATGTACAGCTTCTCGCCGTTGCTCGTGATCGGCTCCTGCTGCAGGCCGGCGTCGAGCGAGATCGCGACCGGCCCGTAGGGCGGCGTCGTCGCGATCTTGTAGGCGCGCACGAACGACTGGGCGTAATGCTGCAGCGAGACCGGGGTGTCGTCCCACTTGGTGTAGTCGCGCACGATCGCGTTGATGTCCTGCGCGGAATGGAAGGTCGGCACGCCCGGCGGCCGGTGCGCGGCGTCGAGATCGTTGCCGCCGACGATGATGACCGGCACGCGGTCGCACCAGGCATTGTAGATGGCCATGGTGGCGTGCTGCAGGCCGACCGTGCCGTGGCAGAGCGACATCAGCGGCTTGCCCGCGGCCTTGAAGTAGCCGTGCGCCATGCCGACGGCGGATTCCTCGTGCGTGCAGGTGAGGTATTCCGGCATCTTGTTGCCGCCGTAGTTGATCAGCGACTCGTGGATGGCGCGGAAGCTGGAGGCGCAATTCGACGGGAGATATTTGATGTCGAGCGTCTTGATGACGTCGACCATGAAGTCGGAGCCCGGCACGCCGCCGATGCGCGGCAGTTCCTTCGGCGTCTGGGTCTCGGCCGCCGCGACGTGCATGGAGGGCGGCAGCGCGGACGGCACGCGCGCGGGCGCCGCATCGGTCGCAGTCGCCTGGGTCGCCGCGTTCGCGACCGGCGGCGTCACCGCGGTTGCGGCCCCCGCCACCGCGACGCCGGCCAGGAATTTGCGCCGGCTCACGTCCGGATGCGGATCGTTTCGTCCCGAGACTTTTCGTGCCATGGAGTTCTCCCTTAAGTTGTCATGCTCGCCGCCCGCTGCGGGCGAATCCGGCTGACGTAAACTTATGCAGTGAATATTATCTCCGGCTATGGGCGGTGGGAAGGCTCCCGCACAGGGATGTTGCAGTCATGAGCAGGCCGCTCCCGCGCCATCGCCGGAACCTGATGTGCGCCGCATTCGCGCTGGCAGCGCTTGCTGCGCCCGGCGTCGCCGCGGAGCCGGTCGAGCAATTCTTCGCGCGCAAGACCGTGACCATCACCATCGGCTACACCGCCGGCGGCAGCTACGATCTCTACGGCCGCATGGTCGCGCGCCACCTCGGCAAGCACATTCCCGGCCAGCCGGTGGTGATTGCGCAGAACATGCCGGGAGCAGGCTCGCTCAAGGCGGCGAATTATCTTTACGAGGTCGCGCCGAAGGACGGGACCGCACTCGGCGTGGTGGTCGAGTCCGCCGCGCTGGAGCAGGCGCTCGCCAATCCCGCGGTGCAATACGACGCGGCGAAATTCACCTATATCGGCCGCGTCGCAACCAGCAACAACATCTTCATGCAGTGGCACACCGCCAAGGTGCAGTCGCTCGACGACGCCAGGCGCATGGAAAGCTCGCTCGCCGGCACCGGCCCCGGATCGATCGCCGAGACGGTCCCGCGGCTGCTCAACGCGCTCATCGGCACTCGGTTCAAGCTGGTCAGCGGCTATCCCGCCTCGACCGAGGGGATGCTGGCGATGGAGCGCGGCGAGGTCGACGGCGCCTCGTCGTCCTGGGCGGCGGTGAAGGTGGCAAAGCAGGCCTGGCTGCGCGAAGGCAAGATCAGGATCATCCTGCAGACCACGCCCGAGCGGATCGCCGAGCTGCCGCAAACGCCGAGCCTCGGTGAGGTCGGCGACACTCCCGAGGACAAACAGGTGTTCGCGCTCTACGCCAGCGGCAGTGCGATCGGACGCTCAGTGCTTGCTCCGCCGGCGGTCCCCGCCGAGCGGGTGAGCGCTTTGCGCGCGGCGTTCGCGGCGATGGTCAGGGACGGCGAATTCATCGCCGACCTGCAGCGGATGAACGTGGAGCTCGAGCCGCTCCCGGGCGAGCAGGTGGCGGAGCTCGTCTCCCGCACCCTCGCCGTTCCGGCTGCCGTCCGCGAGCGCGCCAAGCTTGCATTCGGACGATAAGGCTCACCGCCGTGCCGCACGCGAAAAACCCCGGGCGGTGGCTCGCCCGGGGTTGGCGTTGGCACGCGATCAACTGCAGCGATCAGAAATCGCGGTGCTCGGCATCGAGCAGCAACTGCAGGCGGACGTTCGGATCCGGGTCGGCGCCCAGATACTTGTTACCGTCGAAGACTGCGTAGGGCGGAGGCACGCGCAGCCCCTCGCTGCGGCCGATGCCTTGATCGAACTGCTGGATCGGCGCACGGCGCGTCTGCGCGAAAGCCGGGGTAGCGATGACGGCGGCAAGCGCCACTGTGGCAATGAGGGTTCTCATGGTGGTTTCTCCGATTTGATTAAAGTCGCCCCTTCCATCGCCCGTGCGATATCTGTGAAGCACATCTCGTCCGTGCAACGCACAATGTTTTGACTCCAGCGTGAGCGAAGGACCACGAAAACGCCCTGAGTTTAGCTACACTTATCGGCATCAACTGGCTTTATACGAATTTAATGCAGCGTGAAAATCCGCGCCCATGTTCCGGCGTTGTCAGCGGCGATCAACCCGTAAATTGACCGCAAACGATCGCGACTCAGGCGTCGAGGGCGGGCGGCAGCGGCGCTCGATTCCGGATGATGTCCGAGGCCTTCTCCGCAATCATCAGCACGCAAGCATTGATATGCGCGGAGACGAGATCAGGCATGACGGAGGCGTCGACGACGCGCAGCCGCTCGACCCCGCGCACGCGCAGTTCCGAATCGGCGACCGTGTCGGGCCCGATGCCCATGGCACACGTTCCACAAGGATGATGCGCGGTGATCGCCGTTCGCCGGATGAAAGCGTCGATCTCGGCGTCGGTCTTCACGTGCTCGCCCGGCGAGGTCTCGATCCCGCGGAACGGCGCCATCGGCTTCTGATACGCGACGTCGCGGGCGCGCTTGAAGCCTTCGCGCAGGCGCGGAAGATCGTTCGGCGCGGAGAAGAAATTGTAGACGATGCGCGGGGGTTCGCGCGGATCGGTCGAGCGCAGCAGGATTTCGCCGCGGCTGTCCGGGTGCAGCAGCGTCGGCCGGATGCCGTAGCCGTCAGCGTAAGCCGGCCGGATGAGCGGAAACCAGAGATGGGTCTGCGCCGGCGCGCCGCGGAACATGAACTCGATGTCGGGCACCGCAAGCTCGGGGCTGGTCCTGACGAAGGCATGCAGCCCGCCCGGCACCACGGTGCCGGGGCCGGTGCCGAAGCAGTAGGCGCGCAGCATGCTCGCCGCCATGCGGTCGATGCGCATGTCGCGATGAAACGTGCCGTTGTCGAGGCGCCGAAAGAAGATGATCACCGCCAGGTGGTCCTGAAGGTTCTTGCCGACCGGGAGATCGACCACCGGCTTGATCCCCATGTCCGCAAGATGCGCCGCCGGGCCGATGCCCGACAGCATCAACAATGGCGGCGTGTTGAAGGCACCGCCGCAGAGGATCACGTCGCGCGCGGCCTCGGCGCGCACCACATCGCCGCTCGCGTCGATGTATTCGATGCCGGTTGCGCGCGTGCCAGCGAGCAGCACGCGGGCGGCGTGCGCGCGGGTCTCGACCTCGAGATTTATCCGTTTCCTCGCCGGCTTGAGGTAGGCGGTCGCGGCCGACGACCGATAGCCGTCCCGGATGGTGTATTGGCCGCGGCCGAAACCTTCCTGCTCGCGGCCGTTATAGTCGTCGGTCACGGGAAAGCCCGCGGCCGCGGCGGCTTCGAGCCAGGCGTCGTAGACGGGATCGCGGGTGCGCGCGAATTCGGTGCCGATCGGCCCCGATCCGCCGCGCCAGGGATTCTCGCCGTGTACCCAAGTCTCGCAGCGCCTGAAATAGGGCAGCACGTCGGCATAGGACCAGCCGCGGGCACCCTTCTGCGCCCAGCGGTCGTAGTCGCCGCGGTGGCCGCGGGTATAGGCCATGACGTTGATCGACGAGGAGCCGCCGAGCACCTTGCCGCGCATCGCCTCGATCTTGCGGCCGTTCATGTTGGGCTCGGGCTCGGTGTGGTAGCCCCAGTCGAACATGCCGTATTCGTGCATCTTGCCCATCCCGAGCGGGATGTGGATCAGCGGATTGAGGTCGCGCCCGCCCGCTTCGATCAGCAGCACGCGCGCCGCTTCGTCCTCGCTCAGCCGGTTGGCCAGCACGCAGCCGGCGGAACCGCCGCCGACGATGACGTAGTCGTAGCCTTTGCTCATGACTCACACATCGAGCGTGCTGGGGGCGAAGAGCTCCTTGAGCTCGACGCGGCGCGCGCAGAGGCCCTGCTCGTGCACGTATTGCGCGATGGTCTCCAGCACCGGCCGCGAGGCCTTGAAGCCGTAGGCCAAGGGATCGTTGTCGGCGAGCGTGCGCCTGACGCCGCCGTCGAGCAGCCCGGCTTCGAAATACCATTGCAGGTAGGAATTGCCGTAGCGCGCGATCTCCTCCTTCGCCGCGACGAAGGCGGAATAGAGGTTGAGCGCGATCCAGGGATGGCTCTCGAGCAACGCGCGCCGCACCACCACCGTGTGATTGATCGGAAAGAGACCGGTCTTGGCGTAGAAACGGCGACCTTCCGCGGCAGGATCGGGGAAGAGATAGTGCGTGACGCCGGCGACATCGACGCTGCTGCGGTCGACCAGGTTCTTTTCGACCAGATAGTGCAGCGCGCCGTCGAGCTCGCCGCGCAGGAGCATCTCGCCCATATTGGTGGTCGGCGGGATCTGGTTGACGCGCACGCCTTGCGGCGCGGTGAAGCCGGTCGCGCCGCCGTGGCTCTTGTCGGGGTTGCGCTCCATGAACCATTCGATGTCGCGGGCATGCACGTCGAATTCGTGCTGCAGGATGCCGCGCGACCAGATCGCCCAGGTCTGCTGATATTCCGGCACGCCGAGCCGCTTGTTGCGCAAGTCCGCTGGCGTGACGATCCCGGAATCGTTGCGCACGATGATGCTGGTGTAGAAGAACTTGCGCATGGTGAAGACCGGGATCGCCACCCAGCGGGTGTCGCCGCGCGACACCGCGATGATGAGCGACGACATCGACATCTCGGACACGTCGAATTCGGCGAAGCGAAGCTGCCGCCAGAACATTTCCGAGGGATGCACCATGGTGGGGACGAGCTTGATCCCCTGCGGCACCACGCGGCCTTCGATCAGAGGCCGCGTGCGCTCGTTGTCGGACAGCGCGATGCTCAGCTCGAGACGGGCGTCGGACATCAAGCGTCGGCCGGCACGCTCACATAGACGCGGTTGTCGCGCACCTTCACGTCGACCGGCCGCAGGCGATATTTGGGATCGCCGCAATGGCGGCCGGAATCGATGTCGAATTCCCAGCCGTGCCAGGGACAGACGATGTTCTTCTTGGCCGAGAAGCGCAGCCCCCGGCTGGTCTGGTCCGGCGCCAGCTCCTCCTCGACGCGCGGGATCACCTTGCCCTGGCACACCGGACCGCCGTCGTGCGGGCAAAAATTCTCATAGGCGACCAGGCGGTCGCCTTGGCGGAAGATGCCGAACTCGAACGCGTCGACGCGCAGCACGCGGTAACCGCCCTCGGCGAACTCGCTGAGCTCGCCCACCATGATCTCGTTCATCGCTTCACCCCACTACCCTGTTCTCGAGCGCTTTTGAGCCGTTACTCGTTCGGTGCGCGGCGGTACCACATCTGCAGATCGAAAAAATTGAGATCAGCCGCGCGCATGATCGCGCAGATCGCGGTCACCGCTTCGGTGGCGTTGACGGGCCGATCGCCGAATGGCGGCAGCTCTTTGGCGCGGTCCTCCGACTTGGCGGCATAGAGCTTGATCGCCGCGGTGAGGACGCGCTGCAGGCTCTCGTCCGATATCGCTTCGGGCTTGCCGCTCTGAAGCGCCTCGTCCGCCAGCGCGCAGAACGCGGCGCCGGCGACGTCGTCCTTGACCGCCGATGAACTCATTTCACAAAGGCTCACTCGGCCGGAACCGCGACCGGCTGCGGCGCCGCGACCTTCTTGCCCGACTTGGCCGGCGGCACTTCGAGCCCGAAGATGCGCGCGGCGTTGAGGCCGAGAATATTGCGCTTGGCCTGCTCGTTGAGGAACGGCAGCTTGGTGATCGAGCTCGGCGCGTCGAAGTCCCAATGCGGCCAGTCCGACGCATAGAGCAATTGCGTGTCGGCCCGGATCGCGTCGAACGTCGCCTGCGTGAGCTTCATGTTGCTGCGCTCGAGCGGCTGGCTGGTGAAGAACATGTCCTGGATGTACTCGCTCGGCTTGCGCTTGAGCAGCGGGCACTCCGACGTGCGCATCATGTATTCGGAATCGAGCCGTTGCATGACGAAAGGAATCCAGGCCAGCCCGCTCTCGATCCAGATCACCTTGAGCTTGGGGAAACGCTCGGGAATGCCGTTGAGCACCCAATTGGTCATATGGACCATGTTGAAGTGCGCGAACGAGAGCGCGTGCATGCCGATGAAGCGGTTGATCTGCGCGAACGACGGATCGCCCCAGGTGAAGCCGGCGTGGAAGCCGAGCGGTTTGCCCAGCTCCTGCAGCGCACCATAAAGCTTCATGTACGAGTTGTGCCAGACCGGCTTGTGGCGCGTCGATGTGATGGAGAAGCCGACTACCCCGGGCGCGTCGCCGAAGCGTTCCACGGTCTCGACGCAGGCGTCGGGATCGTTGAACGGGAGATAGAGCAATGCCTTCTGGCGCGAATCCTGCGGCAGGATCTGCTCGATCAGCCAGCGGTTATAGGCATTGCCGAGCGCCACCTCGGCGTCGATCTGCGGGTGCATGCCGAGCGAGAGCATCGGGGTCGGGAACACCACCATGTAGTCGATGCCCATGGCTTCCATGGCGCGCTGGGTGAGCTGCACCTGGCGATGCAGCCCGGGCGGCGTCGGCTCGGACTGCTTCTGCTGATGCATGATGCGGCCGGCGACGTCCTGATGGAGCGGACCGTTGGAATTCAGCAGTCCGGGAATGCCGCGCTCGCGAAACGACTCGGCGATATAGCGCAGGACCTCGTTGTCGATGCGGTCGGTGATCTCCGACCAGAACGAGGTCTCGTTGACGTGGGCGTCGACGTCGACGACCAGCCAGTCCTTGAGCTTCTCGGTGGTGGGGGCGGCCTTGGCGAGATAGTCGCGCGTGTCGGTGCGCGTGGAAATCTTCTCGAGCTCCTCGATCCGAGGCGCCGTTTCGCGGATATTCATGTTTCCACCCTGCGTTGATGAACCGGGATGGCGGACGTCATCGCGCCGGTTATTGTCGCTCACTTTATTGTGACGGCTCAATACTGGCAACGACTATGCGGAACGCCGGCGGCCGGAATCCCGCGCCGTGAAGACACATAACCCCTTGCCCGGCCGTGAAATTCGCTTCCGCCCTGCGTCCACCGTGGGTCACGCTTGCTGGGATGCAGTCGTCGCCGCGATGTCGGAGGCCGCCGCCCGCAACTCCGGCAGGAATTCGGCGACCGCTTGCCGTTGCGTCACCGCCGAGGTGGCGAAGGTGACGCAGATCGCCGCGATCGCTCCGTCTTCCGTCATGACCGGAACGGAAATCGAGCTTGTCTTGCGCTCGATGCCGCCCTGCCGATAGGCGTAGCCGCGCTGCGCCGTATTGCGCAACAGCCGCTCGGTCTGCCGGGCGTTGCGTGCCGCCGCATCCAGGGGGTCGGACGACTTGCGCAGGAGATCGAGAATGATCTTCCGTGTCTTCCGCGCGCAGAACGCCATGTAGGCGAGCCCGAGCGACGATCGCAGCATGGGCAGGCGGATGCCGACGGTGCCGGTGTCGAACACAAATGGGCTGCGATAGCGCGTGGTCTCGCGCACCACCATCTTCTCCTTCTCGGGCGTGGCGAGCGAGGTCGGCCAGCGCACCTCACGCTGCAGCCCGGCGATGATCGGCGCACCGGTCTCCACGATCCAATCGTCGACGCGATAGCCGGCGCTGAGCGCGCGCACCTGCGAGGTGAGACGGATGCGGCTGTCGCCGGGAATGCGCGCGACATAGCTGTAACGGGTGAGGCTTGCGACCACTCGGTAGATCGCTTGGCGCGAAATGCCGGTCGCGCGGTGCACGTCCAGGATCGTGCACGGCCCGATCTCGTTGAGCGCGCGCAACACTCTCAGCAGTCGGTCGTCGGTGGCCATATCAGCGGTCAGTCGTCAGCGGTCAGGCGGATCGAGCAGTATTGTCCGGATACCGGACAAGTGAAAGGCGCCTGATGCAATCATCCGCGGCGCGGAACTAGGCTGAGCACCAAAGGAGCCGCCATGGGCCGCTTGGATGGGAAAGTCGCTATCGTGTTCGGGGCCGGTCCGAATATCGGCGGCACCATCGCCCATTTCCTGGCGCGCGAGGGCGCGCGGATCGCGGTCAGCGATCTCAGCGCGGAGGCCGCCGAGGAGACCGTGGCGTTCCTGACCGCGCGCGGCTTTCAAGCCGCGGCCTTCGTCGGCGACGCGGTCGAAGAAGCGGCGGTGGCCGGCATCGTCGCCGGCACGGTCGAGCGCTTCGGCCACGTCGACATCATCGTCAACATGGCGGGCAAGGTGCACTGGTCGTCGGTGCTCGACATGGACCTCGCGCAATGGCGCGAGGCGGTGTTGAGCTTTCCGACCGCGGGCATGCTCACGACCAAGCATGCCGCCAAGGCGATGATCGCCGGCGGCCGCAGGGGCAGCATCATTCACCTGCTGTCGACCGCGGCGCACTTCGGGGAGGCCGGCGGCGCCGCCTACACCGCGGCGAAAGCCGCGCTGCTCAATCTCGCGCGCTCGGCGGCGATGGACCTCGCGCACGCGGGCATCCGGGTCAACACCATCACGCCCTGCGCCATGGAGCACCAATTGTGGACCAACATGCGCGAGGAAATCTTCGATCCGAATTTCACGCCGCCGAAACGGCGAGGCTTCTATTCGCGCGACGACTACCTGAAGATGATCCCGCTCGCGCGCTTTCCGCGCGCCGCCGATCTCGCCTGGGCCGCGGTGTTCCTCGCCTCGGAC
>WNEY01003163.1_pt1 | contig 12273 bp, 14 predicted proteins | sample 5400531 | NCBI WGS metagenome assembly WNEY01 (sample SAMN13153338, study PRJNA577476) | soil metagenome | isolation source: 200 cm saprolite under Douglas fir tree site 1 | place: USA:California | collected 2015-04-18
GCCGTCAGATCGGGAAACGCGTTGATGCGGAATTTGCCTTGAGTTAAATTCGTCGCGCCCGACCCGTCGCTGTGGACTGTCCTGATACCCACGACCGCGTCGTCCGGAGCGAATTGCGGTCCAACCGTGAACGCGATCAAATCCGCGCGGCGCGCCCAACTCGTCGCCCGAACGGTTGCGCTCTTCGACGGACGGAATACGTCGCGCTCCTTGGAACCATCGAGATGATTAGCCACCAGGTGCAGGTCGTTCGACTCGCCCGCCGTCAACGACTGACCTGTCACGAATTCGAGACCGTCGGGGCTGATCGAACAAAATAGGGGGTACACCCCCTGAACATCAAGAATACGGCCGGGCAACCGCACCCCATCGTGCGCGCCGTGCGCGACAAACGACGGCCCGTTCGAGACCGATCCCTTTGCCGTGCATACCATCCGACCGTTCTGATGATCCACCGCCGGGCCTTGACAATCCGGCTGCGTTCCGCTTTCCAGACGAACGTCTGATCCGTCCGCCGCCGCCATTATTTGAAAGCCGTCGGGCTTTTTCACGGCGAACGCGATCCGGCCATTCGGCATGACCGCGGGCGAGAACGCTGACATCTCTTTTGGCGTGAGCGCGCGTTGGTGTGCGCCGTCGGAATCCATGGCCCAGATTCGGAGGCTCCCGCCTTCGCGGTCTGAGTAGAAAAAGAGCGTGCGGCCATCGCGGGACCATGCGGGCGAACCACTCATCGCGTTGGACGTAGTCAGCCGTCACAGGTTCGATCCGTTCAGATTCGTGACGTAAATCTCAGCCTGATACGTATGCCCGTTGTCGCGATCGCTGCTGAAGGCAACCGTCTTGCCGTCTGGCGAAACGGCGGGACGAAAATCGGGTTCTGGACGAATCGTCGCCGACTCGGAAACTATCCCAGCGCCTTGCGGCTCCTCCTCTGACAGTCGGCGGTCACTTGGCCATATAGTCGGGAAACCGGAGAACGCAGAATTTTCACCGCGACTGGCGAAATGAGAATGTCCTGGTGACCTACTTAGGGACCTGCCAGAGAGATGCGGTCGGCCGGCGAACGAGTGCGTCCTTGCAGGGCCTGCACGGGGGCGAGGAGGAGCAACGAGCCTTCGGCACGTCTTCTTGGCTCTCTGTTCTTGCTTTGTTCGACCGGTATTGGCGGGAGACTTCGGTGGAGCAAGAGCCCGAGGAGCACCCGTTGAAATCCGTTGACGACAACTGGGGCGGATTGGGGAGGGCGTGCAATTGAAAAAGGCCCTTCTGGTGTTCCTGACTGACCACTGAGCAGGCAGACGGGACGAACCACCTGGATATCGACGCGATGGAGTTACTTCGGTACGTTTATGACCTTGGGCAGTTGGGGATAGTTCTCATTGGCACGCTACGGCTCTATGAAAGTTTCACGGATGGAAGCCGGCCCGCATCAGAACTGGAACAACTCTGGAGCCGGGTGGGGATCTGTTAGTTGCTACCGGGACTGATGGAGTGGGAGGCAAGACAGGTCATTCAGAAATCCCTAGGCCGAATTCCTGAAAGCATGATCAAGCAAATTCTCAAGGAGAAGGGGAGCTCGATGCGGAGGCTGACGCACTTGCTTGACCGCCTGAAGGAGCTGAAGGAGATCAACCGCGATCGCGATCTTAATAATCTGCTCCCAGTGGTAGGGCAGGGCTTTCTGGCACCTCTGCGATGACCTGCGCATCAAATTCCCGGCCCACTCCGTGAGAAACCTTTTGTCGTTCAAATCCTGCGAATTCTCATCGGTTCCTGGCACAACGATGCCGCACGCGGCGGTCTGGTTATCCTCTTAAAGATCCTGAGAACTTCCGCAATGTACGGCAAGGGGGGCATTGAAAGGGTCACAATTGAAGTAGGCCAACCGAGGGCATGCTGCTACCCCCGCAATCGCTGAACAAACCATCGCACAGCGCGGACCCTATAAATGCCATCAAGTACGTTGCACTTGGAGAAGGTGAGGATCCATACCTTTCATTCGGGGGAGAAATCAGGGAGACGTACGAGCGATTTCACAATACCGATTTTGGACTGCAACCGCAGGATCTCGATGGCTATCTCTTGCAACGCTATCTCTTCCACGTTGACGCGCACGTAGGAGAGCGGGTGAGCGGATACGTTGAGTTTCTGAGCGCATTGGAAAACTGGCGGGTTGGTGGACCGCGGCCAATCGTTGAGGAGGGCAAGCTGGACGTTCATCAAGGTTTTCTCGATTTCGATTTGGGGCAAAAGCAACATGGCCAGACGGTGGTTCGCATTGGTCGGCAAGAAATGGCGCTTGGATCAGGCCGGTTGGTTGCGCTGCGGGAGGGAACCAACGTTCCGTTTAGCTTCGACGGCATCCGAGCGGAGTTTCGCCGAGGCACTTGGGATCTGGATGTCTTCGCCACAAAACCAGTTCAAAACAGGATTGGAATCTTCGACGATCCGCCACAGGCCGTCAAGAATCATGAGTTTTTCATAGGGACTCTCCTAGCTGATACAGGAATTCTGCGCCTCTTTTACACCTGACCTTGGAGGTATGTCAAATAAACATCTCCTGGACCAGGTAGTCTTAATGCTTCGCTCTCGAGCCTCCGGCCAAGACCACCCCTTTCCCACCCAACAAAAACCGCATCTTCACGCCAACCCCAACGACCCCGCCCTTTTCCGCGACCCAAACCCGGCAATATCCGAGACCTAATCCCAACCGACATCAACCCGCACCCCCGAGGCCATCCCGCAAGGCCTTTTTCTGTTGCGGGAGATCCAGGTCAACTCTGCAAATTTTTCCCATGCGGGAAGAGTCTACACTCCAGGTTGGAAAGGGTCTTCCGGTCGAACCGCGCGACTCCCTCAAACCGGGCACTTACCCAACTTAAAAACTTCGGCCACTGGCACCTGATGTGCACGCGCCTGAGAAGGTGTAGAAACGCCACCACCCGAGGAAATAGCCAAGACAACCAGTCAAAGAAGAAATTTCGGAAGTGCGGAAATGGAGCGCCAGGGCGAAGCCTTAGGAATCAGAGAGTTGTCGTGAAAGACCAGCTTGAATCCCTCGTTGACCAATTGATTGAACGCGGAATCCTCTATGCAGAGGCGGTGGGCGAGTTTAAAGAACACTTTATCAGGAAGGTCTTGGAGAATAACAGTGGCAACCTGTCGAAAGCCGCGAAGGTATTGAGAATACACCGAAACACGTTAAGCCGGAAAATCAAAAACCTGAAACCAGACCACCGCCCTTAATGTAAAAGAGCTCCTTCAAAAATACTCTCCCGAAGAATTCCCTAACGCACCGCCCAAACCAAAGAGAAAGGTGTGGGTAGACCCGAACACCAGTCGAAGTAATCATACTGCCCAGTCTCGGGGTCCTTCCCGTTCACGCAGAAATCAATGCCGAGGATGGTCAGGCTCTCGCGCGGCTCGACGCCCAACTCTTCCCAGGGGATGGCAACCTCGACGGCGTAATGATAATCGTCGAGGATTTTCACCGCGTGCCGCGCCTTGCCATCCCACCTTTCGTCGGGCCGGCCGGAAGGCGTTCCACGATCGTCGTAAACGGCGTTGAGGATGTTGATGTGGTAGGCGAAGTCATCGGGAAGGTATTCTTTAGTTCGGTGCCGGTTGGCGTCGATGAGGAATTCGATCCCATCATCCTCCCACAACTTGTCACCGTCGTGCTCGCGCACGGAAGCCTGGAGTTTGGAAGAATGGACGTCAAAGACCAGGTAGAGATTCCTCGCGTCCCAGAGCGCCGAGACGGTGGCGCGGCGCGGGCGGCCGCCAATCCGTCGCACTTCGAAGCTGACGGAATCGGCACCCCGCCACTTGGCAGGATCGCCGTTCAAGACGAGGTGCGTTTCAATCCGATGGGCGCGGATCAGTCTCGGCGCCCCAACTCTTTCCGTTCCGGCACCTCCGGACGCTCCGGCGGAAAGCAACGTTAACAGGGCGCATCCCAGCATTGGCATAGGCAAAAGGCGTCGGGTTCAAGCACTCGGAGCGCCGCCGCTCGTCCGCGCGGGATCATCGCCGGAGTCCTCGGGATATTTTTGTGCCAGCGCCCGGATTTCGTAGCTGAACTTCAGAAAGAGCTTTTCCCATCTCCGGGCCTGCGCCGGCGTGTAACGGTAAAAACCTTTTGCGTTCGAGACGCCCCGGGCGCCGGAACTGACCACCTTGCGCATGAGGGAAGGAACTTCCCTGGCGCACTTCAACTCGGGGAACAAATCCTTCATCACCGCCGCGTACGCGGGAATCCCGGTGAGGTCCATGTAGCGGAAGGGACCCGCGAAGGTAATCCAGTAGCCGAAGTCGTTGCGCAGCGAGCGGTCCACGTCTTCGATCCTCGCGTAGCCCGACTCGACGAGGTGGAAGGCCTCGCGCAGCAGAGCGTACATGCAGCGGTTGGTGATGAAGCCGCGCACGTCGCGACGCAAGAGCGAAGGTTCCTTTCCCCACCGGCGAGCCAAAGCCATTGCGCGCTCAGCGTACTCCGGGCCGGTCTCGTCCCCGCAGATGATTTCCATGAAGCGCAAGATGTGCGCCGGCTCGCCCCAGTGAATTCCCAGAATCCGCCGGGGATGAAGGGCGCCCCGCTGGAGGTCGGTGATGGGGATGGCCGAGGTGTTGCTGCCGATGATGGTGTCGTGAGAAACGGACTTTTCGACTTCGCGGATAACTCTCCTTTTGACGTCGAGGTCCTCGCTCACCGATTCGATTACGATTTGACTTTCGGCAAGAACGGACAAGTCCTCGCCCGTGGCGAACTGCCGGATAATCTTCGACGGCGCCGACTTCAGCAACCCTTCTTTTCGCGAGCCTTCGAGAAGGGCCAGCAGGCGTCCCCGGGCGCTCCGGCGCCTCGAGGCATCCGACTCCACCGCGGTTACCGGGTGGCCGGCGGCCAAAAGGCAGGCGGCGATACTCGTCCCCATCAGGCCCAGGCCAATGACACCCGCAGGGATTCCTTTGGGGTTCGGCGAGTATTTCGCGCGTCGCTGCCGGTAAAGGATTTTTGAATTTCTCCGGCGGGGAACTCTCATATCGGCGATTGCCTCACAGTCGGGTTTCGGTGTCTCCTTCAGCTCTCGGCGATTCCGGTCTCGAGCGAAGGTGACTTTCGTTTGTCTTCCCACAGGGTAATGAGCAGCGTGCCGGCGAGGACCATCATTCCGCCGACGATCGCCAGCACCTTGAGTTTCTCCTTGAGCCAGATTGCGGCGAGGGGAAGGCCGAAAAAGGTGATCAGGTAGTTCGAAAGGGCTGCCTGGATGGCGTCCAGCCGCTTGAGCGCTTTGAGAAACAGGACCATCGACAAGTAGTTGTGAAAAAAAGTGAGCAAGGCGAGCCCGGTCCAAGTCCGCAGGGTGAAGCCCGCGAGACGGAAGAAAACCTCCTTCTCCTCGACGAAGACCAGAGGCGTCATGATGACGAACATCGCCAGATAAGTAAAAAAGAGCATTTTCATCGGCGTGTAACGCTCCAGCAGTTTTTTGCCGTAGGAGTTATAAATGGCGCTCCCCAAGGTACCGAGAAAAATGAGCGAATTCCCGTAGAGATATCCGGCGCCCAGGTTCAATGATTTGTAATCAATGTCGGAACAAAGGATGACCCCCGCTATCGCCATCACGAAGCTGGCCCACCTCAGGCCGGTCATTCTTTCGCCCAGGAAGATATATGCCAGGACGGCCGTCGAGACCGGCAGGGTCAGCATGATCAGGGCCGCATTGCTGGCGAGCGACATGCGCGTGCCCCAGGTGATGAGCACCTGGCCGGGGAACACTCCGAGCAACGCCAGAAGAAAGTAAACGAGGATGTCCTTCTTCCTGCTCTCCGTCTTTATAGCGCCCTCTTTCCTTCTTTCCGACCGGATGAGGGGATAAAGCATCAAGGTGGCCAGGGTCATCGGGCCCCAGACCGTAAAGAGCGACCCCACCTGGTCCTGAACCAGCTTGACGCACGTGAACTGCAACGCCCACATCAGGTTGCAACTGAAGAGGAAAAACCAGGACCGCATTCACTTCACCTCGAGAGGAGCCGGGGACGAGCTGCTGTTCCGGTATCCCAGAGAAGAGAAACCGGGGAAGTCCGCCTCCAGCTTAGGAACCAAAAGCCCTCATGCCTTGATGAAAATGTTTTTTCTGTACATCCAAAACAGGATGAGCCATTCGATGGCCAGCACGCAAACCGCGCGGGAAAGCGGTTCAACCCGGGCCGAGCTCCCCGCCATGGTCCTGGTGAAGATGCCCACCCATTGGCCGAGGGGAACGAGGCTCGAGAACATGTAAATGAATATGGCGTTCGAGCCGATCACCACGAAGGCTACGGACAACCGGCGATACCCGCGGACGTCGATGAGCCAATAGAAAGCCAGGAACATGAGGCAAGCCCATCCTGCCGTCACGAGGCCGTAACTGGTCGTCCACATCTTCATGACGATCGGCACCACAGGACTCAGCGCGTAGCCGAGCGCCAGGCATGATAGACCCGCTGCGCCAATCATCTTAACCTTGCTTTCTTTCGAGCGTTTGCTCATCAGCAGCTCGCCAATGAGCAAACCCAGAATAGTCGTGGAGACGGTGGGAATGGTGCTCAAAGCCGTCCCCCACCCTTCCGGCGCATACGGCCATCGGGCCCAGTGGGCCCGAAAGAGCGCCAGGTCAACGGCGTTCACCAGGTTGTGGTTCAGCTCGTAAGTCCCGGCGGGAATCCCCGGGGCCGGAACCAGCGCCAGCAGGATCGCGTAAGCGGCCAGAATCAGCCCCGCGACCGCGCCTTGAACCCGCGGCGACTTCCGGACCAGCAAAACCGCCACGAAGTAGGCGATGGCGATGGGTTGCAGAGCGCTGCTCAGTTCGATCAGGAACGGTGAACCAAGGAAAACCGACTCGCGCACCGAACCCAATAGAAAGAGAACCAGCGAGCGCCTCAACGCGTGAACCACGAATTGGGAATAGGTCTGGGCGAGTGAACGCTTGGCGAACGACAACGGGACCGAAAGCCCCACCATCAGCATGAACGATGGCCAGATACAATCGTAAAATCGCAATCCTTCCCAGGGCGTGTGCCTCAGTTCATAGACGACCCCCTTGAAGATGGGATTTTGTCCGAGAGCCTGGACTCCGACCATCAGCGCTTCGCCGCCGACAATCCAGAACATGATGAAACCCCGAAAGCAATCGAGCGAGCTCAGCCGTTCCGCGGCGGGCGCGGAAAGCGAAACCTCTCGGGTCACCGGCGCCTCAAGCCTGATTTCTTTTTCCGCAACGCGGGTTGAAACTTTGTCTGCCATTTGTCGAACCTCATTCCAGCAGCCGGCCACAGGACTAAGCGCTTCGAAGATGGTCGTCCAAGTGTCCCGGTATCGTACCCTCCCCCCTCGACCTCCAGACCGAAAATCTGAAATCCCGCGCCTCCACTACCGTGCCGGGCTTAGCTTCCAGACGTGTCTTCCCAGTCCTGCCGGAAGCTCGATCACCAGGGAATCGCGGCGAAATTGCTCGTTCTTCCGCTGTCAAAGGCCCCGGGACGGTCCCCGCAATCGTTTCCAGGCGTTTCATCCGGGCCTCGGGGCCGCTCGGCGCTAGCGGCGCGTGTCGACAGGAAACAGCGCCCGGCGGGCTAATGTTCCGGGCTGAGCGACTCGAGCGGCGGCAGCGCGTCTCCGTCGTGAAACTCTGCCGCGAACTTATTCAATCGCCCCTGCAATTTCCACCAGTGCTGGAATTCAGCGTCCCATTTCCCCAGCGCCGTGCCCAGGCGATACGGAGTGTACTCCTCGAGCCACGCCTTCCGGTACTGCTCACGCAGTTCGCTGATCTCGTCCATCAAGTCCTCGACGCGGCTGTGGTTTTGAGCGTCGATTTCAGCGAAGAGCAAGAACTCCAGGTCGTCTCTCTTCGGATGGGGACCCAATTCCCGCCAGAATCCGGCCACTTCTGCGGCAAAGATGTTTTTCATCGCCGCATAATCCAGCATCTTCGCCTGCACGAGGAGACTCGAAAGCGTGGCGCGGTCTCCGGCCGCCAAAGAGGCGCGTTCGAGCCGCTCGATCGCGTCTTCTGCCAAGAGGCGAGTCTGCCTCAGATCGTCCCGGTGTGCTTCCGAGGCCCTGAGGTTCGCGGGCCGGAGCGGATCAGCCCAAAAGGCGTGCATGGTATCCCGACCGATGGCGTTTTGCAGGCGCGTTTCCGCTTCCGCCAGATCACGAAGAGCCGGAGCGACTTCTGCGGCGACCGGCGGAGAATAGACGAGGCGAGCGTATTCGGAAAAGAATTGGGCGCGAGCTACGGGAGCGCCCTGCCAGCCGGCCGCCGCCCCGTAAGCGATTCCGGGGAAGGCCGACCGCATCAACACCTGCGCGTCATCCGTCCAAATGGTGTTGATATGGCCGGAGATTCCGTAGTGACGGCCTGTGGATAGGAAAGTGTCAATGTTGTCAAACGACAGGTCGAAGTCCGGCGCGATCTGGTTCCAAACGGTCACGCCCGTGGCGACAAACTTGGCGACGCTCGATGAAGCAAACGCCTTCAAGAAGTGGTTGTAGTCATTTTCGGGCCCGTAGCTCCAAGGGACGACGACCGTGCCAGCCGGGAGCTGGGCAATGATCTCGGGGTACTTCGAGAAAATATCGGCCCACACCATCACCCGCCTGCCGCGCCGATTGACGAGCCCCGCGACGCTCTTGAAGTGTTTGAGATAGAGTTCGCCCGGACCGAGACCCCCTGCCTCCGCTTTGGCGAATCTTTCCAGTTCCCACGTCTCGTCCATGCCGACATGGACAAAGGGACTGGGGAACAGGCGGGCCATCTGGTCCACCCAATTCTCGAGCAGGGAGGTCACTTGAGGTTTGAGAGGATTGAACTCGCTTCCGTGCGGCACCGCGGCCAGGTCCGCATACCGCTCGACCCGGAAAACGTCGTGGAGGTGCCCATACAATTCCAGGCAAGGCACTACACCGACATGACGCTCGCGGGCGTAAGCAACGATGCGGCGAACCTGGTCCTGCGTGAAGCGCCCCCGAGGGTTCAAGAGGGGGTAACCTTCGAGCTCAATGCTGGCTTCTGAATAAAAGTAATACTGATTGGCCTTCCACCGCGCAAGAAAGTCAATCTGGAGCTTGACCTCTTCTTCGGTAGGCAACGGCCCGTGGCTCATATCCACCATGATTCCGCGGTAGGCGAGCGAAGGCCAGTCGCGGATTTCCACTTCCGGCAGCGCCGCATCGGCTCCCTGTCCTTCGATCATCTGGCACAGGGTCTGGACTCCGTAAAACAAACCGGCCGAGGAGCTTGCCCGGACTTCGCCGCCCTGCGGCGTGACGCTCAACGAGTAGGCCTCGCGCGATTCCGGACCTGGGCGCTCCTCGGGGACCGGCAGGTTGGGGCCTGTGCCCGTGCGCCGGAGCACAAGGGCCCGTTCGGAAGCGGAGTTTTCCGAAACCGGCACAGGCGCACCTATGCGGTCGGAAAGGCAGGAGGAAAGATTTTGCGCCGCGAAGCGGTCTTCCGCAGGGGGAGCGGTAGCGAAGTGGATGCTCAAGCCACGCGCGGGCAATTGCTTCGACCCGTAACGGACCTCCTGCGGGCGCGGCAGCAAAGGGTTGTGTTCGGCGGCTCCCAGGGCCTGCCAGAGCAGCGGCCAAATCAGAAAGAGGCCTAATCGGATGCCTTGCACGCGACCCTCCTTCGAACTTGCGAAGACGTTAGCGGAAGTCCGACCATAGAAACTGAGTGGCGATGACTCGCGCGGTTTGGGCTGAGCCGAGGGGCCCCGGGGACAATCTAATCTCGCGGACGAGTCAGGTCAAGACTCCGCTGATCGGAAGGCTCGCCTGGATCTGGGGAGGCCGGCTTTCTCTTGTCGCTGGCACTGCCGGTGTGGCAACAACCATTGGCCTGGCGGATGAAAATGTGCTACTCACATGCGCGAAGAACACGGAGGAGCCGAAGCGAAATAATGATAGCCATTGACGCGCACCTCGATCTCGCCTGGAACGCGCTGAACTGGGGCCGCGACCTTACGCTGCCTGTTTCCGAAATCCGTAAGGCTGAAACAAGCATGAAGGAAGGGGGCCGAGGAGCGAACACCGTGGCGTTTCCCGAGATGCGTCAAGGGGAAGTGGGCGTCTGCCTGGCCACACTGCTGGCTCGCTCGAGCGGCATGGGCGAGGCACTGCTCGATTACGGTAGCCGCGAAATCGCCTCCGCTATGGCCCACGGGCAGCTCGCCTACTATCGGATTATGGAGTCTCGAGGGCATCTGCGAATGCTGAGAGACTGGCTCTCCCTCGAGGCCCATCTTCGAGAATGGAAAAATGGAAGTTCCCCCACGCTGGGGTTCATCCTCAGCATGGAGGGCGCGGACCCCGTCCTTTCCCCGGACGACGTCGCTCAGTGGTGCAACGAGGGGCTGCGCGTTGTCGGCCTCGCTCACTACGGGTTGAGCGCTTACGCCCACGGCACGGGTTCGGCCGGCGCGCTGACGGCGCAGGGACGCGAGTTGCTGAAGGCCATGGAGGAGGCAGGGATGGTCCTGGACGTCACGCATCTTGCGGATGAAAGTTTCTGGCAGGCTGTCGAGCTGTTTCGCGGCCCGTTGCTGGCGAGTCACCACAACTGCCGCGCCCTGGTCCCCGGCGACCGTCAATTGACGGACGAACAAATCCGCTGTTTGATCGAACGGGACTCGGTCATCGGCGCGGCTTTCGATTCCTGGATGCTCTACCCGGGATACGTCCCCGGCAAGACGCCGAACTCGCTGGTTACTCTCGAAAGAGTCGCCGACCACATTGACCGCGTTTGCCAACTGGCCGGCGACTCCAGGCACGCGGCCATCGGGAGTGACCTCGACGGCGGCTTCGGACGGGAACAAAGCCCGAGTGACCTCGACACAATCGCCGACCTGCAGAAAATCCCCGGAGTCTTGCGCAAGAGAGGATACAAGGAAGCGGACGTCGAAGCCGTCATGCACGGGAACTGGCTCCGCTTCTTTCAGAAAGCCTGGAAGAAGGAATGAAGAATGCCTGGAGGACGGTGCGGGATCCTCTGCCGGTGCGTTGTTCCGTTACCGAATCTGCAGACCTAACCGAGGAGCCGGCCGCCTTTTGGGTTGCTCGAGCTCGGCGAGGTCGCGCAGTTTGTGGGAAGGTTTATTGACGGGTCTCGGCGTGGCCTGGTTAAGCGTGCGGAGGAATCGAAAGGGTCGAGCGTCCGTGAGTATGCAGGGGTGGATGCAGACGAACCAGAGAGCCGCTGCGGGGCTGAAGGTTGACCGCGTGCCTCTTCCACTAAAACATTTCACGATTGAGGCGGCATCCCGCCTCGCGAGACTGTCGGCCGATCCCCCAGAGCGGGACCCGCATCTGGGGGAAGAAGCCGCAGACCGACAAAGCAGGTCTGCGCTTGCTCCCTGCTACACCCATCGTTTGTCGGTGATCAAACTTTCATCCGTGTCCACTACGTGTTCATACGTCTCGAGTTTCTCCTTCATTGCTTGAACGTGCATATCGCCGCAGAGAACCAGGATGCTCTCAGACTCGCCAGCACCCTGTATCGTCTCCGCAACAAAAAAGTCCTCGCGGATGTCATCCTCTGGAATGCGGTGCTCGATTTCAACCGTTTCGTCGCCCCTCTGCTCGTAGTGAGTAGGACGATTCTTTAGCGCGTCATATATCTGCGCTTGCCTCCTCTCATCGTCGGTCATGAATATGTTCTTCCACGGGATTTGAGGACTGTGAGCGTTCCCTAGCTGTTGAGCGATTGTCGGATATTGCGGGTGTGCTTCCTCGGCAATGAACTGCACGTTGCGGGCCGCGAGTTCTTTCTTCAGTAAGAATTCTAGCCTGTCCTTACGCTCCTTCAGAGGAATGTTCTCGTTGCCAGTTTTCACCCTTTGGAGAAAGTGATCGATGCTGATAATCAGGGTGTCCATGGCGAGCGATTATTCTCCGGCAGCCGGTAGTGGGCTTTTCGCATCGACAAAAACCCACGGTCAGGAAGGCGCTGACCGTGGCTTCCGATCAAGGTTACGATCGGCCGCGAGAAGCAAGGCACGCCGATTTCGCCGAGCGCCGTGGGCGCGCTGGCATTGGATAGCAAGGATTTTGCGATCGTGTACCTCGGCATCGCTTTGCTTTTCACCACACTTGCGGTTGTTTCCCTCGCGGCGCGGCGACAGCCCTGCGGTTGTCCCGTTAAACGGGACCGGAGGGGATAGCCTGCCCCGGCGCACTCAGGCTGTGGACGCATTCGTCCGGATTCGGATTCG
>WNEY01011626.1_pt1 | contig 12270 bp, 6 predicted proteins | sample 5400531 | NCBI WGS metagenome assembly WNEY01 (sample SAMN13153338, study PRJNA577476) | soil metagenome | isolation source: 200 cm saprolite under Douglas fir tree site 1 | place: USA:California | collected 2015-04-18
TTCGTGCTGGTTGGCCTCTTCGTGCTGGCGGCGGGAATTTTCTATGTGACGGGAATGAAAATTCTGGGGCCGAAGTACCGGCTGAAAACCTATCTGCCGGAAGTGGCGGGCTTGTCGAATGGCGCGCCGGTGCGCGTGGACGGAGTGGAAGTCGGAAACGTGGAATCGATCCGGCTGCTGCCGCGGACGCCGGGCAAAGCGCCGGAGAAAAACAAGAACATCGAAGTGGTGATGCGCGTGGACAATCGGTATCAGACTGACATTCTGACGGATTCAACCGCGAGCCTAGTTACTGAAGGACTTTTGGGTAATCGATACGTGAACATCACCCGAGGTTTTACGGGAGCTCCCATCGGCGACGCCGGGGTAATTCCGGGCGCGGAAGAAAAAGCCATGAAAGAAGTGGTGGAAAGAAGCGCGGAGGTGCTGGGAAACCTCAATGCGCTGTCGGAGGACGTGCGACAACTGATCCAGGGCGTGAAGGAAGGGCAGGGCTCGCTGGGAAAACTGTTGACCGACGAACAGGCGTACAACCACTTGAACAGCATGCTGGCGAAGGGCGACGTGATGCTGGCGAACATTCAGGCAGGCCAAGGCACGCTGGGGAAACTGGTGGCTTCGGACGAGATGTACACGAAAGTGGACGAGGGATTGGACAACGTGAATGTGATTCTTGCGGACGTGCGGGCGCAGAAGGGGACGATCGGAAAGCTGATGTATGACCCGACTCTCTACGACCAGGCGAAGCAGGCGATCACCAACGGGAATGCGATGATCGGGGATGTACGCGCGGGAAAGGGCACGTTTGGTAAGCTAGCTACGGACGACACCCTTTACAACAAATTGCGTGACACGAGTTCGAACCTGGCGGCCGCGACCGCGAAGCTGAATGACAACACGACGACGGCAGGGAAACTTTTCTCCGACCCGAAGTTATACGACAACCTGACGAACTTAACCGGGGATATGCGTTTGCTGATCGTAGATTTTCGGAAGAATCCGAAGAAATTCCTGCACATCAAGATCACGCTTTTCTAAGCGAGCGGCGGCTTTGCCGATAGGGGCGGCTTGTGCTGTAATGCCCCTGTAACAATAGGGGATTACTCTCGCAGGCAGACGAGCCTCTCTCAAATAAGATGACCGAAACACAAGACGTCGTCCAAAAAGCCCCGCGGACCGAGCCGGCGAAATCCACACTTCCGCAACCGGGGCGGCCGGTTCCCAGCCGCGCGTATCCGGGCGCATTGATTGTAGTGGAAGGAACGGACGGGTCGGGCAAGAGCACGCAGCTGTATTTGCTCAAGCGGTGGCTGGAAATCGGCGGATACCGGCTGCATTTTACGGAATGGAATTCGTCGCCGCTGGTGAAATCGGCAACGCGGCGCGGGAAGCAGCGGCGGTTGCTGACGCCGACGACGTTTTCACTGCTGCACGCGGCGGATTTTGCGGATCGCTGCGAGCGGCAGATCATGCCGTTGCTCCAGGGCGACTATCTGGTGCTTGCCGATCGTTACGTGTACACGGCGTTTGCGCGGGATGCGGCGAGGGGCTGCCCCGCGCGATGGCTGAGGAATCTGTACCGCTTTGCGCCGGTTCCCGACATTACTTTTTACTTTCGCGCGCCACTGGACGTAGCGGTGCATCGCATCCTGAGCGGGCGGCCGAAATTAAAATACTACGAAGCGGGCATGGATCTTGGAATGTCGTACGACCGCGCGGAGAGTTTCCGGTTGTTCCAGGCCCGGATTCTCGAGGAGTACGACAAGATGGTGGATACAGACAATTTCGTGGTGCTGGATGGCACGCTGCCGGTGAATAAGCTGCAAAAACAGATGCGCGACATCGTGGCTTCCAAAATCGATCTCAAGCGTTTCGCTCCACGAGTTCAGGAATCGGAATGACCATTCCGGACCAGGAAAAAGAGAAGACGGCAGCGGCGGTTCCACCGACGGAAACTCCCGCGGCGGCGCCTCCGGTAGCCGCGCCACCGCCGGCTGCAGCGAAAACGGCGACGATAACCGAAGAAGTTTCCTCTCAATATTTTTTTGGCGAGCCACTGGTCGGATTTGATCCGAGCGAGATTACCGGCAACCTGATCGTCATTGAAGGCATGGACGGGTCGGGACGGTCGACGCAAATTGCTTTGCTCCAGGAGTGGCTGGAATCGGAAGGCTTCGCGGTGCAGACGAGCGGACTGCGCCGTTCGAATCTTGTGGGGCGCGATATTGATGAACTACTGGCCAAGAACGCGGCGACGCGGCTGACCCTGGCGCTGATGTACGCAACGGACTTCTTCGATCAAGTGGAACACCGCATTCTGCCGGCGCTGCGAGCCGGCACGATCGTGCTGGCGGACCGGTTTATTTTCACGCTGATCGCGCGCGGCGTGGTGCGCGGAATCAATCGCGATTACATGAGCGGGCTCTACGCGATGGCGCTGCGGCCGCACCTGACATTCTGGCTGAACGTGCGGCCGGAGACAGCCTTCGGGCGCGAATTCAAGAAAGCGCAGGCCATCAGCTATTGGGAAGCCGGGCGGGACATGTCGCTTTCGCACGATCTCTACTGGTCGTTCATCCGCTATCAGACGATGATCAAGCGCGAATTCGAAGTGATGGCCAAGAAGCACAGCTTCCTCGAACTGGACGGCGAGGCCAGCGTTCCCGCGGTGAACAAGCAACTGCGCCACCGCATCGGCGAGCAATTGGGAATTCGCGCGACGAAGTACACTCCTTCCGCCGCGCTAGCGCACCTCTGGCGGTAGATTCTGGAATGTCCGAGCCGGTTCATATCGCCGCCATCGATGCGGGTTCCAACGCGGTGCGCTTGTCCGTGGCGCGCGCCTATTCCGCTCTGGATATCGAACCCGTGCACATAGAACGCTACCCGCTGCGCTTGGGAGAAAGCGTATTTGTGCGGCCGCGCTTCAGCGAAGAGATTTCCAAAAAAGCCGCGAAGGCCTTCCGGCATTTCCGCGAATTGATGGATGAATTCGGCGTCACGCGATATCGCGCGGTGGCCACGAGCGCCACGCGTGAAGCACGAAACCGCAAGGCGTTTGTGCGCCGCATCAAACAGAGATCGGGAATCACGCTGGAAGTGATCAGCGCGGCGGAGGAATCGCGCCTCGGGAGGGAAGCGGTTTTGGCCGCGCTGGGACCGGAGGATCCGCCGCGGTGCATCGTGGACCTGGGCGGTGGAAGCCTGGAGATCAGCATTCTGCGGGACCACACCGTGGAGCAGGCCACGCAATTGCCGGTGGGCACGGTGCGGTTGATGACCACGCTGGAGCTTCCCGGGGTGATTCGCCCAGCGGAGGCTGAACAGGTGCGGCGGTACGTGCGCGCGCTGCTGGAGTCGAAATTAATGCCGCGGCCGAATCTGGGGGAGAGCATCGCGGTGGCGCTGGGTGGGAATGCGGAAACGTTGGCGAATGTGGCGCCCGGGCCGCGGCAGCACGGTTTGCAGACGATGGATTTGCCGCTTTTGCGTGCGCGCCTGCCGGACATTCTTCGGCGAAATGTGCGCGAGCGCATGAAGGCTTATGCCGTTCGTCGCGACCGCGCGGACGTGATGGGGGTTGCGGCCATCACGTTTCTCACACTTGGACGTTACCTGAACCTGCGAACGTTTGCGCTTCCCGGCGTGGGCGTGCGCGAAGGACTGCTGCAAGAGATTGCGCGCGAAGCGTTCTCGCGGAAGGAACCGCACCGCTACAACGCCGCAGCTCGCCAGTTGCTCGTGGGCACGCGGAGTTTTGCGCGGCGGCTGGGATACGAGCAGCAACACGCGGAGCACGTCCGGGAACTGAGCATCCAGCTTTTCGATCAGTTGCAGCCCGTACATCATATGTTGGCGCATGCGCGAGTGCTGCTGGAGGCGGGCGCGCTTTTGCACGATACCGGACACATGATCAGCCACCGCGGGCATCACAAGCATGGAGAATACCTGGCGCTGAATGGCGATATCCCCGGGCTGGAAGGCCGCGACCGCGCTATGGCCGCGGCGCTGGTGCGCTATCACAATCGAAAGTCGGAGCCGGCGGGACATCACACCGCGTACTCATCGCTGAACAACGCGGACAAACGGGTCACTCGCAGACTTGCGGCGATACTGCGAATCGCCGAGGCCCTCGATCATTCACACCGACAGCGCGTGATGAAGCTGCGCGCTGCTTTTCAGCATGGCGCGGTGGGTTTGCAGGTTCACGCGCGCGGGGATGCTGCGGAAGACATGCGGGATGCGAATCGCAGCGCGGAGCTGTTTGAAAAAGAATTTCACGTAAGCCTGTATTTCCGGCAGGCGCCGGCGGGTTGAAAGTTCAAAGTTGAAAGTTAACGGTCAGAGAAAAATGGTCTGGCGGTTTTGTTAATGGTTGCTCGCAGCGCTTATTCTAGTGTCCAGTTGAGAGGGAAACATGCAGCTCTACGTTGTGCGGCACGGCATCGCCATTGATCGCGCGGATCCGAAGTGCCCGCCCGACCCGGAAAGGTATTTGACCGAGGAAGGCGTTGAGAAGACCAAGCAGGTGGCGAAAGGCGTGGCGGCGCTGGGAGTGACAGCAGATTTGTTCCTGACAAGTCCGTACGTGCGCGCGGCGCAGACGGCGGAAATCTTTGCGAGTGCGCTGGACTACGCCAAACAGAAAATTCGGCGGACGGATTTGCTGCTGCCGGGGGCCGAGCCTTCGCTGCTTTTTCGCGAGCTTGCGAAGGACAAGCAGGCGTCCGCGGTCTTTCTGTTTGGGCATGCACCGCAGCTCGACGACGTCATCGCAACGGCGCTCGGCTCGAAAAAACACCTGACGGGGTTGAAAAAAGCAGGAGTGGCTTTCGTGGAACTCAGGCGCCTTTCTCCCCCGATTGGCGAACTCGTGTGGCTCGCGACTCCGAAGTTGCTGCGGCGCGCCAGGAAGTAGCCCGATGACTCATAAGGTGTCGCCGCTGACTCGATGCTGAATTCGATCAATCGGAAGCGAGGACCGAGAACTCCGGAATTTGGCGGGATGTTAATGGAATGACCTTTTCCGGCTTCGCGGCGGCCTTCACGATCAAGGGCATGCGCAGATACTCTTCCAACAGATGCTTCCCCGCCGCAAGGCGTGAGGCGGTCTCGACATCATCGGCGAGGCCGGGAACACGCAGAACTACTGCGTCTGTGGATTTCTCGGCGCGGAGCCCTGCGCCAGTCACCACACCGCACTTGCGAAGCGCACGTGCTAAGCGCAATACGCCGGCCAGGGCGCGGACACTGTTCTGCTGGTCCGCCGAAATGGTAGCGGATCGCGAGAGCGAGCAGCTCCCAATCTTCGCTGCTCCACCCGGGAGGAATGCTGAGGCCAAGAAGGAATTTGCGGGCGGTTTTTTGAGGCGACTTGCCGGCATCCGCGTCGCCAACGCCATGCAAGCGAGCCGCAGCCAGCAAAACCCGGTGAAGAGTTGCGTCGCTGAAAGCGGGGGTGGAGTCCGCGCGCTTGAAGGCGTCGAAAAGAGCAACGGCGATGCGGGAAATTTGAGAAGTGCGGCGCACATGCGGATCAACGGCGCGGGCCGTGGCGCGCAAGCGGGCCAGAGCGGCGGCTTCGACGCGGCCGTTCGTGGGCAGCCCGGAGCGCCAGATGTTCCAGAGACTGGTCTTGCCGAGAGTGAGCTGGCGATAGGTTTCGATGCGTTCATGGCGCTCGCGCTCGAGGATTTCCTGCCAGAGTTTGAGAGAGTCTTCGGTGTCGTGGAAGTCCGACTTCTTAACGGCTTCTGTGAGAACGTCGAGATCGTGAATTTCTCCCAGCATGTCCTGGAGGCGTTTGAGATTATCGCCCCAGTTGGCGTAGTGCTCGGGGAGGAGGCTTTCGACCGTGTAGCGGAAGCGCTTCAGACCAATGCGCAAGGCGTGCCAGGCTTTGGGTTTTTCGGTGCGCAGGGCCTTGGCGTGAAGCTCCCTGGCGCTTTCGAATCGTTCCAGAGTGAGGCATTCGGCGGCGAGACTGCCCGTGGGCACGAGGCGGGAGCGTAGGCGCAGAGTGCGCTCGAGGCGCTTCCAGGATTTTTGGTCGAATTTGGCGGCGACGCGGCGCGCGTTCTCTCGCAGACCTGGTTCTTTCGATTCGAATGCGGCTCGCAGATGCGTGCGGAAGGGATCGGATTCGGGAGCGAGCTTCTTGACCCACTCGTCCATCACTTGCGCATCCCGAAGGGCGCCGAGCTCGCGGAAGAGCTTGCGAGCGGCCTTTCGCATGGCCGGCCACGCGGGGTCGGGGTCCACCTCCTCCATCACCGCGGCGACTGACCGGCAACGGCGGATGGCCACACGGAGATCGTGGACGGGGCCCGCGTCGAGAGACGAGCTGGCGTTTTCCAGCTCCTTGATGACGCGGTCCATCCAAAAAGAAAGGCCGCGATGCTCCGGCTGGGAACCGGAGGAAAGGGCTGTAACGGTAGCCATGTAAAGCCTCGGAAATCCGCTCGGATGTCTTCGTTACGCGGAGACCCCTGCCGAACGGGTTCTATAGGGTAGCGCCTGGGCATGGCTGAGTCTAGCCGGGGCCTGTGGAAAAAATTCGGGCCTATGCGAGCCAGGATGGTCGCTTTGAGGAGGCCGCTTTCGTGGTGAGAAATGCGGAGCCAGACGTCTCCTAATACTTTCCTACTATTGCTGGCCCTCTTCTTGAAAGTTAGAGTCTCGGGCACCCGGGGCTTAAAATCTATCTCGCGTAGCCTGAACCGTTCGTTTCTTGTGCCCGGAATTACACGCTCTATTCAGCGTGCATTTTTTGGAGGGACAAACCACATGAGGCGGTCCTGCGTACTTCTATTTCTTCTGGGGTCAGCGCTGCTGGCATTTGGCCAGAGTAACTACGCCGTTCTCACGGGTACCGTCACCGATTCTCAGCACCTGCCAGTTGCGGGAGCTGCGGTCGAGCTAACGGCTGCGAGCACGGGAGCAATCCGTCGCGTCATCACTAACCAACAAGGGCGCTTCGAGGCCCCGGCGCTTTTGCCCGATGATTACGAATTGAAAGTCGAAGCGTCCGGCTTAGCTACGGCAACGCAGACCCTGCGGCTGGAGGTGGGCCAGAAATTAGCCCTTGATATCAGCCTGAAGGTCGGCTCCGTCGCACAAGGAGTAAAAGTCACGGCCGGGAGCGAAGTCTTGCAAACGACCGACGCCAGCGTTGGAGAAGTCGTCGAGCCCACATCCATTCGCGAACTGCCGCTGAATGGGCGCATGTTGATTGACCTCGTGCTCACTGTGCCCGGCGCCCATGTCGGTTTTGGCGCGCAGACAGGTTCCACGAATCCTCTCTATTGGCGTCCGGGGCAGAGGTCCGCTGTCGTGATTGGCGGCGGCCGCCCGAATGCGAACTTTTTCCTGCTGGACGGCGCCACAAACACCGATCCCACCTTCAACACGCAGAACTTGAGCCCTTCTCCCGATGCGGTCAAGGAATTTCAAGTGGAAACCAGCAGCTATACCGCCGACATGGGAGGCGCGGGCGGCGGCCAAATCAATATCGTCACGCATTCCGGCTCCAGCCAATACCACGGAACGACTTACGAATTTCTTCGCAATGGCGCGATGGATGCCAGCACGTTCGAATCCATGGGCAACAATCACCTGGTGCAAAATAATTTCGGCGCCTCGTTCGGCGGTCCGCTCGTGGGAAAGAAAACTTTTTTCTTCGTCAATTATGAGGGTTTGCGGCTGACGCAGGCCGACGCCCAGATTTTGACCGTCCCCACGCAGGCGGAAATCACCGGTGATTTCAGTATGAGCAGCGTCAAAATCTACGACCCGACCACCGCCGTCAAGAATCCGAATTACACCCCGAGTTTGCCGACCGGCCCCAATAATTTTCCGTATACTCGCTCTCAGTTTCCCAACAATCAAATACCGTCGGGCAGGATCAATACTCTTCTTGAAAGCTTTCTGCTGAAATATGTGCCTCAACCGAACATGATGATGTCGGCGGGAGCCGCGGATTCCAACAATTACCTCGATGTCCGGAACGAAAACCACGTTCAGGACCAGGGCACGTTTCGCGTGGACCATAATTTTTCGAACGGTGACACCCTCCTGGCTCGCTACTCTGCCGGCGGCGAAAATGGATTCTCCCCGAGTAGCGGCATGACCGCCACGACGGAAAACCTGCCCGGCTTTGGCGTGAACTTCAACAATCTGTCCCAGCAGGCCGTCGGATCGTGGAACCACATTTTTGCCGGCAACAGAGTCAACACCGTCTCGCTGGCGCTTTCGCGTCTTTCGATGGACCGCACCTCGCAGAATGATGGAACCAACGATATCGTCAGCGCGCTGGGCATTCAGGGAATCGGGTTCGGGGGCAAGAACGCGTGGGGCGCTCCGTGGTTCGCCGTTCAGGGCTACACGGGAATCGGCGACACTTTTGCCGCAACCCCCATGCATGCCTGGGACACCACCATCGAGGTCCGGGACACCTATGCATGGCAGCGCGGCCGTCACGGCATCAAGTTCGGCGGCGAGTTCCACCGCTATATCTGGCCGATGTGGGGATTCTTCCAGAATCGCGGTTTCTACCAGTACACCACCGGTTACACAACAGAATTTGGTTTCAATAACGGCACCGGTTCCGGGCTGGCCAGCATGCTGCTTAGCCTGCCCCCGGTGAAACAACGCCAGGCCGGAATACCGCAAATGGATTTGCGCGCATGGGGAACGGCGGCGTTCGCCGAAGATAGCTGGCAGGTGACGTCGAACACCACGCTGAACCTCGGCCTCCGCTATGAATACACCAGCCCTCTCTACGACAAGGACAACACCAACACCAACCTGATTTTTAATAACGGCGTTCCTTCCGTTTTCATCGGTGGCCAGTTGGGGTATCCGAGAGGCCTGATGTATGCCAACAAGCACAACTTTGCACCGCGCGTGGGCATCGCCAAGAATCTTCCAAGCCTGGGCCTCGTCTTCCATGCCGCCTACGGAATCTTTTTCACCCCTGTTGACTTGAACACCTGGTGCAACCAGCGGCACAACGTCCCGTATGTTTTTCCCGAAACGCAACAAGCCGACAACTTCACGCCGCCGGCGGCGCTTTTCACCACGGGCATGAACTTCGGCACTCCCGTTCTGGGCGCGGGCGCCCTGCCACCCACCACGGTGAGCTTCACGGCCTTCGATTCTCACGCTCCCGCGCAGTACGTCCAGCAATGGAACGGCTCGGTGCAGAAGAGCTTCGGACAAAACACCTCTCTTGAAGTCGGCTACATCGGTTCACGCGGTTTCCACCTGCAAAGGGCGCACCTGATCAACAACACTCTGCCGGGACCTGGTCCTCTTGGCCCGCGGCGTCCCTTCAAGACGCTTACGTTTGTGTCCGGCACGGTGTTGACGCGGAGCAGCACCTCTGCTGTCGTGCAAAGTGAAACTTTTCCGGTCAGCACCATCAACTTGCTGGAAAACACCGCACAGAGTTGGTACGACGCGGGCTACGTGAATGTCCGCCGCCGCTATTCACATGGGCTCAGCTTTCTGGCCAACTACACCTTGGCGAAAAATCTGACCAATGCGCCCGACTTCCGCTCTCCGATGGACGAATCGTCCATCCCGCAAAACAACAGTGATCTGAATCTTGAAAAAGGTCCGGGCTGCGACGTGCGCCATCGCTTCTCCCTCAGCAGCGTCTACGATATTCCCGCTCTCCGGCGGCAGGCATGGCTTCGCCTGGTAACCCAGGACTGGCATTTGTCAACCATCTACCAGATCCAATCGGGTATGCCGTTCACCATCTCTGTCTTCGGAGACACGGCGAACTCCGGGACCGTCCTCGGCGAGAATCCGATCCGCGCAAATGTTACAGGCCAGCCGGTGTTTGGCTCGGGCACGCACACCGCCATGAAGTGGCTTAACCCCGCCGCGTTCGCGGCTCCCCCGGCGTTTACCTACGGCAATGCAGGCCGGAACTCCGTGTATGGCCCGCCGATGCAAACCCTGGATTTCGCTCTGGCGCGAGCCTTCCGCCTCAGCGAGAGAACCAATTTCCAGTTTCGCGCCGAAGCATTCAACGCCCTGAATAAAGTGAACCTGGGCACGCCAAACCGTTTCGTGAATACCCCGCAGTTCGGGACGATCACCATGGCGATGACGCCAGCGCGCGAAATCCAGTTGAGCGCCAGGCTTTCGTTCTAAAACCTCGGAAGGAATTTCGGCTACTGCGAAGCGAGGTGATGCCTTGAGCGCAGGCCGCGGGCGTGCTATTTTGAATTGTTGCCCCGGAGTGGCGGAACTGGCAGACGCGCTGGACTCAAAATCCAGTGGTACTTAGTACCGTGTGGGTTCGACCCCCTCCTCCGGGATTGAACTTTTCCTGATTTCCAACAAACACGCAAAAACAGCGTAAACGCTGGCGATTGCGCTGCTGGCGGATTCTACCACGCGGGCCAAGCAGGGACAGGTTAGTCGCGTCGCGTTAGGAAGATGCAGCTCGCCTGCGCACGGGCGTAGCCGCCTGCGCCTCGACTGATCTGCGTACGCCTTCAGCGTGCAGTTCGCCCCGTTCGAGAAGTTCGAGTATCTGGTCTGCGGTCAGCGTAAAATCTTTGCCCACTGGGAAGACTATCTCTCCGTCGGCGGTTTGCATCGGGAATCCCACAGCCATCCCATGCTGCCGCAGTAGGTGGACGGCCCTCACAATGTCGTTTGCTCTCTCTGCGTAATTGCTCACGACAGGCTCTCTGCGTGGGACTCTTCTCGAAACGCTTATTTCCACCCACAGATAGATTCGGGTCGGATCAAAGTTGGCCTGTGATTTTCGGCACTGTTGCTCATGGCGAGGGAATATCCGTTTGCAAGGTAATCCGGGATGTCTCGGTCATCGGCAAGCGGAATATGTGGGCCTGCTTTCGTCAGGCTGAGGTGATATCGGTCATCCTCTTCGAAGCGATGTGGGAACAGACGAACTCCAGATTTCTTACCTCGGCGGACCATGGCGAACAGCATTGTATCCCCCCGAATGGGCTGCCGCGACTATGAGCGAGTGGTGTGACCGACGCAATGAGTTCTTGGGGCAGAGCCTGTGGAAAATAGAGGATAAATCCGGCGACTAAAGGTAGATGCGATGGCTCCCCGCGACGCTTGGGACGTTCTACTCAGTGTCCGAGAAACTTCTCGATCTTTCCGAGTTCGGTTTCCATGAGTTCGAGGTACTTCTTTGTCTTCTCGATGTCTTGAGCCTGAAGCGCCGACTGCGCTTTGGCCGCATACGTCTGCATGCGCTGCTGAGCCGCGACAATGTCTCCGCGAAGCTGCAGACCCTGGGCACTCTGTGCACGCTGCAAACTGTCGAGACTGGCGTTGACCGCTGCTTCACGAGAGGTAATCTGATCCATCTCATGGTCCAATTCGGCAATCTGAGCTGGATCGGGCCGCGGCGGTTGCGTGCTCGCCTGACTCTCTACTTGCTGGCCACCCGACAGTTGGGTGCTCGGCTGACTCCCTGCTTGCTGACCACCCGGCGGCTGCGAATTTAGCTTCTTCATTTTTGCAGGCTTCGCTGCGGATATCGTCACCGATGCTGCATCGGGCCCGGATTGCCGGGCTGGCGGAGGAACCGCCGGCGGATTTGATATGTCCACGTCACTCGCACTCGGTACGGCGGAAGACTCGGGCGTAACTTGCTGCGTGCCGGCTGTTTCCGCCGCACGCTGTGCAGCCGTGGGCCTGTTTGAGTGGGAAACTGCTCCCCCATTCGCTCGTGTCTTGAACCAGTGCGGCGCGGAGAATCCTGCTGCCACAAGTACGACCAAAACGATCATCGCTCCGAGTGTCATGTAAAGACCGCGGTGCCCTCCCCCGCTTGCTTGTGGCGGAGGCATCTGTACGGCCGGGACCGCCGGAGGCATCGGACTCAGCCCTGACAAGAATGGGCTCGATACCGGCAACGTAGCTCCTTTGGTTCCCAGACTAGCAGCGACGCCTTTAAGCGCATTCCGAAATTCATCCGCCGATTGGAACCTCCGCGCAGGTTCTTTTGCCATGGCCATCAAGATGATTTGATTCAGTGGTTCTGGCAGGTCCGGTTTGACCTCGATCGGCGGCCTCGGAGTCTGCTGCAGTTGCGCCTGCATAATCGAAAAATTGCTGTCGCCCCTGAAGGGAATCTGTCCCGTCACCATCTCGTAGAGCGACACGCCTAACGAATACAGATCGGATCGCGCGTCAATAGGCTCGCATTTCACTTGTTCCGGTGACATGTACGCCAGCGATCCAACCGTCGTGCCGATCACCGTCAGTCCC
>WNEY01014239.1_pt1 | contig 12269 bp, 13 predicted proteins | sample 5400531 | NCBI WGS metagenome assembly WNEY01 (sample SAMN13153338, study PRJNA577476) | soil metagenome | isolation source: 200 cm saprolite under Douglas fir tree site 1 | place: USA:California | collected 2015-04-18
GAGCTACGAGGCGTTCGTCGCCATCGGCACGGTTGGGCTGCTGATCCCGCTGAACATGATGTTCTCGGGCATCGGAGTCATCGTCGACCGCGAGAACGGCGCCCAGCGAGAGTTGCTCGCCGCGCCGATCCCGCGTCCGCTGCTTGTGCTCGGCAACCTAGTCGTGGCATTCGCCGTCACCGGCCTTCAGGTCAGTGTGCTGATCGCCTTCGCAGTCGCGCGCCGGATCCATTTTGATCCCACCGCCACGGGAATCCTGTGGTTTGTCGCTGCGGCGGCGCTGTTCGCGATCGGCATGTACGGAATCGCAGAGATCCTGGCCAACCGCGTTCCCAAGCAGGAGGAATACATCGCGCGGGTGCCGGCGATCGCCATCGTGCCGTGGTTCCTTGCCGGCTCCCTGTTCCCGATCAGCGCGATGCCCGCGGCCCTAACCTGGATCGCGAAGTTCCTGCCTCTCACGCATGGACTCGCGCTCATGCGTTACGGGCTCCTTCAGGACTCTACGGGGCTGCACAACATCTGGGGGATGAGCAGTGCGACCGCCATGGCCTCGCTCAGCCTCGTCGTCGTGGCCGTCTTCGCGCTCGCGTTGACTGCCGCGTCGATCCGCGTCTTCACGCGGGCCGCGCTTCGCTGACGATCTAACCCTAACGTCGCCGGCGTGTCGCGAGATACCCCGCCTTCGCCCGCGGGAAGAACTCCGGGTTACGTTCGTGCTCCGCGACGAGCCAGTCGACGAACGTGTCGCTGTACTGCGGTGAGCCGAACTTCGGCACATGCACGAACTCCGGCCGCGTCTCCTCGGTGATCTGATGCACGCGCCGGACGCTGAGGACGTCGAACGCGTTGACGCTGTGGCTGTCAAGACGGGCATTGACCTCCCGGATCACCTCCTTCTGCCGGTACGGATGTGAGCGGTCGGGGTCGAGCTGGCCGTACAGCGGCGCGTTCGGGTCGGTGGTGAGCCGGATCAGTGTCGGGCGCCCCTCTTCGTCCCGCTCGGCCGTCTCGATCACGGCGACCTCAGCACCCCCGGGCGCATGCATCACCTGGCGGATATTCCGGAGCCACTGCGCCCGCGTCACGTCGAGCTGGCGCTTGATGAAGTCGCGCACGTCCGCGCCTGTCGCGGGCTCGCTCTTCGCGCCGTGGCGGAAATAGAGGCCGCCCCGGACGAACGCGACGTGGTCGCTGCCGTCAGGGGTTCTGTAACGCCCCTGCCGCGCGAAGACGAGCGGCGTGTTCGCGGCGCCTTCAACCTCGATCGCCGTCGCCGCGCGACCTCTCCGCGTGATGCTCTCCACCGTAAAGGCCTCGAAGTCGGGCTCGGCGTAACGGGCAAGCTGCTCATGGATCGGCTCCTCCTCCACCTCGCCTACACCGTCGAGGACGATGACTCCGCCGCCGGAGTTCGCCATCGCCACGATGTCCCGGACGAGCTCGAGGTCGCTTCCACTCGCGCGCGGGTCGAACGATTCTCTCAGGGCGACACGCTTCGAGCTCCGCTTGGCTTGCGCGGCGCGGCTCAAGAATCGATTCACGTCAGCCACGGCATTCCGAATCTAGCCGAGGGTTGCGCTTACTTCAGCAGAGACCGTCGTAATAGACGGTGTGCGGGCCGAGGTAGCCGATCGAGTCGACTCTGCCCTTCCAGATCGCGAGCACGAAGGCGTGGTTCTCATCGGAGCGCAGATAGATGTACTTCGGGAAACCGCAGCCGGGAAGAAGCCTCTTTCCCTCGAGGCGGGCGGCTTGCGCGCCGCTCATGCCGACACGTGCGGCCCGCTCCGTCCTGAAGCGCGGGGACTTCGTCCAGTAGTCGGACAGCTTGCCGGTCTTGTCGTTGATCGAGTAGGCGGTCTCGCACTTCGGTCCGCACCGGTAGTACAGGGTGCGGCCGTTCTTCCCGGGCCAGCGCTCGCGCTCGACCTTGTAGGGCTTGCCGGCGAAGTCGCGGATCTGGGCCTCCGTCGAGACATCGATCTTGAGCGGCCCGATCCGGCCGTCGGGATGGACTTCCCAGGAGCTCGAGCCGGACGCGCAGCCCGCGGAAAGCGCGACGGCAAGCAGAGCGAGGGCACGTTTCACGAACTCAGTATCGGCTGCTTCCCGGGTGCGCCGTGAGCGTTCTCTCTGCGAAGACGACGGCGGCGAGGACGGCGGCTAGGCCCGCTCCCACGGCGACCGGTGGAAGCGCGGTCTCGGCCGCGAGCAGGCCGAGAATGAGCGCGCCGGCAACGAGCTTCAGCGACACACCGAGCCGATGCTGGGTCTGCACCGTCACGACCCGAGTCCCGATCAGGGAGAGCAGGAACAGCACGGCGCCTCCGAGTAAGGCGACGCTCGGGCCAGTTCCGAGGTGATCCGCGCCCGCGAGCTCGATCAGCAGCCGCAGGCCGGCGCTCATCGCGGCGAGCCCGATCAACAGCGGGATGTGCGCATAGGAGTAGACAACGACCGAGATCGTCGAGCCGCGGAGAACGACGCTCGCCTGCCGATCGAAATACAGCCACCAGACCGCCCCGACCGCAGCGAACCCAAGTACCGCCGCCGCCACGGAGGTGAAATGCCAGTTCGTGTCGGAGGTCGCGATCGCGACGGCGACGACGGACTCGCCGAGGACGATCAGCGTGAACAGCGCCCACCGCTCGGGCAGGTGACGTGGGTCGGTCGGGACGCGTCGGTGAAGCTTCGTCGACAGAGGCGGCAGACTCAGCTCGAGCACCTGTGCGGTGTAGCCGTTGCCGTAGAAGCGGATCAGCACTCGCGCCTCCGGCACGGCCCGCCAGGCTCGCCAGTAGAGCGCGAGCATGATCGACCGCAGCATGACGTACGCGATCGCGAACGCGGCCGTGTGCTTGCCGTGGGCGACGTCGTCGATCAGAACCGCCATCGCGGCGATCGCCAACATCGCCCCGAAATACGCGAGCCTGAAGGCGAGATCGTCCGTGTCGAACCGGGTGGCGTAGGCCATGTAGCCCTGCCACGCGACGTAGACCGGGATGAAGAGCGCTGCGAAGCGAAGGAAGCCGCCGGCCGAGTGGTCTAGAACGAGGTACCGCGAGAGCTCCGTGATCGCAACGACGAAGACGAGATCGAAGAAGAGCTCGAGCCAGCTCGCACGGCGTTCTCCCTCGACCGCCAGCGTGCGCAGCCGCGGCGGCTGGAGCCAGCGCGCGCGACCGTCAGCTTTCGCCGGCTGCTTGAGGCGGACGCACATCGCTCGCATTCTTCACCGCATGTTGGAGGTGCGCGGCGAGTTGCTCCAATCCCTCGTCCTTTGGCACCTCGACAGTCCACGGATCGACGCGGGTCCACGCTCCCTCCACGAGAGCCTCGAGCTCGAGCTGCTTCTCCCGCAGGAGCGGATGCTCCGACAGCTTCTCCTTGCGCTCGCCGACGAGTCTGGGATCGACTTCCGCGCGCGGAAGGCGCACGCAGAAGACGTACGTCCCGCCGCCGAACGCGACGATCACGCCGTTCGTGGCGATCAGCGCCGGCTTGCCGTACAGGTAGCGGAACGTCGCCGGCTCACCGGCCGCCTCGTTCACTTCCTTCACGCGATCGCACAGTTCGGGATGCGTCGACAGCGAATAGCCGTCGATGACCCAGGCCGTGTTGGTGTCCGGCGACGCGACCCGCTCGACCCCCAGGTGCGCGAGCACCGCCTCGTTCTCGGGCAGGCGGAGGCTCTCCAGATCCACTTAGCCGAGCGCGAAGGTCACGTTCACGACCGCCGTAACGTCCTTCTCGAGCGTGGCCGTGTCGTAGACGCCGTAGTCCTCCACCTGCGTGGAGTTCGGCGACGTGACCTGGAAGACGCCGACGTCGACGCCGCGGAGCTTGCCGAGATGGGATCCCGTCGCCTCGACGATCACGCGGGCCCGGTTCTGGGCGTCCTTCGTCGCCTCCGCGAGCAGCTGCGGACGCAGCGTCGTGAGCTTCGTGTAGACGTACTGCGGCGAATTTGCGGAGAGCGGAATGCCCTGCGCGAGCAGCGCGGAGCTGTGGTCGGCGACGCCCGTGATCTCCTTCACGCGAGCCGAGCGAATCTCGAAGCTGCGCGACAGCCGGTAGGCGGTGACCCGCCCGCCCTTCGAGACCGTGTCCGTGGAGATCGGCTGGATGCTCAGCTCTCCCGGCTGGACCCCTTCGCGGGTGAGGAAGGACCGGATCGCCGTTGTCCAGCCCCCCAGCTCCTTCGCCGCGTCGGTTGCCGACGGCTGCGTGCTCGTGACGGAGAGGTTCCAGACGATGTAGTCCGAGACGATCCGCTTCTTCGCCGATCCCGTCACTATGATCACGTCGTTCTTGTTCCGGTCGCGAATGCCGTGGCCGATCGCGAGCGAGCCGATCACGAAGGCGATCGCGATCAGGGCCAGGCCACCGAAAAGAGGGACGCGTTCGCGCACGGGGCGACCTTACCTCTACGGCCGGGCGGCGTTAAGGTCCACTCATCAACGAAGGGAGAGCCATGCCGCAGAACCCACCTGAGGGCTATCCGCGAGTGATGCCGTACCTGCTGTACGAGGACTCGGACTCCGCCCTGGACTTTCTGACCAGCGCGTTCGGGTTCACGGAGAAAGTCCGGATGACCGACGACAACGGCCGAGTCAACCACGCCGAAGTCGAGCTCGGGGGTGGCGTGATCATGCTCGGCACGCCCGACAAGGACTACAAGAACCCCAAGAAGCTCGGAGGCAAGACCCAGTCCATCTATGTCTACGTCGAAGACGTGGACGCGCACTTCGAGCGGGCCAAGGCGGCCGGCGCGAAGATCGTCCGCGAGCCCGAGGATCAGTTCTACGGCGACCGCAACTACGGCGTCGAGGATCCCGAGGGGCACGAGTGGTACTTCGGCACGCACGTCCGCGATGTCTCGCCGGAGGAGATGCAGACGGCCGGAGCAACGAGTTAAAGGAGGATCATCAATGCACGCACGTGTCGCGACGTTCGAGCTCGGGGAGGGCGTCGATCAGATGATCGACTCGGTCCGCGAGGACGTGGAGAGCGGCGGCGGCCCGCCGCCGGGTCTCGAGGACGCCAAGGGCATGATGATGCTCGTCGACCGAGCGAAGGGGAAGACCATGGCGATCGTGCTGTTCGACAGCGAGGACGCCATGAAGCGCGGGGACGAGGCTCTGAACGCGATGTCTCCAAGCGGCGGCGGGCGCCGCACGTCGGTCGACTTCTACGAGGTGCCGATTCAGCGGATGGGCTAAGGCCGAAGCGCGTATCTGCTGGCGACCGCCGGCGCATGAGCAGCGCTGGCGGTCATGGTTCAGGCTAAGTGCCGGACGAGTTGTCGTGATCGCAGTGCGACAAGTCCGACTGTGACTGCGTGGTCGTCGTGGCTGTGGTGCCCGCGCCCGACGACGTGGAGTTGCCGCCGCTTGCGGCGATTGCAACTCCGGTGCCGCCGATAGCCATAGCTGTAGCAGCGGTGGCGAGCAGGGCGGCGTGCTTGGGTCGGAACACGTGTGAACCTCCTTTCGGTTGCAGTGTCCCGACTATGGAACCGCGCGCAGCTAAGAACGAGGCAAGATGAGCCTAAGAACTTGGTGAGACTTCGGCGGGGCGCGTGAGCAGCAAATACGTCTCGACCTCCCGGAAACCGAGCCGTCTGTACACGGACTCGCCCAGCCGGCTCGATTGCAGCCACGCGAGATTGGCTCCGGCAGCGAAGCCCTCCCGCACCGCGTGCGCGGTGATCGCGGCGCCGTAGCCGTTCCCGCGGTGCGCGGGGGGCGTCGCGACGTTGAAGATTCCGACGGTTCCGCCGATCGTGAAGCCGACTGCGGTCGAAACATCGCGCCCGTCGACTCGCCCGAGGTAGTACTCGATGCCCTCCAGCGCCGCGACCTCGAGCATGTAGAGGGGCGCGAGCAGGTCCGCGGGCACCCCGAAGCCGGTAGCCGCGAGGGCAAGCGACTGCGCGAGCCCGTCCGCCGTGGAAACGCGGAGGACCTCCAGCTCGGGAACCGCAGGTGGGCGCATTTCGTCCTCGGTCGCGGCCATGCCCGGAAGACGTTCTTCATTCGTGAGCCCGATACTCCGCGCCGCCTGGCGAACCGTGGGCATCTTGCCGGCACGGATCAGGACGCCGGCCGGAATTCCCATGGTCTCGACCTCGCTCAGCGCCTCCTCGAGATCGGCCGGAGCCGCGTTCCTTTCCGCCCAGACGCCGTTGAAGGACGGTAGCGGAACGGTCGGGAACGTCATGAACGTGTAGCCGTCACGGCGCTCGAACCGCGCGTCCTCGAGCACCTCGGCCAGGCGCTCGGTCGAGCTGCAGAGCGCGTCGTGGAGCCGCTGCGCCGCGTCCATCGCAGCGGAGTCTCCCACGCCGCGGTGCGCTACTCGACGACTTCTGTCGTCGCGACGACCAGGCGCTCGCGGCGACGGAGGCGCGGCGGCGTAACGAAGACCGCTACTCCTGCTCCGACGAGCGCGGCCACAGCGCTGATGCCGAACGCGACCTCGAAGCCGACGACCGACGGGACGCTGTGCGTTCCGGGGATCGTGTTCGCGGCGAGTAGGGCGGCGCCCACCTGGCCGCCCACGACGCCTCCCACGGTGCGCATCACGGTGTTCATGCCCGTCGCCACGCCGGTCTCCGTCGGACGCACGGCCTCTGTGATCAGCGTCGCCATCGCCGCAAACGCGAACCCGATGCCGACGCCGAGCACCGGCATGGCGGCCAGGATCTGCCACGGCTCGTCGTGAAACTCGGCGAGGGAGCCGGCGGCGAAGGCGACGAGCAGGAGTCCGGCGGCGAGCGGCCACTTGGAGCCGATGCGCCGGCCGATCAGCCCGGCGAGCGGACCTGCGAACAACAGGGCGATGGAGCTCGGCAAGAGATAGAGCCCGGCCTTCGTCGCGCTGGCGTGGAAGCCGTAGTGCACCATGCGCTGCACCGAGCCCGACAGGCCGTGCGGCATCTCGACGAAATTCGGTACGAGGACGAACGAGCCGAACATGGAAAAGCCGGCGACAATCGCCGTCAGGTTCGTGAACAACACTTCCCGCCGCGCGAGCATCCGCATGTCGACCATCGGCTCGTCGACGCGCAGCTCGGCGGCGCCCCACGCGCCGAGCAGCGCGACGGATGTTGCGGCGAGGCCGAGGATCCAACCCGAGGTCCAGCCCCAGGTCTCCCCTTCCGTCAATGCCACCAGCATCGCGATCAGCCCGCCCGACAGGAGCGAGGCGCCGAGGAAGTCGACGCGCGACGGCGTCTTGATCGGGGACTCCGGCACAAAACGATGCGCAAGCACAACCGCAGCCGCGATCCCGACGGCGCCGACGATAAAGAGCCAACGCCAGGACATGTTGTCCACGATCAGACCGGACAGCACGATCCCGAAGCCGCCCCCGATCCCGAAGACCGCCGAGACGAGCCCGATCGCGACGCCCACCTTCTCCCGCGGGAACTCGTCGCGGATGATCCCATAGCTGAGTGGGAAGACCGCCGCGCCCGCGCCCTGCACGGCCCGCCAGGCAATCAAGGCCCAGATGTTCCAAGCCGCCGCAGCGCCGATCGAGCCGAGTAGGAACAGCGCGAGCGAGATCACCAGCAGCCGTTCCTTCCCGTACTGGTCGCCGAGCTTGCCGAGGATCGGCGTGGCGACGGAGGCGACGAGCAGGAACACGGTCAGCACCCAGGTGACCCAGGTCGTCGTCGTGTGCAGCTCGCGCTGAAGTGCCGGCAGCGCAGGGATCACCATCGTCTGCTGAAGCGCGAACGCGATCCCGGCCAGCGTGAGGATCGCGAGCGTCACGTTGTAGTGCTGGCGCTCAGCCTCCACCATCCGACGGTACCGAGCAGGCGCCCAACTGCGGGGAGGCGTGCTAACTTCACAAAATGAAGCGAAGGCCGGTCGGCGTCCTCTACGAGCACCCCGAATGGTTCGGGCCGCTCTTCGCCGAGCTCGAACGGCGGAACGTTTCCTACGAGCCGATCCATGCGGCGAGCCACACCTTCGATCCTGGAGAGCGGGAGCCGCGCTACTCGCTGCTCGTCAACCGCATGAGCCCTTCAGCCTGGACGCGCGGGCACGCGCGAGCGATCTTCCACTCGCTCCATTACCTCGCTTACCTGGACGAGATCGGTGTCCCGGTCCTCAACGGCTACGCCGCTTACCAGGTGGAGCTCTCGAAGGCACGTCAAGTCGCGCTCTTCGCGCGGCTCGGGGTGCCCCACCCGCGGACACGCGTGATCGACGATCCCGGCGCAGCGCCTGCGGCCGCGGACGAGCTTGCCTACCCAGTGCTCGTCAAACCGAACATCGGCGGCAGCGGCGCCGGTATCCGATCCTTCGCAGAACGCGAGGAACTCGAGGCGGCCGCCTCGGACCTCGAACTCGGTCTCGACGGCACGGCCTTAGTCCAGGAGCAGCTGCCCGCCGAGGGCGATCAGATCGTGCGGGTCGAGATCCTCGACGGCGAGCTGCTGTACGCGATCCGGATCCTGCTCCTGCCCGGGAGCTTCAACCTCTGCCCGGCGGACTACTGCGAGCTTCCGGGCGTCTCGGACGGCGTCTCCGGTCGCGGCCTGCCGATCGAGGGATACGACCCGCCGGTCGAGATCGTCGAAGATGCGAAGCGCATCGTGGCCGCTGCCGAGATGGATGTCGCGGGCGTCGAGTACCTCATCGACGCGCGCACCGGCCGGCCCACCTTTTACGACCTTAACGCGCTCTCGAACTTCGTCGCCGACGCGCCGACAGTCATCGGCTTCGATCCCTTCGTGAAGCTGGTGGATCTGATCGCCGAGCGCGCGGGTCTGGCCGAGCTCGTAGCGGCATAGGTGGCGGAGCCCGCCGTCGCGAGCGGGCTCCGTCTTCGGCCCCCTCCGACCGAACTGGTTAGCGGCAGGCGCGCACGACGCGGTCGAGCGTCACGAGGCGGTCGAACGCAACGGTCACGCGTGCGCGGACGACAGAACGCTTCTTGAAACGCAGCGTCGCGCGAAACGGCGCGCGACTGTCGGTTGCGACGCGCCGTCCGTCGACGAGGAACGTCACGCTTGCCACGCCCGGCCCCGACGCGATCGCCGTGACCAGACCGCACAGTCCTTGCCGGGCGGCCGTCAACCGCACCGCGGGCCGCGCGCGGCAGCCGGCACCTGCGCAGGTCACGAGGCCGTGCAATCGCGCGGCCAGCGCCGCCCTGAGCGGTTCGTACGCGGGGTTGGAGTGCTCGCTCTGAAGCTCGTACGGATCCCCGAGCTCCTTGCCGCCGTCGCGCCACAGGGGCAACAGCGATGTGCCGTCCTCGATGCGTCCTGCTGTCACGTTGGCGGCGTCGAGGATCGTCTCCGCGTCGTCCACGTTCAGCACAAGCTGGCTCCGGTGCACGCCGCGCGGGAGGGACCGGTTCCCCGTCCAGCGCATGAGGAGCGGCAGGTGGATGGACGGCTCGTACCAGAGGACCTTCCCGCTCTCGACGCGGTGCTCGCCGTGGAAGAACCCGTTGTCGGATGTGAACAGGATCAAGGTGTTGTCGAGCTCGCCCGTTTGCCGAAGCGTTTCGACGATGGACGCGACCGCCTCGTCCACGGACATCAGCGTCTCGCGACGCTGCTGCCAGTTCTCCTGGATCGCGGCGATCCGACCTGCGTTCAGGAGCGGGCGACGCTTGATGATCTGCGGCTTGTCGGAGACGTCCGCTTCGTTGAAGCTCGGCGGCTGCGGGAGCGGCGTGCCCTTTAGCTTGTCCTTGTGACGCGGCGCGGGCACCGGGGTGCCGATGCCGAGCGGGTCATCGGGCTCGCGCGGGCCGCCGGAATGGTCGCCGAGGAAGGCGACCCACAGGAAGAACGGCCCCTGCTTCGCGCGCCGCGAGATGATCTCGTTCGCCTTGTCGCGGTAGACGTCCGTCTGGTAGCAGGACGGCTGCGGCGTTGCGCAGAACGTGTGCAGCGACCCGCCTTCGTTGAGCGTGTAGTCGTAGTACCGGTACGTCGTGGGATCGACGGCGCCGTGCCACTCGCTCCAGCCGGCCGGGATCAGCGTCGGATTCCCCCGGCCGTAGCCGTTCAGGTACTTGCCAAGGTGGATCGTGTAGTAGCCGCTGCGTTGCAGCCACACGGCGAGCGTGTTGGACGAGTCGAGTTGCTCGAAGCCGCCGTCCGGCGGCGAGTTCCCGCGCACGCCGTTGTTGTGCGAGTACTGCCCGGTCAGAAACGACGCGCGTGACGGGCAGCAGAGCGAGAACGAGTCGAAGTTGTTTTCGAACGTCACGCCCTGGTCGCCGATCAGGCGCCGCACGTTCGGCAGCACCTCCATCTCGGCGAGCGTCTGGTCGTCGGTCTCGAGGACGACGACGTTCGGCCGCTGAGCGGCCGAGGCGGCTTGGGCGGAGCCGCCTGAGTCGTTTGCGCCGACGGCGATTCCCGCGACGAGCGCGAGTGTCGCTGCGATCGGCAGTGCCAGCCTGCCTTTCACGGATCCCCCCTCCATGACCGAACCACGTCCGTGGTAGATCAACACGGTCGTGTTATTGCCGCTGCCTGTGTGCGGGCCGTTTCGCCCGCGCAAGGATTCTGTAAGGCGCTCGCTTGCGACGCCGACAGTAAGAGGCCGTGGCGGCTTGCCGCCGCGGCCGTTTTAAGGCGCTCGCTTGCGACGCCGACAGTAAGAGGCCGTGGGGGCTTGCCGGCGCGGCCGTTTTTAAGGCGCTCGCTTGCGACGCCGACAGTAAGAGGCCGTGGCGGCTTGCCGGCGCGGCCGTTTTAAGCGGCGAGCCGTTCTTGGACAGGCAGTTCTTTGACCAGCGGCGCGGTCCGCGACCGGAGCCAGACAAAGAGGGACATCGACAGGCCGGCCAGCCCCGCAACCGCGAACGCGAGCTCCGTGCCGCCCGCGGCCGTGAGCCAGCCGGAGAGGATCCCGCCCAGCGTGCCGGTGCCGGCGAACGCGAAGAAGTAGAGGCCGACGACGCGCCCGCGCAGGTGGTCGGGGGCGGCGAGCTGGACGAGCGAGTTGGAGTTCGACGACCAGGTCGTGAAGCAGATCCCGGCGACGAAGAGAAGGATGACGATGACGAACGTCGTCCGGACGGGAGCGATCAGCAGCTCGCAGAGCGCGAAGCCGGCGCTCCCGACGACGGTCGTCCCCATTGTCGCCCGGCTCACGTGAGCGGAGACCAGTGCGCCGATCAGCGCTCCGACACCGAAGACCCCAGACAGGACGCCGAAGACCTGCGGGCCCGAGTGCAGCGTCTGCTTTGCGAGCACGGGAAGCAGGACGTTGAAGTTGAGGCAGAAGGTGCTCATCACAAAGACCAGGGTGAGCATCAGCCGGACCTGCTCGTCCTGCCGCGCGAAGCGGAGCCCTTCCTTGAGGCCTTCGACGATGCGCGGCAGCTCGCGTCGCCCGACGGGATGGAACTCCTCCGGCCGCATCATCAGCAGTCCGGCGAGCACCGCGACGTAGCTCACTGCATTGACCGCGAAACAGACGCCGGCACCCGTGGTGGCGATGAGCACGCCTGCCAGCGCCGGGCCGAAGATCCGCGCCCCGTTGAAGAGGCCCGAGTTCAGGCTGATCGCGTTCGGCAGCTCGACCGGACCGACCATCCGGAATGTGAGCGACTGGCGCGACGGGGCATCCAGCACCTGGACGAGGCCCATCAGCGCCGCGATCACGTAGACGTGCCAGGCCCTGGCGACGCCCGCGAGCGCGACGACCGCCATCGCCGACGCGAGGAGCATCTGCGTCACCTGTGTCGCGATTACCGTCCGCCGCGCATCGAGCCGGTCGACAACCACGCCCGCGACGAGGCTGAAGAGCGTGAACGGCATGAACTGGCAGAGCGCGAGGATCCCGACCGCAACGGGGGAACGCGTCAGAGAAAGGACGAGCCAGGCTTGCGCGACGCGCTGCATCCACGTCCCCGTGTTCGAGATGACCTGACCCATGAAGAAGAGGCGGTAGTTGCGGTGCTTGCGCACGCTGAGGAAGGTGCGCGCGCCGGCCCGGAGGATCGCAGCGGTCATGCGTCGTCCTCCTCGAGCAGGTGTGCGAGCGGCTCGATCGCCGCGTCGATCGCCTCCAGCTCGTCGGGATCAAGTTGGCGGAGGCGGTCGGCCAGCCACGCCGTGCGCTTCGACTTGACGGAGCGGAGAACCTTCTGGCCGGCGGCGGTGAGAGTCAGGCCGACGCGGCGCTGATCGCCTTCGACGGGCGCGCGCTCGACCAGGCCTGCCTCCTCCAGCCGCGTGACGAACTTGGACATGCCCGGCACGGAGATGCGCTCGAGCG
>WNEY01003166.1_pt1 | contig 12266 bp, 6 predicted proteins | sample 5400531 | NCBI WGS metagenome assembly WNEY01 (sample SAMN13153338, study PRJNA577476) | soil metagenome | isolation source: 200 cm saprolite under Douglas fir tree site 1 | place: USA:California | collected 2015-04-18
CAGTCTTGAGCCACGCCACCGACCCATTCGACTCGAGCGTTCGCTGCATCCGGTCCGCTACCGCATTCACGGCCATCTGGCATGCGCGATCGAGGTTTTCGTTCCACGTCCGCACGACCGAGTTGTGGAACATATCGATCGTGCGGCGGTCTAACGTATTCATCACGACATGAGTCTGACGCGTTCCGGTAAGAGATCCGGTGATCCTGACGTCGATGACTACCCGTACGACGCTACTCACCTCTTCGAAACGGACGACGGTTTTCTTGCCGCGTCTTGTCTGAACGATCCCGCGCTCGAATACGTCCGCTTTGTCGCCAGAAATCTTGAATAAAACAAACGCAATCCCGACACCAACAAGCAGCAGAACTGATCCTAACGGAACGTTGTACGCCGCGTAATCGAGGCCTTGAGGCGCAGTCGAAACAAAATAGAAGATGCTGAGAATGATAGGAACGCCACTGAACAGCAGTGCGATGAAGGCGAACATCGGCCGCGCGATTCGAATCGTGAACAACCACTTGCCCACCAGTAAATTCTAGAGCGAATCGCGATTCAGCAGCATGCGCGGTGACCGCGGTGCGGTCCTTCACGAGAGATACCTCATCGCGAAGTCGATTAGTTTCTGTTTCCATCGCGTATACGGTGGATAGAGAAGTTGGATGCCGCTGAATCGCGTCCGCTGCTCCAGCACTCCGCGCGCGTTGGAGAAGGCCTCGAATCCCCACCGCCCGTGCCCCTTTCCCATGCCGCTCTGTCCCACTCCACCGAACGGCAGGTTGAGCTGATAAAAGTGGATGAGCGTGTCGTTGATCACGCTGCCGCCGGCGCGAGTCTGTTTCAGGACTCTGTCGATGACGCGGCGGTCGCGGCTGAAGAGATACAGCACGAGCGGTTTTTCCTTCTCATTGATGATGCGCAGAGCGTCGTCGATGTCGCGATAGGAAATCACCGGCAGCAGCGGGCCAAAAATCTCCTCCTCCATCACCGGGGCATCGGCCGGAATGTCTTCGATGATTTTGAGGGGAACGCGGCGGCCATCTCCTGTGTCGCCGGCCAATCTGCGGATGCGCGCCGCGTGACGATCGTTGACCAGCAGGCCGCTCTCGTGGACCGCGGCGGCACGCAGCTTCTCGATGAACGGCGCGCGAACACTTTCATCGACCAGAATGTAGTCGGGCGCGATGCAGACCTGCCCGGAGTTCAGCGTTTTTCCCCAGCCGATTTTCCTGGCGGCTTCGTCGAGATTCGCCGTCCGGTCGACGATCACCGGAGACTTCCCGCCTAACTCGAGGGTCACGGACGACAAATGTTCGGCCGCCGCGCGCATGACGATCTTGCCGACAGCCGGGCTTCCCGTGAAGAAGATGTGATCGAATCTCTTTTTCAGGAGCGCTTCGGCGACTTTGGCATCACCTTCGACGACCGCCACTTCGCTCTCGTCAAAGAGATCGCCCAGGATGCGCTTCATGCACGCGCTGGCGTTGGGCGTCATCTCCGACGGCTTGAGCATCGCGCAGTTTCCGGCGGCCATCGCGGAGACCAGCGGCCCTAGGCTGAGATTGATGGGAAAGTTCCATGGAGAGATGATCAGGACCACGCCTTTGGGCTGATAGAGGATGCGGGAGCGCGATCCGAACAGGATCAGCGGCGTCGAAACCCGATGCGGCTTCATCCACGAGCGCAGGTGACGCATCGCATGACGGGCCTCCCCGATCACCGGAAGAATTTCCGACAGATCGACTTCAGCCGCCGGCTTCTCGTAATCCGCCCACAAGGCTTCGCGGATCTCGTCGCGGCGCTTCAGAATCGCGTCGTGCAGGCGGCGGATCTTTTCAATGCGTTCGCGCGCGGTGGTGGCGGCCACCGCGGTCTGCCGGCTCTGCTGCTTTTCGTAGATCTGGTCGATCGGCGCGATTCTATGGGAAATCGATCTCGGCAACGTTCGCGAAATTGTAATAGACGTACTGGCCGGTCGAGCGCTCGCGGCCCAGGAAGTCGACTTCGTTTCCGAAACAACTGTCGTTGAAATAGACCTGCGTCTTCTCGCCCGATTTCAGCTCGACGCTCGCGGTCATGATCGGACCCCGCGTGCAGCAGGGACTGAAATTCACCGATGTCGCCGGACCGACGACGCGCGTGATTTCGGTCTTCGCGGGCGCGATGGATGAACCATCCGGCTTGCAGAAATTCGCGTTGTCGAATCGCGCGTAGCCGGAGAGCGGAATGGCGTACGCGAATTGCGACGTGCCGAGATCGAGCACATGCGTTTCGCCATTGGTCAGCTTCACGGTCACCGACGGCCGCGAAGAATTGAGAGTGACATCGAGCGTCGCGTCCTGGGCGGGAGTGAATAGAACCGTCACGGTCTCGAATGCGAAGTCTTCAACAGTGATCACCGTCGGCCGCCCACCCGGCAGCGTCAGCTTGTACTTGCCATCGCTTGAGGTGCCATTGTTGTTGGAGTGAAACGTGCCGCTGTGCACGATCGCGCCGGCGACCGGAGAGCCGCTGCTATCGCGCACGACTCCTGAGATCGTGACCGTGGCCACAGGCGTCACAGCGTGGCTTTTGTTGACGGCGGCAGACAGCGCACCGCCGATGAGCAGCAGCGACGCTGCAAGGATCCGGGAAAAATTCATGAAAGGTCTCCTCCGCGATGGGTATACGGGTCTGGCGCCGGTTTCGTCACGCTCGTCCGAGAACTTTGGCGACCATCCTGGGACTCCTGGCCGCCACGCGCAGCAGAGCGTCGGCAGGTCCGTCGGGACGGTGTTTGCCTTCCTCCCACGACTGCAGCGTGGTCACGCTGACGCCGATCATGGTTGCGAACTCGGCCTGAGTCTGCTTGAGTTTGTAGCGGACGGCCTTCACTTCATCGGGACGCATCATGATTAATGTGGGCGCTGCGGACGATTTCGTCAATGATGCCGAGGAGCGGCTGGCCGCGGCGAACGTGGAACAGCAGCGCGCGACCTGGGTCGCCGAGAATTTCATCACACACGACACGCAGATCATCGCCGCCCAGGCCCATCAGAAGCAAATCGCCCTGGGGGTCGATCTCGCGAAAAAAGCGGCGCACTTCGATGACGCCGGCGGTCTGTCGTACGACACCCGCCGCAAGCTCGATCTCATCAAGCTCTTGCTGACGACGCCGGGGCCGAGCGATCCCTGGAAAACGGCGCGCCTGGCCACGATCGCGGCGGAGATGGACGCGATGTACGGTGCCGCGAAATTTGGCGATCTCGACGTCGAGGCCATCACGAAAATCATGCAGCGCGAGCGCGATCCCCAGCGGCTTCTCGAAGTCTGGCGGGGATGGCATTCGACCGCGCGTCCGATGAAATCACTCTTCGCGGAATTCGTGGAGCTCACGAACGAAGGCGCGCGCGAGCTGGGCTACCGCGATGCCGGCGCGATGTGGCGATCGAAGTACGACATGCCGCCGGACGCCTTCTCAATCGAAGCCGATCGGCTGTGGCATCAGGTCAAGCCGCTCTACGACTGTCTACATTCCTACGTGCGCCGGAAATTGCGCCTGCCGGACGGCCGTCCGATTCCCGCGCATCTGCTGGGCAACATCTGGGCGCAGGAGTGGGGAAATATCTTTGACCTCGTCGCGCCGGCGGATTTCGCTCGCGGCTTCGATCTGACCGGAATCCTCGAGGCCCGCAAAGAAATCGACGCCGCCGGCATGGTCCGCATCGCCGAGCGCTTCTTCACATCCCTCGGATTCGCCCCGCTGCCCGGCACGTTCTGGGAACGATCGCTGTTCACGCGGCCGCGCGATCGCGAGGTCGTCTGCCACGCCAGCGCGTGGGATATCGATGACGAAGATGATCTGCGCGTGAAGATGTGCATCTCCAAGACCGCCGACTATTTCCAGACCGTTCATCACGAGCTGGGGCACAACTTCTATCAGCGCGCGTACAACCATCTGCCGTTTCTCTACAAGGACAGCGCGAACGACGCATTCCACGAGGCCATCGGCGACACGATCGCGCTCTCGATCACGCCGGGCTATCTCGTGAAGATCGGGCTTCTGGATGAGGAGCCGCCGGAATCGTCCGACATTCCGCTGCTGCTGCGCGAAGCGCTCGACAAAGTGGCATTCCTGCCGTTTGGAATCCTGATCGACAAGTGGCGCTGGAGAGTTTTTTCGGGCGACATCACACCGGCGAACTACAACAGAGCGTGGTGGGACTTACGGCTGCAATACCAGGGCATCGCGCCGCCGGTGGAGAGGAGCGAAGACGGTTTCGATCCCGGCGCGAAGTACCACATCGCCGCGAATGTTCCGTACATGCGCTATTTTCTCGCGCGCATTCTGCAGTTCCAGCTCCACCGCGCGCTCTGCCGCGCCGCCGGATCCAGCGGTCCGCTGCATCGCTGCTCAATATATGACAATAAAGCAGCAGGAGAAAGGCTCATGAAAATGTTAGCGATGGGCCGCAGCCGTCCGTGGCCAGAGGCGCTGGAAGCCCTCACCGGCGAGCGCCAAATGGACGCCGGCGCCATGCTGGAGTACTTCGCCCCTCTACAGGCATGGCTCGACCGGCAGGATCGGTGAGCGGGCTCACAGATTTCGCCCTGATGTATGGAATAGATTAATGCCGTAACGACGGGAGTAAATCGGCCAATCCGAGCTGCTGATTACTCCGCGACCGACCGGAGACTCGGGCGAGCGTCGCAAGCCGTGTACGGAAATAGCCGGCCCGCTCGCGATCCACCAAACGATGGCAGCAGTTCGCCTGGATGTTGCGCTCGCATTGTCTCTCTCTCTGCGGGCGCGACGGGAGGGATGCAGCATGGCTCGTCGTGTGTGGTTGCTCCTGATCGTTCTCCTCACAGTCTGCCCGGTCCTCGAAGCGCAAATACTTCCCTCAGGGCCCAGCAAGTTCGTCGACACAACCTATCCGGTCATGACCGGTGCGACGATCAATGTCCCGGCCGGCGGCGATTTTCAGGCCGCACTGAACCAGGCGCAGTTAGGCGACACGATCGTGTTGCAGGCCGGTGCGACCTATTCCGGATCGTTCACGCTCAATCCAAAGAGCGGCAGCGGCTGGATTCTCATCCGGACATCAGCTCCCGACAGCAGTCTGCCCGCGCAGGGGCATCGGATCACGCCTTCTTACGCGTCGGCATTGCCGAAGATCGTGGCGACGAGCTCGGCTCCGGCGATCCAAGTTGCGCGGTCGGCGCATCACTACAGATTCGTCGGTCTCGAAATCACTGTCGCCAGCAGCGTCTCGCTCAACTACGGCCTGGTGGCGCTCGGAGACGATTCCACCAGCACATCCAGTCAGATTCCGACGAATCTCGTTCTCGATCGCGTTTACATTCACGGTCTGCCTAACAACAACCTGCGGCGGGGCGTGGCGATGAACAGCGCGACGTCGGCGGTCATCGACTCCTACATCTCGGAGGTCCATGAAGCCGGTGCCGACTCGCAGGCGATCTGCGGCTGGAACGGTCCCGGACCTTTCAAGATCTCCAATGACTATCTCGAAGCGGCGGGCGAGAACGTTCTGTTCGGCGGCGCCGATCCGGCCGTCACAAACCTCGTGCCTTCGGACATCGAAGTTCGCGGCAATTACTTCTTCAAGCCGGTGTCGTGGCAGACCGCGTCGTGGACCGTGAAGAACATCTTCGAATTGAAGAACGCGCAGCGCGTGATCGCAGATGGAAATATCTTCGAGCACAACTGGCCGGCGGCCCAGAATGGTTTCTCGATTCTGTTCACAGTCAGGAACCAGGACGGAAGTGCGCCGTGGTCGGTCGTGCAGGACATTACATTCACCCACAACATCGTCCGGCACGTCGCCGCGGCCGTGAACATCCTCGGCACGGACGACATCCATCCGTCGCAGCAGACGAAGCGGGTCCTGGTCGCGAACAATCTCTTCGTCGACGTCAGCGGTGTGAACTGGGGCGGCAGTGGGCGCCTCTTCCAGATTCTCGATGGTGTGGCGAACCTGACCATCGATCACAACACGGCATTCCAGACAGGCGAGGTGATCGCTGCCGCAGGCCCGGCGGACACCGCCTTCACGTATCGAAACAATCTCAGCCCGAACAATCAGTACGGGGTCGCCGGCGATAACTACTACGGCAACCCGCTGGGCACACTCGCGACGTATTTCCCGGGAGCGGTCTTCCTCAAGAACATTCTCCAGGGCGGCGATCCTTCGAAATACCCGCCTAACAATTTCTTTCCGGCGACGATGAACGATGTCGGCTTCGTGAATTTTTCGGGCGGCGATTACCATCTGGCCGCCGGCAGCGCGTACAAAAACGCTGGAACGGACGGGAGAGACGTCGGCGCCGATATCGACTCGGTCAATTCCGCCACCGCCGGCGCCATCAGTGGCAACTCAGGATCTCCCCCTCCCCCTGATACCACGCCGCCCTCTGTGGCGATCACGGCGCCGGCGAACGGCGCAACGGTTGCCAGCACGGTCACCGTCTCCGCGAACGCGTCGGACAATGTGGGCGTGGCGGGTGTGCAGTTCTACGTGGATGGCGCGACCCTCGGCGCTGAGGATACGGCTAGCCCGTACTCGGTTTCGTGGGACACGACCAGGGCCGCGAATGGTTCGCACACGCTGACGGCCATCGCACGCGATGCGGCCGGGAATCGCACCACCTCGGCGGCGGTCAACGTGACCGTATCCAATGCTGCACCCGCTGAGTCGCCCTACTACGGAACGCCGTTTACGGTGCCCGGCAGCTTCAATGCCGTGGATTTTGATAAAGGCGGCGAAGGGGTCGCCTACCACGACAACACTCCCGGAAACCAGGGTGGCTTCTATCGCACCACCGAGGACGTGGACATCATCAATCCGTCTCCAGGCGTATATGTGGTCAACAACTTCGAGACCAGCGAATGGCTCAATTACACCATCAATGTCACCGCGTCAGGTACGTACAAGATTGAAGCGCAGGTCAGCAGCATGTTCTCGACCAGTCAGTTCCACGTATCCATTGACGGTGTCGACAAGACAGGCCTAATCACAGCCCCTAACACCGGATTGTGGACCACGTTCCAATGGGTAGGTAAGGATGGAATCAGCCTCACGGCCGGCCAGCACATCCTCAGAATAACTGCCGACCTGCAGTACTTCAACTTCGAGGCCATGCGGATCACGGCGAGCACGCCGCCGCCTGACACCACTCCGCCGACCGTAGCGATCACGGCGCCTGCGAACGGCGCAACGGTTTCCGCGACGGTCACCGTCTCCGCAAATGCATCAGACAATGTCGGCGTCGCGGGCGTGCAGTTCTACGTGGACGGCGCGACCCTCGGCGCTGAGGATACGGCTGGTCCGTATTCGGTTTCGTGGGACACGACCAGCGCCGCGAATGGTTCGCATACGCTGACGGCCATCGCACGCGATGCGGCCGGGAATCGCACCACCTCAGCAACCGTGACAGTGACCGTCAGCAACACAATCCCTGACACCACTCCGCCAACTGTGGCGATCACGGCGCCTGCGAACGGCGCAACGGTTTCCGCGACGGTCAGCGTCTCCGCGAACGCATCCGACAATGTCGGCGTCGCGGGCGTGCAGTTCTACGTGGACGGCGCGACGCTCGGCGCCGAGGATACGGCTAGCCCGTATTCGGTTTCGTGGGACACGACCAGCGTCGCCAATGGTTCGCACGCGCTGACGGCCATCGCACGCGATGCGGCCGGGAATCGCACCACCTCGGCAACCGTGACAGTGACCGTGAGCAACACAACCCCTGACACCACTCCGCCGACTGTGGCGATCACGGCGCCGGCCGCGGGGGCGACAGTGTCCGCGACGGTCAACGTCAGCGCCAACGCCTCCGATAACGTGGGCGTGGCGGGTGTGCAGTTCTACGTGGACGGCACGACGCTCGGCGCTGAGGATACGGCTACTCCGTATTCGGTTTCGTGGGATACGACGCGGGTCGCAAACGGCGCTCACGCGCTGACGGCCGTGGCGCGCGATGCGGCAGGAAATCGCACGACCTCGGCAGCGGTCAGCGTGACGGTCTCGAATGCAACAGCCGGCCGATTACCTTACTACGGCACGCCGTTCCAGATTCCTGGCACCTTCCAGGCGGAGGATTTCGATAAAGGTGGCGAAGGAGTCGCGTACCACGACAACACTCCCGGAAACCAGGGTGGGTACTATCGCCTAAGCGAGGACGTCGACATCATCAGCCCTTATGCCGGCGGTTACGTCGTCAACAATTTCGAAACGGGCGAATGGATGGAGTACACCATCAATGTCGCGTCATCGGGAACGTACAGCATTGAAGCGCTGGTGAGCAGTATGTTCTCGAACAGCCAGTTCCACGTCTCCATCGACGGTGTTGACAAGACCGGTCTTGTGAACGCTCCGAACACCGGACTGTGGACGACTTTTCAGTGGATCGGAAAGAGCGGGATTTCTCTCGCGGCAGGACAGCACATTTTGAGGCTTACTGCTGATGTTCAGTATTTCAACGTCGATGCTATGCGGATCACTGCGATTACAATCAATCGATCACCTTACTACGGCACGCCGTTCCAGATTCCCGGCACGTTCCAGGCAGAGGATTTCGATAAAGGCGGCGAAGGAGCGGCGTATCACGACAACACTCCCGGAAACCAGGGCGGGCTCTATCGCACGACCGAGGACGTCGACATCATCAGCCCTTATGCCGGCGGTTATGTCGTCAACAACTTTGAAACCGGCGAGTGGATGGAGTACACGATCAACGTAACCGGCTCGGCCAACTACCGCATCGAGGCGCTGGTGAGCAGCACGTACTCGAACAGCCAATGGCACGTCTCCATCGACGGCGTCGACAAGACCGGCCTCGTTACCACGCCTAACACGGGACTATGGACGACCTTCCAATGGGTAGGAATAGGCGGGATCAGCCTCGCCGCCGGTCAGCACATTCTGAGGCTCTCGGCCGATGTTCAATACGCCAACGTCGACGCGCTGCGCATTACGCAGGAGGTGGCGCCGGCGACCCCGACCCCGGCGGATACGACACCACCGGCAGTAACGCTAACCGCGCCGGTGAACGGCGCGATTGTCAGCAGCATCGTTCAGGTGACAGCGACTGCGTCTGACGACGTCGGCGTCGCCGGAGTGCAGTTCTATCTCGACGGCATGGCTCTCGGAAGCGAGACGACTGCCGTCCCCTATTCCATTTCGTGGGACACGGCGACCGCCGCCAATGCGCTGCACACGCTGACGGCGGTTGCGCGCGATGCCGCAGGGAATCGCACGACGTCAGGCGCCGTGCAGGTGACCGTCACCAACATCGTCCCTGACACAACGGCGCCGGCGGTGAGCATCACGGCGCCGATGAATGGCGGAATTGTCAGCGGGACAGTTCAGGTGACGGCCAGCGCCTCCGACAACATCGGCGTCGCTGGAGTGCAGTTCTATCTGGACGGCACGGCCCTCGGCAGCGAGGCGACCGCTACGCCGTATTCTGTTTCGTGGAACACGACTACCGTGGCGAATGCATCGCACACGTTGACGGCCGTTGCGCGCGATGCTGCCGGAAACCGCACGACGTCAGGCGCGATTCAGGTGACGGTCAATAACGGCGTGCCCGACACCACATCGCCCACGGTGGCGATCATCGCGCCGACGAACGGCGCCACAGTGAGCGGAACCACGCAGGTGACGGCCACAGCCTCCGACAACGTGGGAGTCGTCGGACTGCAGTTGTATCTCGATGGAGCTGCTCTTGGAGCTGAAGGCACCGCCGCGGCATATTCCGTTTCTTGGGACACGACCGCTGCGGCGAACGGATCCCATACATTGACGGCTGTTGCGCGGGACGCTGCCGGCAATAGAGCGACGTCGGCGCCCGTCACCGTTACAGTGTCGAATTCTGCTGCAAGGAAACGGCCGGGCCGGCATTAAGAGACAAGCGCTCGTTGAACAGAGACGCGAATCGACCGGCGAGCCGCCGCCGGTCGAAATCTGCCACAAGAGCAGCGTCGGCCCGGCGCGCGGTCTGACCGATCGCCCAGGCGCCATGAGTTTCGCGAATGGCGCCAGCGATTGCGGCGTGATCCGCGGGATCGCAGATCCAGGAGCCGCCGGTCTGCCGGAGCAGATTGGCAAGAGCGCCATCCGATGTCAGGGCCAGAATCGGGCGACCGGCCCGCAAGTACTCGTAAGTCTTGCCCGGAATCTGCAGCGTCCAGCCCTCAGCCAGAAGCAATAAGAGATCGGATGACATCATCCGTCGCAGCGTCTCCGGCCTGCTCAATGGAGGACCGATTTGCACGCACTCCTGTAAGCCGTACTGGGCGGCCATTTCAGTCACGCGCATTCCTTCCGCAACATCGCAAGTGCCGAACAGCTCCACGCATAGCGAAGTCGCATTGAGATCGGCTCCGTCAATGAGCTCACGCAATGCGCGGAACAGAGGACGCGGGCTACGAGTGCCCATCATGAATGTGCCGGGATAAGTGATGACGAAGCGGCCGCCATTTGCGGACTGAGGCGCGTTATACGCTTCCCACTCCTCGCCATCAAAGCCATTCGGGATCGTGACGAACTTATCGGCCGGTAAATCGGCAAAGATCTGACGCAGCACGCGCGCATGTGTATCCGTCACACAGACCACAGAATTGGCGCGCGAGATCACAAGGCTCTCTAGCCATCTTTCAATGGCACCGGACACTGCGCTTACAGGCTTCGCCTGCGGCACCTGATTCCACGGGTCGCGATAGTGCGCGGTCCACGGAAGACCGCTGAGCCTCGCCAGAGTCAGACCGACAAGATGATTTGTCCAGAACGGGCCTGAGGAGATGATGTGAGTGATCTGTTTGCGGCGGATCGCCCGCAGCCCGGCGATCGTCGCCGGCAGAATCCAGCCTGTGTAAATGTCCGGCGTGTGAAGCAGGGACAGAATCCATCGGCGGATGCGGCGCGCATAGCCCTCACCCGCCGCTCCGCGGCACCGAGCGCCTTCGCCCCGCGAAGCGGGGAGAAGGTGGCCCGAAGGGCCGGATGAGGGGCTTTCACCTCCGCGATTCCGCCGCAGCAGATTCTTCAACCGGCGATAGATCGAAATCGCGTGAGGAAGTACACCCGCTTCCACGATGCTTCCAGGAAACGCGCGCTGATAGTTTGGATCGGCCGACTCGATCAAGTGCTTGGGCCGCGTTAGAACGACTGGATCCCAGCCGTAAAGGGGCAGGTATCGCGCAATCTGCTCACACGCGTGCGCACCGATGTCGCGGCTCGGCGGAAAGTGAAGCGTAATGAAAAGCGCTCGCCTCATGCCATCGCCGTTACCGGAATCTCCATCGGAACCGCGACTCTCGAGGTTAGCGCAATTGATCCTCTCGTGAGATCGACGATTGTCTGATCAGGGCGGCACGTCGCCACCGCAAAACGAGCGGGTTCGCCCGAGCTGCCGATGACAATGACCTCGGCGTGTTCGATGAGCGCCTCGATGTCATCGCACATCAGAGAGGAAATGTGCGGGATCTCTTTCTCGATGTAGCGGCGGTTTGCTCCGACCAGGCTTGCCAGCCGAACGTTCGGATCGAAAATCCGAACGGCGCAGCCCTTTCCGATGAGTGTTTCGACGAGCGTGACCATGGGACTCTCGCGCAAGTCGTCGGTCCCCGATTTGAACGCCAGGCCGACGACGCCCACACGCTTTTTTCGTGTGCCGAGAACTGCGTCGATGCCGCGGCGAATCTGATGCTCGTTGGACGGATCGATTGCCGCGAGGAGCGGAACGCGCACGTCGGATCGCCGCGCGACGTGCATCAACGCTCGCAAATCTTTCGGGAGGCACGAGCCTCCAAACGCAAAACCGGGCCGCAGGTAGGCCTCGGAAATGTTGAGCTTGTGATCCATCAGAAATGTGCGCGTGACTTCGTGTGGATCGACGTCCAGCGACTCGCACAGATCGCCGATCTCGTTCGCGAAACAGATCTTCAGCGCGTGAAACGCGTTCGAGACGTACTTCGTCATCTCCGCAACCTTGACGGAGGTCTGCACAAACGGCGCATCCACTTGTTCGTAGAGTCTGCGCAACATCGCGACAGCGCGCTCGTCTTCACAACCGACGAGAGTCATCGGCGGATGCTCGAAGTCTGCGATCGAAGTCCCTTCGCGCATGAACTCAGGATTGACAGCCAGTGACACGGTTTTCGGAAGTAATTTCGCGAGCAGCGCCTCCGTGGTCCCCGGCAGTACGGTGCTGCGCAAGACGACGGTGAGGGGCTCCGTCCGCCGCTCGACCGCGCACGCAAT
>WNEY01003168.1_pt1 | contig 12265 bp, 12 predicted proteins | sample 5400531 | NCBI WGS metagenome assembly WNEY01 (sample SAMN13153338, study PRJNA577476) | soil metagenome | isolation source: 200 cm saprolite under Douglas fir tree site 1 | place: USA:California | collected 2015-04-18
GCTTGACGGTGACGAGGCCGCCGCCCGAGGTGCCCTCGACCTCGATCTGGTCGAGTTCGGCCTGCATCGCCTCCATCTTGGACTTGAGCTCAGCCGCCTGTTTCATCAGGCCCAGGAAATCTGCCATCGCACACCTATGTTTCGGGCCTGTCGGCCTTAAAGCTCATCATCGTCCGAAGCGCCATGGAAGCCGAAGGCAGAACCATCGTCATCGGGCGGAGGTTCCGGCATCGGCTCGTCGGGATCGCCGGGCGGCAGCGCCTGCGGCACCGCTTCGACCTTGCGCACGTCGACGATCTCGGCGCCGGGAAAGCGCGCAAGCACCGCCTGAACCAGCGGGTCGGCGCGCACGCCGGTCTTGAGCTCGGCCTGGCGGGCGTCGTCCTGCGATTTGACGGTGGGCTGGCCGGCGTCCTGCGAGACCACCACCATCCAGCGGCGGTTGGTCCACTGCGACAATTTGCGCCCGAGATCGTTGGCCAGGGTCTTCGCCGCGCTTTGCTCCAAGGCGATCTCGAGCCGGCCATCCTCGCAGCGCACTAGCCGCACGTCGCGCTCGAGCGCGAGCTTGACCCCGAGATCGCGCTTCTGTGCCGCCAGCGCGATCAGGTCCTCGAAGCGGCCGATGGCGATCGGCGGCAGCGCCGGCTCGGGCTCGGCGCGACGCACGAGCGGATCGCCGGCCGGCTGCGCCGCCGGGGCGACCGCGGCGCGCGGACCGCCGCGCGGAGCCTCGATCCGCGGCGCCTCGAAGCGCGGCGCGGAAGCGACCGGCGCGCTCGCCGCCGTGGGCGCCCCGCCGTGACCCTGGGCACGGCTCCCCGTCCCATTGCCTTCGATCGAGCGGATCACCTCGTCGGGCGTCGGCAGATCGGCGGCGTAGGCGATGCGAACCAGCACCATCTCGGCGGCGGCGACCGGGCGGCCGGCGGCTTGCACCTCGGCGAGGCCCTTGAGCAGCATCTGCCAGGTGCGCGAGAGCACGCGGATCGACAGCTTTTCGGCAAAGCCGCGCCCGCGCGCGCGCTCGACCTCGATCAGCGCGGGATCGTCGGCAACCGCCGGCACCACCTTCACGCGGGTGACGAAGTTCGTGAATTCGGCGAGATCGGTGAGCACCACCACCGGGTCGGCGCCGGTATCGTATTGCGCGCGCAGCTCGTTGAGCGCCGCCGCCACGTCGCCGCGCATGAGTGCCTCGAACAGATCGATAATGCGGGTGCGGTCGGCAAGCCCGAGCATCTGCCGCACGTCCTCGGCGCGCACCGGACCGGCGGTGGCTTGTTCCTTGCCGGCGCCCAACTGGGCGCCGGCGTGCGCGATCGCCTGGTCGAGCAATGAGAGCGAGTCGCGCACCGAGCCTTCGGCGGCACGCGCGATCAACGCGAGCGCCTCCGGCTCGACCTTGATGGCTTCCTTGTCGGCGATCCCCTCGAGATGCTTCACCAACAGGCCGGCATCGACGCGGCGCAGATCGAAGCGCTGGCAGCGCGACAGCACCGTCACCGGCACCTTGCGGATCTCGGTGGTGGCGAAGATGAACTTGGCGTGCGGGGGCGGCTCCTCGAGCGTCTTGAGCAGGGCGTTGAACGCCGCGCCCGACAGCATGTGCACCTCGTCGAGGATATAGACCTTGTAGCGCGTGTTCACCGGCGCGTAGCGCACCGCGTCGTTGATCTGCCGCACGTCGTCGACGCCGTTGTGGGAGGCGGCGTCCATCTCGATGACGTCGAGCTGGCGGCTCTCCATGATCGCCTGGCAATGCAGGCCGAGCACCGGCATCTTGACGGTGGGGCCGGTGACCGACCCGTCGGGCAGCTCGTAATTGAGCGCACGCGCGAGAATGCGGGCGGTCGTGGTCTTGCCGACCCCGCGCACGCCGGTGAGGATCCAGGCCTGCGGGATGCGGGAGGTCTCGAACGCATTCGAGATCGTACGCACCATGGCGTCCTGGCCGATCAGGTCGTCGAAGGTCGCTGGCCGGTATTTGCGCGCCAGCACGCGATACGACGCGTTGCTCGGGCGCCCGGATGCGCCGCCGAGATCGAGGCCGGCCTCGGGATGATCGGTATTATCGCCGTCGTTCATCGCGTCATCCGATTGGACGTTCTGACGTTTGACGCGTTTTCTTCGGCGAACCGGCATCCACTTCGCCGGAAAACGCTATGGCCCTTCCCCTTGCGGGTCGTCACAACTTCGAATGGGGAAAATGAGTGGGAGGCTGACGAGCGACCCGAACCGCGCTCGTTAGGGCTGCTTCCTTCCGGACCTGACCCGGTTGGCGAGTGGCTCGTCCACCGCCAACCTCCCGCTCCTTATATCGGCGGAACGGAACGGGAATGCAAGCATGGAGCAGCGGCGCCGTGGTAGCTTTCCTCCGGAAGTTACGCCTCCTCGCGCTTGACGCGTTTTGCACGGCGAACCGGTTCCCGCCCATAGCGCGTCGAAGACGCGCGTAAACGCGCTTATGATCAAGTCCGGGGCAGGCTTCGCCGGAAAACGCCATGGGTAACAGCATGATTTTTCCGACCCCGTCGCCGACCTGGTCGCTGCACCCGCAACTCGCCCGCGACACGATCGAGGTCGGCGACCTGCCGCTGTCGCGCGTGCTGGTCGTCAACGACGCCAATTGGCCTTGGCTGCTGCTGGTGCCGCGCCGGCTGGAGGTTGGCGAGATCATCGATCTCGATGAAGTCGAGCAGGCCCAGCTGATGACCGAGATCGCGCGCGTCGCACGCGCCATGAAGGCCGTAACCGGCTGCGACAAGCTCAATATCGCCGCGCTCGGCAATGTCGTATCGCAGCTGCACGTCCACGTCATCGCGCGGCGCGAGGGCGACGCCGGCTGGCCGCGCCCGATCTGGGGCGCGGCGCCCGCAATCGCCCACGACCGGGAGGAGTTGGACCGTTTCATCGCCGCGTTGCGCGACAAGATTTGGATCAATTGATCGGCACGTTGCGCCGTCGCCTCAGGCATGCGAGCGTCGACGCCCCGCCGGAGCAGCTGCATGTCCCCTCGCCCCGATCTCGGCCCCAAGCCGCGCCTCGGCTATACCGAAAGCTCGATCGAACGTGCCGCCGAGCGGCGCGCCGACGCGGCCGCGCTGGCGGCGCTGGAGAGCGACGCCGGCACCCGGACCTATGCGATCGGCGGCGAGCTGGTCGTGCTGAAAAAGACGGCGGCCGGCCTCGATCCGCTGTTCACGCTCGCACAAGCGCGCGCACTCAGCCCGACTGCCGAGGTGGTCTTCCTCGGTCTCATCGACGATGTCGCCCGGTTTGCGGTCGCGCTCGATCCGGCGGCCGTCGAGGCGCTCAAGGCGCGAGAGGAGTTCCACGTCACCGATCTGCGCTCGATCGCCGTGCAAGGCCTGGTCGAGCCTGAGCATCTGCCGCCGCTTGCCGAAGGCAAGGCGCTGCTCAACTGGCACCTGCGTCACCGCTTCTGCTCCAATTGCGGCGCCGCGAGCAATGTGGTGGAGGGCGGCTGGCGGCGCGACTGCCCCTCCTGCCGGGTGCAGCATTTCCCGCGCACCGATCCGGTCGTCATCATGCTGCCGGTCGCGGGCGAGCGCTGCGTGCTCGGCCGCTCCTATCGCTTTGCGGCCAGCATGTGGTCCTGCCTGGCGGGCTTCGTCGAGCCGGGCGAAGCGATCGAAGACGCCGTGCGCCGCGAGACCCACGAGGAAGCCGGCATCGTGTGCGGGCGCGTGTCCTATTTCCGCTCGCAGCCTTGGCCGTTTCCCACCTCGCTGATGATCGGCTGCCATGCCGAGGCGATATCCCGCGACATCGTGATCGACCGCGCCGAGCTCGAGGACGCGCGCTGGTTCGACCGCGAGGAGGTAGCGCTGATGCTGATGCGGAAACATCCGCAGGGCCTGAGCACGCCGCCGACGGTCGCCATCGCCTATCACATCATCCGCGCCTGGGTGGAGCAGGAGATTGACTTCCGATAGCGCAAGCGCTGCAGGGCGAAAGCCTGCGATCCTGTGCGCGGGCATCATCGTGCTCGATGAAGTCTTTCAGGTCGAAAGCTTCCCGCCGCCGGACGGCAAGGTGCAGGCCAAGCGGTTTTTCGTCGTCAACGGCGGCTGCGCCGCCAACGCGGCGGTCGCCATTGCGCGCCTCGGCGGGCGGGCGGCGCTTGCCGGCCCGCTCGGCGGCCCGCCCGGCGAGGATGGCAACGGCGATCGCGTGCTGGCCGCGCTTGCGCGCGAGCACGTCGACTGCAGCGGCTGCCAACGCGTTCCCGGCATGGCGACGGCGCAGTCGGCGATCTTCATCGATGCCCGCGGCGACCGCATGATCGTGACCTACCGCGATGCCCGCATCGCCGCGACCACACCCACGGACCCAGCCGGCCTGGTCGCCTCCGCCGATGCCCTGCTCGCCGACAACCGGTTTCCGGATTTCGTGCAGCCGATCTGCGCGGCCGCGCGCCAGCGCGGCATGATCGTGGTGCTCGACGCCGACCGGCCGACGCAGGCGTCCGACGAGCTGTTCCGGATCGCCACCCACGTGGTGTTTTCCAGCGAATGCCTGCGCGCCACCGCGGGTCTCGACGACCTCGGCGCCGCGCTCTCCCGCATCGCCGGCGAGACCCGAGCCTTTCTGGCCGTGACCGACGGGCCCGACGACGTGCTCTGGCTCGAGGGACGGACGCTGCGGCGGAGCCCGGTCTTCGCCGTCGCGGCGGTCGACACGCTCGGCGCAGGCGATGTGTTCCACGGCGCCTTCACGCTCGCGCTCGCCGAGGGCCGCGACCTCGTCGCCGCGATGCGTTTCGCCGCCGCCGCGGCCGGGCTCAAATGCACGCGCGTCGGCGGCAGCGCCGGCGCGCCGACGCGGGCGGAGGTCGAAACGCTGCTGGCGAACGGCAGTGATGAGGTCGACTGAGATTTCCCGACGAGGCGCATGAACAGGCGCACATCCCTGCACTTGCGACTCAAGCGCGGCCAGTCACCGGGTGCCGCCGAAGACGGGACACGCGGCTCACCATCGTCGCCGCCATGATCCACGGGCCGATGATTGCGCAATCGATCGATATGCCGGCGCGAACGGATCAATTACCGAGCACCGCGTAGGAATGTCCGGCGGCAACAGGTGGTTACAAATGGTTAAGATCGTGCAAGGAGGCGGCAAAAGGCAAAATTTACTGTTGGCTGATTAAGACTTCAGTTGCCGAACAGCGTGGGAGGCAAGGTTGGACCTGTCGCTCGATTTTTCCTATCTTTTGAGTCAACTGAGCAGATTGTTCTTGCCGCCCGGTTCGAATTTCTCGCTCACGTCGCTGCTCAGCGCATTGTGCATTTCGATCCTCTTCGTGGCCTGTCAACGCCTCAAGAAGAAACGACGCATTCGACTTAAGACGATCGCGCGGACACTCTTTCCGAGACGCATTGCGACGAGCCGATCCAATTTTGCGGATATCGGATATTTGTACTTCCATGTATTCCTATTCGGAATCGTATTCGGTTGGGCGGTGCTGTCGTATCAGCTCCTGAGCAACGCCATCATCGATCTGCTGGTGGCCACGTTCGGCCCGGTGAAGCCGACATCGCTCCCTGAACTTTTCTCCAGAACCATCATCACGGTTCTAATGTTCTTCGCCTACGAACTAGGTTACTGGATCAACCACTATCTCAGTCATCGCGTGCCCTTCCTGTGGGAATTCCACAAGGTGCACCATTCGGCAAGCGTGTTGACGCCGTTGACCAATTTTCGGGTTCATCCTGTCTACATGTTGATATTTTCCAATATCTTGGCAATCGCCGCGGCGATCGCCAATGGCATTGGAAGTTACCTCTTCGGCGAAACCACGTATCAATATGCCCTGTCCGACAACAACATCATCCTTGTGTTCTTCATCCACACCTATGTTCATTTGCAGCACACGCATTTGTGGATTCCGTTCGGTGGTGTGCTGGGCCGCCTATTTATCAGCCCGGCGCATCATCAGATCCATCACTCCAGCAATCCTGTTCATTTCAATAAGAATCTCGGAAGCTGTCTTGCTGTATGGGACTGGCTGTTCGGCACACTATATGTTCCTCGGAGAGAACGTGAAAAACTGACCTTCGGCGTCGATGCAGATCGTCACGACGCTCACACAATAAGGGGAGAGTTGATCGCCCCGATCTACCGTGCCGCTTTACGCGTCACGCCGATGTTCCAAAAGCGATCACCGCAGCTGACCGCGATGTCGGTTGTCGATCAGAAGCAAGCATAGACGCGCAAGGGCTCGCCAATAGACGAACTGACCCCGCCGCTCGCCGGTCGAAACGGGTACCGACGCAAAGCAGGCGATGGAGATTGGCCGTGCAACTTGACGAACGAGTCCTTTGCCGAACCGCCCTATCCCGCGACAGCCTCGAAGCCGTAGAGCCGCGCCGGATTGTCGACCAGGATCTTCTTGCGAACGGCCGCGTCCGGGAACCACTTCGGCAGCTGATTGAGCAGCAGGCCGTCGTCGATCGGAAACGGCGGCGAAATCTCGGTCAACGGTTTTCCGCGTCCATAGTCGGAATTCGGATGCGGCCAGTCGGTGCCCCAGACGATCCGATCCGGATTGGCCGCCACCAGCGCCTGCGCCAACGGCGTCACCTCCGCGAAGTCGGGCGCCTTTTGCGAAACCCGATAGGCGCCGGAAATTTTCACGTAAGCGCGGCCCGATTTGGCGAGGTCGAGCAGCGCAACGAAATCCGGCTGGCTCGGACCTTGCGCCGGATTGCCGCGGCCGAAATGATCGATCACGACCGGGAACGGCAGCTGGGCGAGTTGATCCTTCAGGGCGGTGATCACGGAGGTGCGGGCATAGATCTGCACGTGCCAGCCGAGCCCGCGGATTTGCTCGGCGGTGGCGTCGAGCAGCGCCTTGCCGTCCGCCGGGTCGAACCGTCCGGCGCTCCCGGTCTCGAGGTTCAGGCGCACGCCGCGGATGCCTGCGGCCGCCATCTCCTCCAGCGCCTTGCGCGGCGTGGCCTTGTCGATGACCGCAACCCCGCGCGCACGCGCGCCCATGCGGCGCACGGCGTCGACCGTGCAGGCATTGTCGGCGCCGTAGACGCTCGGTTGCACCACGACGACACGGTCGAGGCGAAGGTCGCGCTGCAGCTCGAGCAGTTGCTCGATCGAAGCCTGCGGCGGGGTATAGACGCGCCGTTCCGCGAACGGAAATTTCGCCGGATCGCCGAACACGTGCACGTGGCAATCGCAGGCGCCGCGGGGAACGTCGAAATCGACCGCGGTGCGCCCCGCCGCCGCGACGGCGACTCCGGCGTGCATCGCCCAAGCGGCGCTGGCAGCCGCACTGACCTGACCCAGCATGGCGCGTCTCGTGAGCATGGCGTTTCCTCCTGTTTCTTGTGGGCTCGGAGGATACGGCGGCGCGCGGCCGCGGGCAAAGCACGGATGATGGCCGATCATTTGCCGAGGGCCGGGCGCGAAAACCCATTGCCATAGAATACTTTTCTAGATATATCTGAAAACGAACGGTAGACAGACAAATCATTCTATCGAACTGGGCCAAGATCGCATTTATTTCTCCGCGAGGCATCTGTTCCCATGGACGCCATCGACCGCAAGATCCTCGGCCTGCTGCAACAGGACGCCGCCCGCTCGGTCGCCGAGATCGGCAACCTGGTGGGACTGTCCTCCACGCCCTGCTGGAAGCGCATTCAGCGGTTGGAGGCGGACGGCGTGATCCAGAAACGCGTCGCCCTGATCGATCAGGACAAGCTCGGGCTCGGGGTCACCGTCTTCGTCTCGGTCGAGACCGACGACCATTCGCAGGAATGGCTCAGCCGCTTCGCCGAGACGGTCGGAGCCATGCCCGAGGTCATGGAGTTCTACCGGATGGCGGGCGACGTCGACTACATGCTGCGCGTGGTCGTGCCCGATATCCAGGGCTACGATTCCTTCTACAAGCGGCTGATCGCATCGGTGCCGCTCAAGAACGTCACCTCGCGCTTCGCGATGGAGCGGATCAAGGCGACGACGGCGCTGCCGATTCCTTGAGAGGACGGACGACGGACGACAGGGAACAAAGGATGGTAGTCTCCTGCCTGTCCGACCCCCGTCTCGTCCCCTGCCGTCCGTCAAGAGTTGACGCGGGTCACCGTATCGGACAGCCGCGGGCGCATGTAGATCTGGTCGGAAAGGTTCAGCGTCCCGGTGATCACGTAGCCGATCGCCGGCGTGTAGCTGTAGGCGACCTCGCTCCAGATCAAGGTGGTGCTCGGCACGCTGAGCGCGGTCGGCAGCGTGACCGTCGATCCCACCGCGCGCTGGGTGCCGTTGAGCGTATCGCTCCAAGCCACCTTGGCGACCCCGTTCGAGTCGATCGTCACCGCCGACACCGTCACCTTCAGCTTGGAGGCGTCGTAGGGCGCGATGACCGCCGCCGAGGCGCTGAGCAAATTGGTCATGTCGGCATTGTTGATGCTCGACACCTGCGATGCCAGGTCCGCCACCGTACGCGTCGTCAGCGTGACCTTGCGGTCGATGCCGATGCCTTGCGAAACCTCCACGCTGCCGAGATAGAGCGTGATCATAAGCGGCAGCACCATGGCGAACTCGACCGCCGAGACGCCGCGCCGATCTTGGGCAAGGTGGACGAGTTGCCGCAAGAGACCGAGACGGTGAATGAGGCTTTTCATCACACGACACTCAGTTTGCATAAGGTTCATTGCGGAATGCGGCGGTGGCGGCCAAGAGGCGCTTTCCTCCGCTCATATTCGAGAGGTTGAGTCCGAGCAGCGAGGCATAGACCGGCCATTGGTAGAAAAAGCGCACCACGACGATGTCTCCCGGCCCGCCAGGTTGGTAGGTGAAATTATTCTGGAAGTTTCCTTGCGCGTCGACCGGGGTGGGCATGCTGACGTTGCTGAACGAGGTGAAAGTCTTCACGTCCACGTAGACGCCGTTCTGACAATCGAACAGGCCGTAGATTTTCGCGCACACCGCGTTCTTGAACGTGGCTTGGCTCAGCCCCTGGGTCTGCGCCTGGCCGGTCATGATCAGGCGCGACGAATCGGCGACCGCCGTCTCCAGCGCCTGCCCGGCGAAGAAGACGAACGCCGTCTCCATGATGGCGAAGACCAATGCAAGAAACGGCGCGGCCACCAGGGCGAATTCGACCGCGGCGGCGCCGTCCTGCTGCTTGATCAGACGGCGCGCCGTGCGGGCCGTTAGCACCCGGCGTGCGCCATTCGCGAGTTTTCTGCTGATGATGTCGAACATGGCCATGACGCCCAATCCTTGGCGGCGCTGTCGCACCGATGACGGTTGAGTAATAGCAAAGACCTGTTGTCGAATTGTTGCAGTAATCGCCAGTAACGGCGGGGCGGCTTTTAACGCCGTGCTAACCATGGAAATGCCGATGGAATGCGGGCTCCAGTGGTCGCAGGGCGGACGGCGCCGGAGGAAAGATCACTTGGCCGGCTGCGCGCCGGCTTGCGCCGCGCCATTGCGGGTCATGGTCTGACCGATCACGGCGTCGAAAAACGCCGAGCCATCGCCCAGCGTGATGCGCTTTTCGCACTTCGGGGTACAATCATAAGTGTCGCGATCGATGCCGCGATAGACGACCAGGACGTTGCGCGGTCCCTCGACCCCGACGGTTTTCTCCATCAGCACCGAGCCCGTGCGGTCGAGCGCGATGACGTTGGTCACCCCGTAGCCCTTGCCGGTGAGAACCATCAGGCCGCCCGCCTGGACCGAGGCATCCGCGATCAAGGGATTGCCGATCACGATGGTCGAGACCTTTTCCGGCAGCTTCACCAGCTTGGCCTGGTCCAGAATGACCGTGATGTCGGCGGCGAAGGTCGCCCGTGGCGCGCCGAGCGCCGTTAAACAGAGTGAAAAGGCGAGCGCGCGAACAAGTCCAGACGCACGTCCACGCCGCTCGAACGACAAGACCATCGAACTCTCCCGCGCCTTACGCATCGTCGGCAACTGAGGCGGCCGCCGAATGGGCAGGTTTACGGCGTGGAGTAAGCGCGAAAATGGTGAATGAAGTGCAAACGCGGAGATGCTAGAGCCGCCTCTCGTTCAATGCTTGAACGGATAAAGCATTTGCCGACCGAAGGTCGGCGGAAAAGCCGGATCGGGGATGCCATAGGCGTCGGGGAGCTCGTTCCTCGGCATATGGAAGGTACCGAACAGAAGGTCGAGCACCGGAAAGGTCGAGGCGAAATTCTTCTCCCCTCCCCTTTCGGCCATGGTGTGGTGCCAGCGGTGGAAGATGGGGCTTGCGAGCACGTATTTGAATGGGCCGAATGTCCAATTCAGATTGGCATGTACGAAGGCTGAATGCACGATGGTGAAAGGCCCGAGCAATACCAGCACATTCGGCGAGATCCCCGCCAACAAGAGCGCAACGTCGGTGGCAGCGCTGCCGAGAAAGATGTTGATGGGATGGAAGCGCGCCGCCGAAATCCAGTCGAGTTCCTCTGAGGAATGATGGACTGCATGGAACTTCCATAGCACCGGGCGATGGAACGCGCGGTGAATCCAGTACATCATGAGGTCCGATCCGATGAGGAAGACGACCGCCTGCTGCCAATGCGGCAATCGCGAGAGCGGACCGTAGCCGTCCTCATAGAACTCGATCAGTCCATCGATGGTGGTGATGCCGAACAGGAACGCCGCACCGACGATCATGAGACCGATGCGCAGATATCGCGCGAATAGCGGGATGAAGAACCAGTAGCAAAGATCGGTCACGAGCTCGCGCTTACGCCACCAGGGTCGGCCCGGATTGCAAGCCCAAAAGAAGGAAAGAACCGCAAAAATTGTGCCGAGCGCGATCGATACCGGCAAGTTTTTGATGAGGGTGGTGCCGATGCTGTGGATGACTGCAATGAATTCGTCGAACATGACCGCCTGCACACAAAGCGCGTGAGCGCGTGACAGTGGGGTATCAAGCGTTCCAGTTAAGATGCGGTGAATCGGACGGGCTGGGCGGAAGCGAGAAGCCGTTGATCGCGTGGGTGCAATGGATTTGTGAAAAAGCGCAGCAGTTCTGGAGTGAAAGTTAGTTGTCCACGCCGGTTTGGCGCGCGCTCCCGCTCGGCACACTGGTCAGCCGCCTGCCCAGCTTACGCAGTCTGCGCAAGCATGATTGCGTCCGCAGCCGAATTCTTGCCGAAGGCGACCTGTGGCCGCCGGAGATCCGTAGTGGAGCGGATTGGGTGGTTTTCGGGGCTCCGCCCGGCCTTAGTGATCGATAAGAACAAACAATCACCGTCCTTGTATTACTCGACGTCGTTCAATACACTTTCACGTCTGTATGTTTAAATTATTGTATTCGTAATCGATAGCTGAACAAAAATTGGATAAATACACTATTAACTACGGACTATTTTATCAACATGTTGTTAACTACATCGATTCTTTTAGCCCATAACTGTGTTTTCGTCATGGATATTAACCGCGATGAAACGGAGCACCGGCTACAGTCGGTCACGGTTTCGGATCAGTCGGGCAATAACGGCTCCCGGAATCATGCTCAGACAGCAACGTGTGGACCTTAAGGAGCCAAGCATGACGAACCTAGTTAAGCGCTTTGTGAAAGACGAGTCGGGCGCAACCGCCATCGAGTATGGCCTCATCGCCGCCGGCATCTCGGTCGCGATTATCGCCGTCGTGAACGGACTCGGTACGAAGCTCAACGCCAGCTTCACCACCCTCTCGGGCCAGCTCAAATAGGGGTCTGATTTTCTGGTCCAACGCGGGAGGCTCCGGGCGTTTGCCGGAGCCTTTTCGTTTGGAGCGTCGACGTTCGTCACGGGTCGGGCGAGCGCGCTGCGCCGGCGCAAGCACCCGAATGGCGTTGCTGCACATCGCGACCGCAGAGACCAGTCCGCGGTCGCTTTCGCCGCGGCAGGGCGCTAACCGAATGGCAAGCGACGACATTTAGAATTTGCGCGTTGTCGCCGAAGGGTCCAACCGACCGGCAGATGGAATGATCATGGTTGTCGACGCGGTCCGATTGATACTGTTTCCGGCGATGATGGCGTTCGCCGCCTCGAGCGACCTCCTGACCATGACCATCTCCAACCGGGTTTCGCTGGTTCTGCTCGGCGGCTTCTTCATCCTGGCTGCGGCGAGCGGGATGACCATGATGGAGGTCTTCTCGAATCTGGGCGCCGCCGGCATCGTCCTCGTGGTTGCTGCCAGCTTCTTCGTCCTGGGCTGGATCGGCGGCGGCGATGCCAAGCTCGCGGCAGCGACCGCGCTGTGGCTTGGCTTCGATCACCTC
>WNEY01009755.1_pt1 | contig 12264 bp, 17 predicted proteins | sample 5400531 | NCBI WGS metagenome assembly WNEY01 (sample SAMN13153338, study PRJNA577476) | soil metagenome | isolation source: 200 cm saprolite under Douglas fir tree site 1 | place: USA:California | collected 2015-04-18
GCAGGACATTATCCTCACTGGTGTGCGGTGGTACGTCGCCTATCCCTTGAGCTATCGGCATGTGGAAGAGCTGATGGAGGAACGCGGGGTGCCGGTCGACCATGCGACCATCCAGCCCTGGGTTGTGCAGTACAGTCCCTAGTTGGAAACGGCCTTCCTCTGCCGGAAGCGTTCCGTCTGGGTCAGATGGCGGATGGACGAGACGTATATCAAGGTCAAAGGCCAATGGTACTACCTCTATCGCGCCGTGGATAAGACCGGCCAGACGATCGATTTCCTCTTGCCAACGTGGTCCGGGCCAGGGATCGTATTTCCGGAGCCTGCCCCAACAATAATCAGGTCGAATTGCTGCACCATACGCCACCTGCCCTTCGTGGTGTGGAGAAATCGTCTCCGGGCGTGCTCCCTGTGCCACGACAGCAGTTCCACTGGCGTGCCCACGGGGAGGCGCCCGCTCTGGATCACGGCGCTGTCGAGCGCCATACGACCGTCGAACTCCTCAACCACGTGTCGCAGGATGTGCAGGTCGTGCTCCTGCATGTCTGAATCGTACGTGGTCATGACGCACCCGTAAGACCAAAAACACAGCATTGGCCTATGGGCGGGAGTTCCAGGCCAGCCCTGTTCTTGTCTTCGGCTTGTCTTTCATCTCACTCTCATCCAATACTCAACGGCAATCGTCTACAGGAACACCTCGGGATCAGGGAAGCCGCCAAGACCAGCCGCTTCTGCAGTTTGGAAATCGAGAGCGCGCACCCGGCGGTATGCCGCACGCAGGATGAGCTGATTCAGATGTACGTCGGCTTGAAAACAGAGCGTCACGGGCGTGCGGTCTCGCGCTGGTGCTTGAGCTCTGCAGTGCGCTGTACCATGTGCGGATTGTTCTGGCGCAACGTCTCTTTGAACATCTCAAACGCTGCTGCTTACTCCTGCGGAGATGAATTCACGCCAGGTCACGGTCTGTGTGCGCTCAGGGGCGGGTGGGATGCCGTGGCGCTTCAGGATGTTGCCCACGGTCTGATCGCTGATCGTATAGCGCAGATGGGCGAGGGCACCGGCGATACGGTCATAGCCCCACCAGCGATTCACACGGGCCGTCCGTATTACTAGATCCTCGAATTCCTTGTCAATGCGAGGACATCCAATTGCGGGTCCGCGAACGTGCGGTGGTACCACCCCAGAATGGGGTCAGGTCTGGCAACTGTCGCCATCTCTTCCAGGACTTTCCTGCCCAGCTTCTGACCAATCGCGACAAGTTCTTTGCGCTCGCTATCCGTGAGCTGCACGCGGGCAGTGATCTGCTGGCGGAGAATGCAATTCTCGGCTACCAGGTACGCATGGCGCAGCCGGATCTCTTCGTCAACAGACTTGGTGATCGACCCCAGCAATCTCTTCCAGTCCATACCTCTACCATCCCTGCCAAGGCATCTTCCCCTGATGGTCAGTATCGGCGAAAGCGCCATGAAATTCAAGCTGAAGTGTGCAGCATGGGGTTCCAGGAGCAACTGCCGGTAATTGTACGATAAGCCGCAAGTCATTGGCAGACAATGAGTTAGCACTGGAACACCAACATACCCTGTCCGTTTCTTGAGTGCACCACATCATCGAGGGGTTGGGCCCATCACCCCAGGCCGCTTGTGTCGTCTCACGGCACACCTGCGGCACGCTGTGAGAGTTACACGGGAACGCTGTGCGACGGTCCCTGCCACCGTCTCCAGGGCGTTCTGCCGCAGGGGGAGCGCTCTAGGCGTGCTCCCCAGCATGCGGCCAAAGGCCGCGTGTGATGGGCGTGAGACTGTCAGCAGAGCCCGCAAAGTTCGAGGCAGAATAGCCGCCTGGAGGCACAGCCATGCCGTTGTTGCTGTGGCCTGCGGCTCCGTGCCTTTTCACTGCAAATGTTGGGGTGGCTGCTATCTATGGAGGGTCGCACATGCATCGAGCATCCCCTGTACGCTCTCATCGAGTTATCCTCCCCCTCGTGCTCCTCGCGCAGTTTGTTCCCCCGCTCGTCCTCTTCAGCATTGGGGCTCTGGCGCCACTGCTGCGCGATTCACTCGCGCTGAACCGGGAGCAGATTGGCTCCTTGAGCGCCCTCTTCTCCACCAGTGCCGCGCTGGTTGCCGTTCCTAGCGGCTGGTGGGCGGATCGGGTGGGCGTCCGCCGGCTCCTGAGCGGGGGACAAGTGGTCGGTGGCCTGGCGTTGACGGCGACGGCCGTGCTGCCGACCTACCGTGCACTCTGCCTGGTGCTGTGCCTCGTAGGCATCGCTTTTGGGACGGTCGCGGTGGTCACCGCCAAAGCCATTGTCGAGTGGGTCCCCCGGGAACGCCGGGCCACCGCGATGGGGGCCAAGCAGCTCGCGGTGTCCTGCGCGGGGGGCGTGGCCAGTGCCGTCATACCGACACTCGCACTGTGGAGCGGCTGGCGTCAGGCCTTCACCCTGATGGGTTGCCTCATGCTGGCCTCAGCCCTTGGTGATCTCCTTCTATACCGGGATCGACCCCAGGAGGTGCTGCACGCGAAGCCCCTGCGGGGACAAGGCCGGGGCCATGCCCTCTGGCGCAACCCCAACGTCTGGGGGCTGGCGGCGATGGGGATGTGTTTCGGCGGGGCGCAGTACTCCTTCACCACGTATCTGCCGTTGTTCCTCCTGGAGCGCGGCAGCATGCCCCTCGTGCTCGCTGCCAACTTCCTGGCCCAAGCCCAAGTGGGTGCCATGGCCAGCCGCGTCCCCGTGGGTTGGATAAGCGATCGCTGGTGCCCGCGGGACCGCCAGTCCCTGCTACGGGCGATGGGAGTAATCGCCCTAGGGGCATTGCTCGGCTTGCTGTTGGTGCCGGCTGGCACCCCGATGCTCTGGCTGTCCGCCTTTGTCATCCTATACGGGGCATCCGGCTTGAGCTGGGGCGGTGCGTATTTCACCCTTGCGGCCGAGCTTGTCGACCAGGAAGCCGTCGGGGTGGTCGCTGGCCTCATGTCGACCAGCATGCATGTTGGCAACCTTGTCACCGCACCGTTGTTTGGATATGTCGCGGATGCTACGGGATCGTACACGCTCTCGTGGGGTCTGCTCGGGCTGTGGCTGCTGCTGGGTATCGGGATGCTGAGCCTGGTGCGGACCACGCCGTCAGGCCTGGAGGCGCCGCGCGGCGCCACGCGCGAAGGGAGGGTCCCAGTGGCGTTGAGGAGTCGCGCAAATCGCGTGCAGACAGTTTGGGGGCAACGCACGTGGGCAGCAAGTCGGCAAGACGAGTCACGGCAAGACTTGGGGGGAGAAGGAGGTGAGCATGAATGCTGAGCAAATAGCCGTGATGCAGAGCACCTTGACTTTCAGGACGCCTTGGCCCGCGCCGCCGCCCGCTCGGCGGCTGCCCGCCAACGCCGCCCGGGTGTCTACGACCTGCGCGACGGCGTACGACCGCAGCAGACCTTCGATCTGCATCGCGCGGTGCCTCCCCCCACTGGGCCGCCGCCCCTGGTGCTCTTCCTCCATGGCGGTTACTGGCGTGCCCTGGACAAACGTGACCATAGCTTTGTCGCGCCGACGTTCGTCGAGGCGGGAGTGACACTGGCCAACGTCAACTATGATGTATGTCCCAGCGTGACCCTCGACGAGATCGTCTATGTACAAAGGCGATATCGGTCTAGCGTACGAAATTTCTCCGATGTACCGGGAAAGCCTAATGGTCATGCACTTCCTGCAAGCTGGTCAAAAGCGTGCAACCCTGCCAGGGACGTCTGCCGGGTCGATGGCCATGTGTCAGGTGTCCCCAAACACCCCCACACCTTTCAGGGCATGGAGCAGCCCCAGCGTAACCCCCTCACTGGACTTGAGTGTGAGTGCCGTCTCCAATTGTGCCGTCTCGCGGCACATCTGCGTCACGCCTCATGAGTAACAGAGGCGATGCGGCAGCATGGTTCATCCCAGGGTCTCCGATTGGCCCTGCATCGCTCTGCCTCTGGAGAAACAGGTGTATGGACATCTCTGGCTGGATTGACGCCGCCCGAGAGGCACAGCCTCACCAGGAAGGGAGAGGGGCCACGAATGTTGGGGAAGCCGCGAGCCCTGGGCTCTACGCTGGGGCTTGTCGCCCGCACGTCCCCCGCGTGAGCAGGGCCACTCCCTCTTCGTGTGACGGGTGTGACAGCGTACAGGTGATTGCACGCAGAGCGGTGAGGAGCCCGCCGAGGGGACATGCACAGTCAGCATGGCACAGCAGCTCCCGGGAAGTGGTGTGAGACCTGCCCGTGCTGTGTGAGCCGCTCCGACACGTTTCTCCACAGTGAGCACACCACCCGAGAGACCAGGGGGTTTTTTGAGAAGGAGAACAAGGCGAAATAACCGCAGTTCTGTCTATGTGGAACACATGATCGCAACGGTTATGACCGATCTTTTCAAAGGAGAATCGTCATGTCAGGTTCTGTCAGACTGAGCAAACCTCGTGCATCAGCTCTCAGAGGGCGTCGGATGAACGGCGTGTTGGTCGTAATGGCCACGTTAGTCGTTTTAGATGGGTTGTCCCCGTCCCTCGCACAGGCACAGAAATTTATCAATTTTAATACCACCGGGTCAGTGACCTCGACCCTGGTATTCACGAATCAAATTGTCCCGGATGTGTACTCCTTCTTCGCCACGGCTGGGGAGCGCATCCGCGTGCAAACGTCCAACAATAGCTTCGATACCACCATCAGAGTCATTGGTCCTGACGCCGCCATCAATCTCTTTGACGACGATGGTGGTCTCCAGTTTCAGCGGGAACCCTGGTGGAGGGAACTATACGCTCAATTTTGCCCGAGGTTCTTTTGCTCTTCAAGCTGTCAGTGCATTGAGCAGGGAGGTGGACCCGGGGCATGGCGAATTTATGCCAGATGTCGACAACCCGGAGGAGGTGAAAACGCTCAAGTAAACCAGCCGTACAGGGATGAGGTGTTGCCCCACGGTGTCCAGCTTCGTCAGGCTGGCCGCCTCGCCCGGTTGGGCCAACGCCTCATCCGTCTCCCGCATCAGGACGAACGTCCCCACGGCCTCGCTCTTCATCTTTTACCGACTTTGGTAGTTATGGAGACAATCCTCACTCAACGGCTTTGTCGCCAATTTTCATTAGACCAGGGCAACTGCCCCTTCATGACCTCCTGAGTAAAATTTGCGACCAAGCCGGCCATGCCCCGTACTGCCCACTCGACGACGTCCGTCGTCTGCTGGCGGAGCTCGAGTGTGCGGTGCTCGTCACCACCAAAGAAGGGGAATTCGCCCGTCAGATCCTGGATCATTGGGGGGTGCACCTGGCCGACATTCAGGGCAAGGAGGCGGGTACCCATAAATGTGACAATCTGTGTGCGCTCATCGCCCAATACGCGGCGACACACGGGCGGCGCCCGGTCCTCTGGTTTGTCGAGGACCGGCTCGAAACCTTGCAACACGTCACCACCCCTGCCGACCTGGACGACGTCGGCTTGTTTCTGGCGACCTGAGGCTATAACACGCCGGAAATACGGGAGTCGGTGCAGGACAAAGGGCGTATCCGTCTACTCGGATTCGAACAGTTTCGGGGCGGCCTCACTCCCTGGCAGTGATGCACGGCGAAGCGTACTCACGCCTGACGGGGGAAGAGAGAAAGGCGGTTCCCGATGGGAGCGAGCCTTTGCAGTGCAGGGTTTGCAACGCGATGCATGCTTCTGCCTGCACACTGGGGTCGTCATCTTCACGGAGCTGCTGGAGTGCCTCGATCCCTGCTTCTATGCCAGGAAAGTCGGCCCCTAACCGGCCCAGGTGCCAGGCCACCAGGCTGCGCACAAATGCCTGTGGAGCATGCATTTCTGCAACCAGCAGAGCGACAGCACTGCGATCTTCGGTCACTTTGGCGAAGGCTGAGGCGGCCCACACACGCACCCAATTGACCGGGTCCTGCAGCACCACTCTGAGAGCCGGTCCTGCTGCCTGTGCCTGCGGGCCGATTTCCCCCAGGGCATACACGGCCAGTCGCCGCAGTACGGGATCACTGTGCTCCAGGGTTTGTGCCCATTCCGTTTCACCTTTCCCCAGGTAGGTTGCTGGCTCACTCACGGTTATTGTCCCCCTCTCACACGGTATGGCCTTGCCATACTCAGTCGTGCTGGTTCAGCCGTCGATCGAGATTAAAGGCAGCGCTAATAATGCTCATGTGCGTAAACGCTTGCGGGAAATTCCCCAGTGCTTCGCCATTGGGGCCAATTTCTTCGGCGTAGAGGCCGAGATGGTTGGCATAGGTGAGCATTTTTTCAAAAATATACCGCGCCTCCTCCAGGTAGCCAGCACGAGTGAGTGCCTCCACCAGCCAGAAGGTGCACATGTTAAACGTGCCTTCCGACCCGGTCAGCCCATCACCGGCCCCCTTCCCAATCTCATAGCGATGCACTAGACTGTCTGACACCAGTTCTGCCATGGTCCGCTCTAACGTCCCACGCATGCGCGGATCCGTTGGCGAGATGAAGAAGACCAGCGGCATGATCAGATTGGCGGCATCCAGGGCGTTGGTACCGAAATGTTGCACAAAAGTCCGGCGTTGCGGATCCCACCCCTGACTCATGATGGTTTCATGGATCTGATTGCGTACCGAGGCGAGACGCGGGAAATCGAGCGACAGACTGCGCTTGTTGGCCAGACGCAGCGCTCGATCCAACGCCACCCAGCATTGGACTTTCGAATACACAAAATGTTGCTGCCCCCCGCGGACCTCCCAGATGCCATCGTCGGGTCGCATCCAATTGTCGGCCACCCAGTCCAGCATCTTCCGAATTTGGGTCCACACATCATAGGCAATCGGTGTGCCATACTTGTCATACAGATAAATCGCATCCATGAGTTCGCCGTAGATGTCGAGCTGCAACTGTTTCGAGGCGGCATTGCCAATGCGCACCGGGCGCGAGCCGCAGTAACCGTCCAGGTGGTCGAGCGTTGCCTCAGGCAATTCGTGGCGGCCATCAATGCCGTACATGAGCTGCAGCGGTCCACCCTGCGCGCCCTCGATCGCACGCTGCTCCAACCACCCCATGAACTGCTCGGCCTCGTACTTGAAGCCGAGCCGCATAAAAGCATACAGCGTGAACGCTGCATCACGGATCCAGGTGTAGCGGTAATCCCAGTTGCGCACGCCGCCGATCTCCTCCGGGAGACTGCAGGTAGGAGCCGCGACAATGGCCCCGGTCGGCGCGAACGTCATGAGCTTGAGTATCATAGCCGAGCGGTACACGATCTCACGCCAGCGTCCGGTATAGCGGCATTGTGCGAGCCAGCGCCGCCAGTACTGCAAGGTTTCGCTCAGGAGCGCCTCCCCGGTCAGCCGCGCTTCCAGGAGTGCGCTGTCATGCCCATTCTCCAGTTGCTGCAAGATAAACGTCGTGCTCTCGCCAGGGTTTAGCACAAATTCTACCATGACTCCCTGAGCGCTACTGGCCAGCGGGAAGCGACTGATCAAGGCGAACTTCATAGTGCCGGCGGTGAAGACTGCGCCGCGTCCCTCCAGCGCAACCTGGTGCGGACGACGGGCAAAGTCGAAGGCCGGATGGCATTCCAGGCGGAAGCGGACAGTACCACGTACGGCACGCACAACACGCACAATCTGACGTGCCTTACGCCCATGTTTTGTCTCTTCAATGGGCATGAAGTCCACGACCTCTCCCACCCCCTGGGCACTGAGAAAGCGTGTCAGCAGCACACTGCTGTCTGGCAAGTAGAGCTGTTTGTGTTGCTTGTAGTGCAGGGGGGCAATCTTGAAGAAGCCGCCTTTCTGGTCGTCGAGGATGGCCGCAAAAATACTGGGCGAGTCAAAGTGTGGCAGGCAGCACCAGTCGATAGAACCATCTACCCCGACCAAAGCTACAGTGTGGAGATCACCGATCACACCATAACTTTCTATGGGTTTGTAGCTCATCTTGCCTCCTTATTCCAGTATAGTCTCAGAACTCGATCAAGGCATCCTCGACAAACATACCAACTCGCGCGTGACGGTGTTGTAGTGCTCCACCGCCGCTACCAGCTGCGCGGCCGGCAGGGCCTTGCCGGCCACGTAGGTCGCCCAGCTGGTCGACTGCAGATTGTGTTCGGAGGGGACGCGGCCGACGGCTTGCGCGATGGCGTCGATAAAGGCGGCGGTGTGGCCGACCCAGAGATCGATCTGGGCGCTGAGGAAGGCGCCGTAGTCGAACGCCGGCGTATCCTCGATGACGGTGTGGCCCATCTGCTCCAGGAGATTGGCAATAGCCGCGACGGCGGCGGCGACCGCGGGATCGACCCGGAGACCCGACCAGGCCTTCGTCGTGACGGCAATGCGCCGGCTGCCGGCGGGCCGCGCGATTTCCGCCAGATAGGGCGTCGCGGGCCGTGGGATCTCGAAGGGATCGCCGACGGCCGGGCCCGCGACGGCGGCGAGGCCGAGGCCGTCATGGGAGGCGTATTCCGTGAGGTTCATGGCGTTCCTGCAACATCCGCATGTATCAGACTGTCACCCCCGGTGTATAGGAAATGCAAACGGTATTTTGCCACAGCCCCGTCGGGAATGCACCCCCTGGGCTGCGGCGGCCACCAGCATCCCCCCAGCCTCGTCAGCCGGCCAGCCCCGCAGGCATCTGGCCGGCCGCCGGCCAGCTGACGCTGGGGCCTGCGGTCATGCCTCGTGTTGGATGATAGGCAGCAGGCGCTCCTGCGGCGAGCTGGGGGAGCGGTGGGGCGCCTGTCTCGCAGCGCCATGACCAGCCAGGACGCCGTAGGCAGGGGAGCAGGCGTGGACCGTGCTCCGTCAGAGCGCTAAAATAGCGCAATCGGATTGGCAGGCGATCCCGTGCCGCCTTCCACGAAGAGCGGCGCAATCATCAGCATGAATTCATAGCGTCCTTCGGCGGCACAGACCTCGGCTAACGGTTGTAACAGGGCGTTGTCCAGCAAGGCAATGCCATACGCAAAAATGGCGCCGTGCACCGACCACGGCAGCTCGTACCCGTTGGGCGTAAAGTCCATCATATCCCACACCAGAATAGCGATGTCGTTCTCGTGCAAAAAAGGCAGGCACGAGGCGTGCAAACCAGGCCGTTCCGGACTAAAAATATCGAGTGAGGGCTGGTAATACTTGCCGGGATGGTGCGCCTGTAACGCCTCGCGCCCGCTATAGACGACGACGGCGTCACCCGGCTCTAAGGTGAGGCCTTCGGCCCTGGCAATGTCATGCAGCTCCCAACCGTGCACGGGCTTCTCCAGCGTGACATAGGGCTCCCCACGGTGTTTGGGCACGTCGAGCAGCACGCCGCGCGTGATGAGGCCGTCACGCCAATGCTGCACCCCGCCAAAGGTCGCCCCATCGAACGTGATCTCTTTGGCCGGGTCGCGGCCATTCCACATGCCGTGGTCGTCCCACGTGTGGCAGAGCGCATCGAGATGGGTCGACGCAATGCCATGATAAAAAATGCCGTAGAAATCCGCCGAAAATCCGGCATCGTCACCGCGCGGGACGGTTTTCATCCAGTGCTGTGCCGGATGCGGGTTGCCATGCTTGGGCTCCTTGGGAAACGGGCGGCTCAAGGAAAGGCTACGGCCCGACCGTACCAGCGAGGCGGCTTTGACCTTTTTTTCCGGGGTAATCAAATTCATCGCACCCTTCTGATCATCCTTTCCCCAACGTCCCCAATTGGTCTGTTCGTGCAAATACGACTGGACTTCTGCACGTGTGGGAATACGCCGCTCTGCCATCATGTCCTCCTGCAATCATGGGATGGTATGATCACACCAACATAGGTCCAGGGACTTCGCCCTTCCTTATACCACAGGCCTGGAAAACGGAACAGCCGTCAACATGCTGTGGTGTGCAACAGCCTCGTATATAACTGGTTGCGAGTTTTGTAAGTGAATACTCCACCACCTAAAGTCGGCGATGGCGGCTGAAGCCGCTGCCATACCCGCTTCAGCGGGCTCAAGTCGAGGGCGAGGCCCCTCTCCCGAGGCGTCCCCTCACGGGGTGTCCCCTGGCGGGGACGCCTCGCCCTCGATCCGAAACACGTCATCACTGTCATGCGACTGTTGCGCACTATACGCCTTGATGACTTCGTCCGTGACCTGGCCGCGACTGCGGCACCAGTAGCCCCGCACCCACACATGGCGTCCCCAAAAGCGCTGCCGCATGTGGGGAAATGCGGCCAGCAGACGCTAGGAGCTTTGGCCTTGCATCCGCTGGATCAAGCGACTGATCATGACGTGCGGTGGGATCGAGATCATCACATGGACATGGTCGGGCGCGATGTGCCCTTGGAGGATATCGCCGCGGGCCTTCTGGCACTCTTCACGGACGATGGCACGGACCCATTCTGCGACCTCACCGCGCAACACCTTGTGGCGATACTTGGTGATCCAGACGATATGGAGGTGCATGGAAAACGTCGTATGGGAGCCATGGCGATAGTCACTTACGTGTGCCCGGTGGGTAGGCAAAGTGCTCGATGTGCACATGCCGCGCGCTATGACTCTCGGCAGCATCACGGAGTTCTTGGAGTTCATGCATCATCCTGCTGGGCATCTCGACCTCTCTCCAGCGCTCGTACTGCGTACCGCACTTGCCGCGCCAGTGTGGCGGGCGGATCTCCCACACTGTGCGTGTGCTCGGGAGGAAGCACGGGGTGGCAGACTTCCGCTACGTCACCCTAGCACAGTCTCGCCGGTGTGAGCAAGCGGTGTATGCCCCGTCGCCGGCCTCAGGGCGCCACGACCGGGGACAGCGTCCCCAGCATCCAGCGCGCAATTGCCGTGACGCGGGCATCGTCGTGCTGTTGGCCCATGACTTGCACGCCCACAGGCATGCCACTCACACTCAGCAGCGGCACTGTCACGGCTGGCGCAAAGAGCATCGAGCTCGGGTAATTGAAGACAGCATCGCCTGTCGGGCGTGGGGCCAGAGGCTCCCCAGGTACGTCGCCAGGCCAGAGGGGCGCCGGTCCCGGACAGGAGAGGGTGAGCACAGCATCGGCCAGCGGGGCCAGCCGGGCGTGACAGAGTTGCGCTGTCTCACGCTCCAGCAGCGCCGCACGGTAGTCCTCAGGGCTCATCGCCTCGGCCTGTGCCAGCGTGCGCTTGGCGCGTGTGCTGACGCCATCAGGATACTGATCTACCAGGTTGCGCTGCGCCCAGCGATTCTCCCAGCCGGTGATGGCGCTGCAGACGGCGCCCGCCGTGCTGATGGCCTGCTCCAGCGCCTCTATCCACGGATGCGCGTTGCGGCGGAGCAGCGTCACACCGGCACGCTGCAGGCTCTCCAGCAGCCTCTCGAAGGCCGCCTTGCTGGTGTCATCGAGCCCGGCCCACCCCGCAGTCTCCAGCACGATCAGGCAGGCGGGTTTGGCGGCGGCTGGGATGTCGGGGGACCGAACAGGCCGGGGTAGCCGCGGTCGCCCCCGGCGCGACGCGCGATCTCGATCGCCACCTGCCACCTGTCTTCGATGCAGCCAGCATGCACGCCATGCGTGCTCATACTCGTGGCCTGGCGTTCGCCGCGGTTGATGGCGCCCTGGGTCGGCTTCAGCGCCACGTTGCCGCAAAAGGCGGCGGGGCGGATGATCGAGCCGCCCACCTGGGTGCCAATGGCGGCTGGCACCATGCACACGGCCACCGCGGCTGCAGAACCGGAGGAGGAGCCGCCAGGCGTACGCTCCAGATCGAAGGGGTTGCGGGTCGGGCCGGGATGTGAGCCGCCGAGTTCGGCCGTCACGGTCTTGCCGAGGATCACGGCGCCCGCCTGGCGCAGGGCCCAGACCGCGGCGTTGTCCCGCTTCGGGACATGCCCACGATAGGCCTCACAGCCCATCTGCGTCGGCATGTCCCTCGTCTCGAGCAGGTCCTTGATGGCAATCGGGAGGCGATCAATCGCTGACAGCGGTCGGCCCTCCTTCCAGCACGCTGTGCTGGCGTCAGCCGTCGTGCGTGCGTCAGCCTCGTTGAGGGCGGTGATGGAGGAAGATCATACCGCAGATCGTCGCAAAGGAAAATTTGCGACAAAAAAGCTGTCATGCCCCCTGGGGGCACCACGAAACATGCAAAGGACCGGCCCTGGTCTGTCCCCTCGCCAGGGCATCAAGTCTTACGGGCCGGCTTCACCCAACTGGCCCATGGTGCCGTCCGGACCAAGGGCACGTATGTGTCCTCTTTGTATCGGCGCTTGGCGGCACGGCGAGGGAAACGACGGGCGATCCTCGCCGTCGCCCACTCCATCATGGTCAGTGTCTTTCATATGCTCACCCGCCATGAACCCT
>WNEY01003169.1_pt1 | contig 12263 bp, 9 predicted proteins | sample 5400531 | NCBI WGS metagenome assembly WNEY01 (sample SAMN13153338, study PRJNA577476) | soil metagenome | isolation source: 200 cm saprolite under Douglas fir tree site 1 | place: USA:California | collected 2015-04-18
GTTGCTTTGCCATACTTCCCTCTCCCTGTTCCTCGATGCGCGCGAGGACGTCCTTCTCCGACAGGATCAGGTACTCCTCACCATCGAGCTTGAATTCGGTTCCGGCGTACTTCTGGTAGAGGACGCGCTCGCCCTCTTTGAGCTCGACCGGGATGCGCTTGCCGTCCTCATCACGGTCGCCTGGGCCGATCGCGAGCACGCGGCCCTCCATCGGCTTCTCTTTCGCCGTGTCGGGAAGGAAGATCCCACTCTTGGTGGTCTCCTCACGATCGAGGGCCTTGATGACCACGCGGGATCCGAGCGGCTTGAGCTTGATCTTCTCTGCGACTGCTGGCATTCGAATTCCCCCTTCACTTTCGCCCGTGCCGGTGCCCGGCTGGGGCCGTCTTGTGGATTAGCACTCGCCCGGGTTGACTGCTAAGACTGTAGGGCAGGGCCGAAAACCCTGTCAAGGCAAGCGGGCGCTAAGCCTCGGCCGCCGCCACAGGGCCCTCGGTCATGATGCGGTCCTTCCCGGCGCGCTTGGCCGCGTAGAGCATGCCGTCGGCCGCCTCGAGGAGCTGCTCGGCGGTCCGGCCGGGACGCCAGGCCGCGACTCCCAGGCTCACCGTGATCGCGGTGTGTGGCTCCGAGCGGCCCTGGGTTGCCAGCGCGTCGCGGAGCCGCTCGGCCAAGATCCGCGCGTCGTCGAGCCCTCCGCGCGGGAGCAGCACCAGGAATTCGTCGCCGCCAGAACGCACACCGACGTCGGATCCGCGAATGGTCTTGCGCACGACATTGGCGAACCCCCGCAGCGCGAGGTCGCCCATCTCGTGCCCGAATGTGTCGTTCACACGCTTCAGATCGTCCACGTCGATGGCGACGACGGCGTAACTCTGTTTGTGGCGCTCCGCCAGCGACTGCAGCAAACGGAGCTGCTCCGCGAGGAAATGGCGGTTGTGCAGACCGGTGAGCCCATCGGTGGTCGCCTGGCGTTTCGCGGTCTCCAGCACCCGGCGGTTCGCGACCGCCAGGGCCACGCGGTCAGCGGCCGCGACGCTGAACGCGTCCTCCACGACCGAGTCCGCGGCCGGCTCCATGAACAGCGCTCCGACCGGCTCCCCGCCCGACACGAGAGGTGTGCACACGTAGCCGTGGCTCCCCGCGCGGAAGGGCATGAACGGGCAGATCACCGGATCGGCTGCGCCGGTGACCCTGAAGATGCGACCGCTCCGGATCGCGGGACAGTTCGCCGGCCCCTTCACCACGGGATGCTCGGTCGCGCCGCCCGCGATGCCGACCGGCTCGAGGAGCGCGATGGAGGGATCGGTGAGCAGCGTCGTCGTGGCGACCAGGCGGAAGGCGTGCGACACCGCACGTGCCGCGACCTCGGCGGTCGCGATCTCATCGGTCCCCAGGGCGAGAGCTTCGACGAGCTGATTCATCCCTTCGAGGACCTTCGTACGTTCGGCGAGCTGCTGCCGCTGCTCGCGGACCTCCTCCAGCGCGAGCAATGTGGCGAGGGTCGGCGCGGAGGCCTCGGCAATGGCCTCACCCAGGCGCAGCTCGGTCGGCGTCCACTCGCGCGGGGTCGCCGCCGACAGGACCAACAGGCCGACCAGCTCTCCGCGGTGGATGAGCGGAATGAACAGCGCGGCCGCCAGTCTGTAGCGGGTCCGAACGCGCTCCGAGACCCCCGGTTCCCGCGCCACGTCGTTGACGACGACGGTGCGGCGGGTGTGCATGGCACGCTGTCGAGGGGAATCGCGCAGCGTCGGGTCCGCCTCGAAGCTCTCAGAGAGGCCGTCGGCGGCCACGGTGTGTCCGCTGGCCATGCTCTCATCACCGGTGAAGAAGAAGATGCGATCGGCGCCGAGGGATTCTCGCGCCACGTCGAGGACGGCATGCATGATCTCGCCCCGATCGCGGGCGCGTGCCAGCGCCAATCCGACCGAACGCGCGACACCGAGCTCGACGTTCTGCGCGGCGAGGTCCAGCGTGCGCTGGCGGAGCGTCGCACGCGTGTCCTGCATCGTCCGCGAGATGAGCGCGGTCAGGGCGACGATCCCGACGAGTGCCGACATCCGTATCGCGCCAAGCGCGATCTCCGCCTGTCCGGCGGCGTCGAACACGAGATCGGCGAGCAGGATCGCGAGGAACGTCGCGATCGCGATCGCGCCGATGACCAGGGTCCCCGACATGCGCATCGCGAACGTCGAGGCGAGGATCGGGAAGAAGTAGAAGACGAAGTAGGGCGAGTTGACGTCGCCGGTGAGGACCAGAAGGATCCCGGCGACGATCTGGCAGATGGTCGTGCCGACGATGAAGCGCATCCGACCGAACACGGCCTCCGGCAGCAGGTGGAACCACACCCCCGCGAAGACGACCAGCAGCGCGGCGCACAGAAGGAGCCCGCCCCGCGACGCCGGATCGGTGGTCGGCAACGCCGCGCAGGCCACGAGGATCGCCGCCGTGCCCCACGACGCGATCTCGGACGCGATACGCGTCCGGCGATCGAAGCCGCTCGGCCTGTCAACCGGGCGCGTCGCCATCTCGGCGCCATGGTGCGCCATCTCCGTTAGCTTGTCGCCCGTTGCGACAGGCGAATCGGCACTCGACGCTGCGCGTCGCGAGTTGCGCGAGGGAACTGGGTACGAGGCTTACGAGTGGAGGAGCCTCGGCGGCTTCGCCGTCGACGGGAACTGCGGCGCGAGCACCGAGCGCGCGTTTCTTGCCCGCGGTGCCCGACACATCGGCGACCGCGCTCCTACCTCTCGCTGAGTCGCGCTGACCCCGTTACCGCGACAGGCTGACGCGCGGCGGCCTCGCGACGCTCGTCCTCGAGCATCGCGATGAAGGCATCGACCGCGATCTCGCGCCACTGCGTGCCTCGGCAACGGAGCAGCTCTGCGCGCACCCGCTCCCACGCCATTCCCTTTCGATACGGGCGATCGCTGGTCATCGCGTCGTACGTGTCGGCGACCGAGATGACCGAGACCTCGAGTGGAAGCTCGTCGCCCTGCAGGCCCCGCGGATAGCCCTTGCCGTCGTGACGTTCGTGATGGGCGAGCACGAGCTCCGCGCCCTCCCAGAACTCGGGCAGATGGCGCAGCAGCCGATGACCGATGTCCACGTGTCGACGCATCTCGGCCTGCTCGCCCGCGTCGAGCGGCCCGGCCTTGAGCAACACGGCGTCGTTCGTTCCGATCTTGCCGATGTCGTGCACGCGCGCGGCGTCGCGGATCAGCTCGACCTGCGAGTACTGCAGTTTGAGCCGCTTGGCGAGGCGCTCCGCGAGCGCGGCGACGCGCTGCGAGTGGCCGTGCGTGTACGGATCGCGCAGGTCGATGAGGTCCGCCAGCTCGAGGATCGCCGCGCGCGTCTGCTCGCGCACCCGCGCGCTGTCGCGCAGCGTGATGAGCATCGCGACCATCGGGACCGCGAACAGCACGAGCGCGAGCGGCTGCCCCTCGGCGGACACGGCGGCGATGGCGCCGAGGAGGTAGAGGCCGGTCATCTGCGCGAGGTCGCGCCGGTGCAGCGTCCACCACGACGCGAACGGGCGCCGTTTCATCTGCAGGGCGACAGCAACGTCTACGAGTGCGGTCTGCGTCAGGTAACGCGCGGCGCCGGCCGCGAGGATCGGCGCGGGCTGCGACAGCATCGGGCGCGCGCCGTCGGCCAGCGCGAGGTAGGCGATCGCCGCTGCGCCGGTAGCAAGAGCGGAGACCGCGGCGGTGAACGCGCGGTTGTACCAGGGCATCCGCGCGTTGCGGAGGTGGAGCCCGAGGAGCGCGCTCACCGCGGCCACGAGCATCGCGAGGAACGGACCGAGGAGGAGCGCCGCGGCGAAGAGCGGCGTGTCGTCGACGGTCAGCTTGACCTTGAGCGAGAGGTGCACCGGCCAGACCTGAGCGAGGGTCGCGAGCCCGAGGAGGATACCGACGACGAGCAGGTCTTCCGTCGCGTTCAACTGCGGGCCGAAAGCGGTGAGGGATAGCGCCGCGGCGCCCGCGACGATCACGCCGCCGATGTATGTCCGCAGCTGCCACCGAAGGCGCGACATCTGATTACGGGAGCAGCAGGTAGAACTTGTCGTGCGACGTCTGGTTGGACTTACCGCTGACGGTCGTCGACAGCCAGAGGCCGGTGCCGATCGCCCGGGTGTACGTGTCGAACGATGCCGACGCGTTGACGGTCACGCGCGCGACGACGGGCATGTTCAGCAGACCCCACCAGGCCGGCAGTGACTTCGTGACCTTGCCCTGCACCGGAACGGAACCTGGAAGCGTGAGCACAGCCGCGATGGCGTTCGAGGGCACCAGCAATTCGACGACGACCGGCCCCTTCACCGACGACGCGTACTTCGCAGGGAACAGCGTGTTGATGTCGATGACGTTGCCGTTCACAACGAAGGTCGGATCCTCCGAGCACCACTCGAAGCCCGCGTCGGCCTTGCCCGCGGACAGCATGGTGATGAGCAGCGCGAAGACTGAGAGATACGCGAGACGACGCATCACATCCACCCCATCTGACCTTCCCACCGGTACTTTGGTCAGTGGATGTCAGTCTCCATTTCCGCGCGCACGCATGGTGTCGCCGCCGTGACAAGAAACCTCAAAGGAAGGTAAACGCGCTACGGTGCGATAAGCGAGAGCGGGTCGATGAGCTCGCCCTCGCGCCACACCGCGAAGTGCAGATGAGGACCGGTCGTCATCCCGGTCATGCCGATCGCAGCGATGATCTGACCCTGTTGCACCTCATCGCCCGCGGCGACGCGCGGCGGCGCGATGCGGTCGTCGAGGTGCGCGTATAGCGACACGAGACCTCCGATGTGCGCGATCAACACGACCATCGCGCCGTCGGGAAGATGCCCGACCCATACCACGCGACCAGGCGCCGCCGCGACGACCGGCGAATACATGTCCGCGCCGATGTCGATGCCGTCGTGGAAGTGCCGGTAGTACACACCGCCGTAGACGCGCGAGGGCTCGCCCCAATAGGTCGTTCGGCCGAAGCCCTGCGTGAGCTCGCCCTGCGCGGGCGTCATCCACGCACCGTTCGGCGGTGCGATCACCGCGTACGGCGCGAGCGCCACCGCATCCGCCTGGAGCGCGACGTACTGCTGCTTCAGCTCGACGCGTAACGTGCGCATCTCGTCGGCGGCCTCACGCGTCGCCGGGGACACCGTCGTGGCCGACGGGATATTCGTCGTTGCCGAAAGACGGAGCGCCTCGCGCTCGAGGCGATCCCGCACCGCGCTCGGCTTCTCGGTGAGAGCGGCCAGCGTGCTGATCTGAGCGAGCGTCTGGTTCCTCTCGGCCGCGACATCGCGCGCCTGCTGCTGCATCGCGCCGAGGTCGCGGGCGGAGTCGTTCGCGTAGGAGATCAGCTGCTCGTAGGAGCCGCCGCTCGGTGTCGCAGGAATGCCGCGGGGGGCGGGGACCGCGCGCGGCGGCGTCGGGGGGTCGTCAGCTAACGCGGGCGCCGCCGTCCCCAAGAACACGAGGACGACAGCGCCCGCGATCACAGCTGCCCCGACGGGGCTTCGAACCAAACTCTTCCCCACCGCGGACAAGCCTGTGGGCGGACACCGGTACAGCGGCGAGCTGCCTCGTCCACGATCGACGCGACAACGACCAACTCGCTCGTCCCACGATCGAGCGTGCGATGCCGCACGCAAAGGCCACCAGCCGACCTTCCCATGGGCGCGGAGCGGACGAAAAGTCAGCGCGTGACGAGGATCGGTCTTTTCGTTGATACGACACCGCGACGAACGTGGGTCGCTTGCTCGTGCTGGCGTTGCCCGTTACGAGCAGGTCAGGCGCGCTGCGGCAGCCTCCGCACCCAGTACTCCCAGGCGCGCTCGCCGGCGCGGCCGCGCAGCATCTCGGCGGCGCGCTGCGTCTCGGCCTTGCTGAGCCCGCGCACCTCGCCGAGCCGAAGCGACGCCGCGAGAAGCGTCGCGTTCCGCTCGAGATACACGGCCGCGAAGACCGCGGCGCGCAGGTCCGCGCCGGTGACGACGCAGCCGTGGCCGCGCATCAGTACCGCCGTTCGCCCGCCGAGCGCCGCGGCGAGATCGTCGGCCTCCGTCGCGTCGCGCACGAGCAGGTCGGTCTCGCCGAACCGCTTCGCGATGTCCCACACCGGGATCTCGTGTCCGATCACCGATCCCATGTGATAGATCGGTCGCAGCGGGACGCCGGTCACGCCGAAGGGGATGACGGACGGCGCGTGCGAGTGCACGACCGCGCCGACATCCGAGCGCGCGCGATAGACCGCCACGTGGATCGCGACCTCTTCATATGAGCGCCCCTCGGCGCCCGCTACGCGCGCGCCGCGCAGATCGAGCAGCTGGAGATCGCCGGATTCCACCAGCTCCGGAGCGCGGGTCTGGGAGATGAGGAACCGGTCCCCCGTCGTCGGATGCCGCGCACTGACGTGGCCGAAGGCATCGAGGACACCTTCGTTCGAGAGGATGTGGTTCGCCAGGATCAGATCGTCGACGATCTGCGGCGGAGGGAATCCGCTCACGAGCCTCCGCGGCGCTCCGCGACGCGCCGTCGGTAGCCGAGCTGCTCGAGCCATGCCAACGAGCGGCCGGTGATGACGACACTGGCGCGCGGAAGATCGGCGGCGCGGTGCACCCCGGAGAGGAAGGTCGCGGTGCGAAGCTCGAGCTCGAAGGCCGTGATCCAGTCCAGCACCGCGGCCTCGCCCTTGAGCGCGGCCTGCAGCAGCGGACGGCCGACGCCGACGACCGTCGCGCCGAGGGCCAGCGCCTTCGCCGCATCCAGTCCGCTCCGCACGCCGCCCGTCGCGATCACCGGCAAGCCGGTCGCAGCGGCACCGACGACGGCGACCGCGGTCGGCACACCCCAGTCGCGGAAACGTTCGCCGAGGCTCATGCGCTGCTTGTCACCCTGTGCCGCGGCGCGCAGCGACTCGATCGCCGCGAACGACGTCCCACCGACGCCGCCCACGTCGATCGCCTTCACACCGAGCCGGCGCAGCCGGCGCGCGACCTCGAGCGTGATCCCCGCGCCCGTTTCCTTCGCGATCACCGGGACCGGCGAGCGGCGCGTCAGGGCGCGCACCGCCGCGTCCGCGCCCTTGGCCCGCGTCTGCCCTTCGGGCTGGACGGACTCCTCGAGGTAGTTGAGGTGGAGCGCGAGCGCGTCCGCCTTCACCATCCGCACGATCTTCTCGATGTCCTTCACCGCGAGCACGCCTTCGCTGTCCTGCTTCACCAGCTGCGAGATCCCGACGTTCGCGATCACGAACGCGTGGGGAGCGTTCTCACGCACGACCGAATACGTCGGTGCGAGCGAAGGATCGCGCAGCGCCGCGCGCTGACTGCCTACGCCCATCGCGATCCCGGTGCGCTCCGCGACACGCGCGAGGAGCTCGTTCACCGCGATCGCGCGACCGTGGCCGCCGGTCATCCCGGAGATGACGAGCGGCAGACGCAGCGTGTGCCCGAGGAAGAGCGCGCCGACGGCGATGTCCTTCGCGTCGATCGACGGCAGCGCGTCGTGGACGAGGTGGACGTCCTCCCATCCCGCGCTGGATCTCGTTTCGATGTCGCCCTCGGCGGCGAGCTGGAGATGCTCGCCCTTGCGGCGGGCGATCTCCTCGGCTTCTGACATTCCGCGCAGTTCTAAGCGAAGACGCCGTCGGCGGCGAGCGAGGCGTATTCGTCGGCGCCCAGGCCGAGCAGGCCCTTGAACACGGCCTCGTTGTGCTCGCCCAGCGTCGGCCCGGCGCGGTCCGGTCGCGCGGGCGTCTCCGACAGCATGAACGGCGGTGCCATGAGCCCGACCTCGCCGAGGCCGGCGTGCGCGGCGCGTCGCCACACGGCGCGATGCGCGAGCTGCGCATCGTCGAAGAGCTCCCGGACCGACTCCACCGCCGCGGCGCGGAGGCCACGCGCGCGAAGTGTCGCAACGACCTCCTCGCGCGCACGTATCCGTGTCCACTCCGCGATGCGGGCATCGAGCTCGGCCTCGCGCGCGCGGCGCCCCGCCGTGGTCGCGAGCCCGGCGTCGCGCGACCATTCGGGGTCGCCGAGCGCGGCACGGAGGCGCGACCACTCCTCGTCGCTCCACACCGAGAGCGCCACCCAGCGGTCGTCGCCGCGGGTCGGATACACGCCGTGCGGCACCGCCACGCGGTCGTGGTCGGCATCGCGCGTCGGCACGGTGCCGTTCGCGGCGTGCTCCAGGAGCGCAGGCGCGAGGAACTGCAGACCCGCCTCGTACTGCGAAAGGTCGATGACGCATCCCTCGCCGGTCCGGCGACGGCGCTCGAGCGCCGCGAGGATCGCGATGACGCCGTAGCCGACCGCGATGTAGTCGATGTACGGGCCGTACAGGATCACCGGCGTGCGGCCCGGCTCGCCGAGGAGCTCGTTGAAGCCCGCGAGCGCGGTGAGCTGGCTCCCGTAGCCGGGGTGCCGCGCGTGCGGTCCGGTCTGTCCCTGATTGCAGCTCGAAAGGATCACCAGGTCCGCACGAGCGCGCCGCAGCGCGTCGTGTCCGAGCCCGCGGCGCGCGAGCGTCCCCGCGGGAAAGCTCTCGATCACGACGTCGGCCGTCTTCACCAGGCGGAGGGCAAGCTCGACCGCGCGCGGCTGTTTCAGATCGAGCGTGACGCCGCGCTTTCCGGCGTTGTAGAAGGCGAACATGCCCGCGCGATCCGGCCCGACGACGTTGTCGCGGAACGGCGGGTAGGTCGAGCGGAACGGGTCGAGCGCGGTCGACGACTCCACGTGGATGACGTCCGCGCCGTGCTGTGCGAGGGAGGTGCCTACGAGGGGCCCGGCCGCGGCCCACCCGAGCTCGACGACACGCGTCCCCTCGAGCGCCGCGGTCATACGGTCACCGCGCCCAGCACTTCCGCGTCGTGCTCGCCGAGGCGCGGCGGGCCGCGGCGGATACGCGGCCGTTCGCCGTCAAAGAGCGCGAACCCTCCGGGGAACGGCAGCGTCGCGCCATCGATGGGCGTGTCCTGCCAGAACTCGCGCGCGCGAAGCTGCGCGTCGGCGTAGACGTCCGACGCGTCGGCGACGGGATAGCCGAGCATGTTGCGCTCGATGACGCCGGCGAAGAATTCGCGCTTCGTGATCGTGCGGAAGAACGCCGCGACCTCGCGCTCGAGCGCGTCGACCTGCTCCTGGGTGAGCGTTCGGTTGTCGAACGTGTCCCACTCGATCGCGGCAAAGCGCGGCGCGATGGAACGCCGCTCGTTCATCCACGACGCGAGCATCCGGCCGGTGTGACGGCCGATCGGACCACCCTGGATCGCGAAGCTCACGTGACCGTCGGCGCACTCCCAGATGTTGCGGAACCGCGCGCCGACAATGCTGCGGCCGATGAGGAACGCGCCGAGTCGGCGGTGCTCCTCTTTCGCGATGTCCCAGTGCACGCAGGCGGGCGGGTGGACGGTCACCATGCTCGCCTGACCCGAGACGTCGACCTGCTGGCCGCGCCGCGTCGCGGCTCGTGCGGCGAGCGCGAACAGCGCGCCCATCGCCGCGTACATGCCGCTCCAAAAGGGTGACTGTGGCAGCGTCGTCCTGACCGGCGCGCGGTCTGGCTCGCCCGCGAGCGCGAGCGCGCCACTCGACGCGGTGACCTCGAGGTCCGAGGCGGGCACGCCCGCGAGCGGACCGGTGAGTCCGTACGGCGTCAGGGTGACGACGACGAGCGACGGTGACCATGACGCGGCCGTCGCCACGTCGACCACCTCGCGCGTCTGCACGAGCACAGCGGCGGTCGACAGGAGCGTGCGCAGACGGTCACGCTCTCGCGGAAGATCGAGCCGGACGCCGCGCTTGTTCGCGTTGAGCGCGATCCACAGCAGGCCGCGGTCCGCGCCGGCGCGGTCGTGGAGGAACGGCGGGACCGCTCGCACCGGGTCGCCCGCGGGCGCCTCGACCTTCACGACATCGGCGCCGAGGTCGGCGAGGATCCGTGCGGCGTGTGCGGCCGCCGACGCGCCCCACACATCGTCGCCGGTGATCTCGATGACGCGTAGACCGTCGAGCAGGGCGGTCATTCGGCGCTAACGGCCGGTCCTGGCGAGGACCTCCGCCCAGGACTGCGTCTTCATGAGCGCCTTGCCCTTCGCGATCTGATCCGCGTCAAACCAGTTCGCCGGATCGACGCGATCGATCGGATAGACCGGTCGCATGAAGTCCTTCTCGAGACCGTACGGGACCGTCGCGTCGATGCCCATGCCGCCCTCGAAGCGGATGTTCATGCCGGTCCACTCGGCGCTGCCCGCGGTCACGCGCTCGGACGGGATGAACGTCTGCCCCGCGCCGCCCGGGACCGGCTTCAGGAGATCCTGGTTCGGATTCACGCGCGTGGTCAGAGCCCAGATGATGTCGTCCATGCTGTAGATGTCGACGTCGCTGTCGACGCAGATGCAGAGGCGCAGCCCCGCGCTGGTCGCCATCGAGGCCGCGATGAAGTTGCGCACCCACCCGTCGTCGGTCTTGAGGCGCTTCTTCACCTGCAGGATGCAGCCGGCCCAGTCGGTCATCGGGAACGGGATATTCACGTCCTGGATGAGACCGGGCTGGATGCGATCGCAGAGCTCGTAGAACGCGGCCTCGCGCACCGTCGTGTCGATGTTGTTGCAGTCGTACATGTGCACGCCCATCGGATAGATGAACGGACGCTTGGAGCGCTTGCGCATCGTGATCGCGGTGACGTGGAACGTCTGCGTGCGGTACGCCTTGCCCATGTAGCCGGCCCACTCCGGATGGAAATGGAAGCGGCCCTGCGTGTCGGCGTCCTCCGCCTCCTTCGTCTCGTAGCGCTTGTCGCGGGCGTGCAGATAGCCCTCGAGCACGTACTCCGAATCCGCCACGGCATACGCGTCGACCGTGCGGGCCTTCACGAGCCGTGTCGGGAAGCCCTGCACCGCGCCGGCCGCGCCGAGCTCGTCGCCGCCGCGCGGGAGCACGACGTAATCGAAGCCGCCGCCGGCGAGGAGCGTGGACGCGACGGGTAGACCGAAGCACACGGTCAGCGGGATCGGCTGGTCGTCCTTGTAGTGCTCGGTGAGGATCTGCCACATGTGCGAGCCCGGCGACGACTGGAACGTTCCCACGTTGCCCCAGCGGAAGTTCATGCGGTTGTAGCCGATATGGCTGCCGCCCCAGAAGTACTTCCCCACGACGACGCTGTTGCCGCTGCCGATCGTGATCTCGCCCTCGAGGTGCGTGTGGCGGATCGCCATGATGAATTTGTTCACGTCCAGGTCGTCGGTGATGACCTCTTCCTGGCACGGCGCCTCGTGCTGCGCGATGACCTCGTTCGCGATGGGATGTGTGAGGGAATACGCGAGCTTGCGCGTGCGGTCGGTGGCGTTGTCGTAGCCGAACATGCGGTCGACGATGTCCATGTTCGCGAAGAGGTTCGTGACCGCCCGCGCGTGCGGATAGCCCTTGACCTTGTTGAAGAGGATCGGATAGCTCCCGTCGAAGTGCTTCTGGATGCCGGTGAGCTGGAGGTCGCCGTCGACCTCGACGTCGGTCTCCATGAGCAGGCCTTCGTGACGCAGCCATTCGATGGTCGCGGGCAACGAGCGCAGCGCCTCTTTCGGCGCGGGCGGCCCCTTCACATCACGCAGGTCGAGGTGGACGCGCTTGAGATCGGAGGGCGCTGTCGCAGCCATGTCCAGCCTCCTCGAAAAGATCGCGATCGACGCCGAATGGTATGACCATTTCGCGAAGCCTGGCCGCCGTCGGCCGGTCAAATGGTACTACCATTCGCCGGGATGAGGCGGCCCGCGAAGCTCGTCGCGACCGGCGTCGTGGTCGAGTACTGGCTCGCGCGCTCCGAGTCGATCTTCACCGCGGTCGACGGCGTCGACCTCGAGGTCGGCGACGGCGAGTTCGTCGCCATCGTCGGCCCCTCGGGTTGCGGCAAGACCACCTTCCTCAACGCCGTCGACGGGTTGCTACCGATCGCGGGCGGGTCGCTCACCCTGAACGGCAACGAGCTCATGGGGCCGGGACGCGATCGAGCGATGGTCTTCCAGCAGCCCGGCCTGCTTCCCTGGCGGACCGTGCTCGGCAACGTCCTCTTCGGAGTCGAGGCGCAGGGCACGATGACGAAGGCCGAGGCCCTCGAGCGCGCGAAACAACAGATCGAGATCGTCGGCCTGACCGGCTTCGAGGACGCGTACCCGCTCGAGCTCTCTGGCGGCATGCAGCAGCGCGTGAACCTCGCGCGCGCGATCCTCACAGACCCCGAGATGCTGCTCCT
>WNEY01003787.1_pt1 | contig 12263 bp, 8 predicted proteins | sample 5400531 | NCBI WGS metagenome assembly WNEY01 (sample SAMN13153338, study PRJNA577476) | soil metagenome | isolation source: 200 cm saprolite under Douglas fir tree site 1 | place: USA:California | collected 2015-04-18
GATGGCACGTTCGAAGTCTAGCACATCCAGTGTCCAGGACGCATCGGGCTGCCATTGGAGCGTCTGTCTATCGGCATGCAAGAAGCAATCTGCATCGGGCAAGGTGTGTCGCAATCGGTGTACCAGGCTGCGCAAATTTGTGTGCGCCTGGCTCTCGGTCGAGTCCGGCCAGAGCAGATAGGCCAGGTAGGAGCGTGATTGGGGTGCGCTGTGATGAAGCACGAGGTAGGCCAGCAAGGACTGCAGGCGTGGCAAGTCGACGGCGGTCACGCGTGTGTTACCAGAGGTAAGCTGGAAATCGCCCAGCAGTTGCATATGCAGGGTCGGAACGACGAGAAGCCTCTCTGCATCGTATGGACGATCCAACAGAACAACACCACGATTATCCCCACGATGCCAGTGAGTCGTCACAGGCGTTGGCCGAGTCAGTACTTCCTGTTCCATTATGCTTCTCCTTTGCATACACCCTTTGGCGGCGCTCAATCATTGCAAAAGCGTGAACTATTCACTACTCATAGTCTACAGGGCAGAAGGCTGTAGCACACCTGTAGAATCACCTGTTGTGATTACCTGTCTTTATGTGACCAGGATACCAGTAGAATTACTGGGGAAAAGCATTTCTATACTTTTGGATAGCACTATGACATAATGGAGACAGGATATCTGACGACACCTTGATTGACGGAAGGCAGCGCAAGATGGGGAGGCGCTGATATTTTTTAGGAGAACATTACATGGATACCTATGATAGTTATCAGAACGAGCAGACACCGAACACAACGCTTGCAGGAGAGGTCAACCCGGCTCTATTGGCCTCGCTTGAATGGCGCTCGATCGGTCCATACCGTGGTGGGCGCTCTGTGGCGGTAGCAGGCGACCCGACCAATCCGCTGGTGTTTTATTTCGGCTCCACGGGAGGCGGCGTCTGGAAGACGACGGATGGCGGCGTATACTGGGAGAACATCTCCGACGGCTTCTTTAAGCGAGCTTCGGTCGGCGCGATTGCCGTCGCGCCTTCGGACCCCAACGTGATCTACGTCGGCATGGGCGAGTCAACCATTCGCGGGAACGTCTCCCACGGTGATGGGGTCTACAAGTCAACGGCATGCCCACGGGCCGAATAACGAACGCGGGATCTATCGCTCGCACGATGGTGGCAAGACCTGGGAACAGATCCTGTTCCGCAGCGAAGACGTTGGTGCTCACGATCTCGCAATGGATCCGCATAACCCACGCATACTCTACGCTGCGTTCTGGAGAGCACGGCGTGTGCCATATGCCTTGCAGAGCGGCGGCGAGGGCTGCGGTCTCTTCAAGTCAAGCGATGGCGGTGACACCTGGACCGAGATTACGCGCAAGCCAGGCCTACCCACAGGGCCTGTGGGCAAGATCGGTGTCACAGTCTCAGGGGCCAGAGCGGACCGCGTTTGGACCATCATTGAAGCCGAGGATGGTGCCGTCTTTCGCTCCGACGATGGAGGCGAGACGTGGCAGCGGCTCTGCGAGGAGCGTGAACTGCGCAAGCGCCCATGGTACTACCAGCACATTCATGCCGATCCACAGGACCCGGAGACGGTCTGGGTGCTCAATGTGCGCTGCTACAAGTCGATTGATGGCGGGCGCACCTTCGCACGGGTTGCTGTACAACATGGGGATACTCACGATCTCTGGATCGACCCGCACAATCCCCAGCGTATGATTCTAGGTGATGACGGCGGTGCCGCTGTGACCTTCAATGGGGGAGAAAGCTGGTCCTCGCTCTACAACCAACCCACCTGCGAGTTCTACCATGTCACGACCGACAACCAGGTGCCGTACCGCGTCTACGGTGCCCAGCAGGACAACAGCACCATTACCGTGCCTAGCCGCTCGCGGCTCTCCGCCATCACCCAGGCCGACTACTACGAGATCGGTGGCGGCGAGAGCGGCTATATCGCAGTGCGACCTGACGATCCGAACATTGTCTATGCAGGAAACTATCTGGGGTATCTCACACGATACGACCACCGCACTGGCCAGGCGCGCGAGATCACCGTCTGGCCTGAGTATGGCTCGGGTTGGGCAGCCAAAGACGTCAAATACCGCTTCCAATGGACATTCCCGATCCTGCTCTCACCCCACGACCCGAACGTGCTGTATGCCACTGGCAACCATGCCTTCCGTTCCACGGACGAGGGAAGCAGTTGGGAGGAGATCAGCCCTGACCTGACGCGCAACGACAAGAGCACAATGGAACTTTCGGGTGGCCCGATCACCAAGGACAGTACAGGTACTGAGTTCTACGGCACCATCTTCGCCTTTGTCGAGTCACCACTGGAGCGCGGGCTTCTCTGGGCAGGCTCGGATGACGGCTTGATCCACATTTCACGAAATAACGGGGAGACCTGGGAGAATGTAACTCCCAAGGAGTTGCCAGAGTGGGCCCTCATCAGCATCATTGAGCCTTCGCCGCATGACGCAGCCACGGCCTACGTTGCCGCAACCCGCTACAAGCTGGACGACTTCCAGCCATATCTCTACAAGACGCAAAACTATGGCAAGACCTGGACAAAGATCACTACCGGCATCGCGGACAATGACTTTACACGAGTGATCCGCGAAGACCCGGAGCGGCGCGGGCTGCTCTACGCCGGAACGGAGACTGGCGTCTATGTCTCCTTCGATGATGGAGGGCACTGGCAAACACTAAAGTTGAACCTGCCCGCCGTTCCCATCCACGATCTCGTTATCAAAGATGGCGATCTCGTCGTGGCAACCCACGGGCGCTCTTTCTGGATTCTCGACGACATTTCGCCACTGCGCCAGTTGAGTGACGAGGTGCGCGACGCCAGGGTCCACCTGTTCAAGCCACGTCCCGCCATCCGCTTCCGCACCAGCGGCGGGTACCACGAGCAGCCAATCCCCGGCCCTGGCAAGAGCTACGACTATAGCGGCGTATTCATTCTAGCCTATCGCCAGCAGGAGAAGCCCACTGGCGAAAAAATGGCCAAATATCTCGACGCCGGACAGAACCCGCCCGATGGTGTCATCGTGTATTACTACCTGAAGGAAAAGCCAGAGGGTGAAGTAACCCTGGCCTTCCTCGATGCCGAGGGAAAAGAAATCAAAACGTTCTCAAGCGAGGAGAAGAAACAGGAACAGGCCGGGTCTGAAGAAACAGGAGCCGACGGCAAGGAGAAGAAAGATAAAGACGAGCAAAAGGAGCCGCGGGTGCCAAAAGAAGCTGGCACAAATCGCTTCGTCTGGAACATGCACTACGCTGATCCGACCAAAATCGAGGGGTACCCGGACACAGAAGATTTCCTGGGAGGCCCGCTTGCGCCTCCGGGAACATACCAGGTCCAGCTCAAAGTTGGCGACCAGGCCTATAGCGCCATGTTTGAGATCCACAAGGATCCACACATAGCGGCTACACAGGAAGACTTGCAGGCGCAGTTCGAACTGTTGCTGGCGATCCGCAACAAGCTCTCCGAGACGCACAACACGATCAAGACAGTGCGCGACATCCGCCGACAGGTCGAGGAGTGGGAGCGCCGCGCCAAAGGACACGATGCCCATGAAGCCTTAGTAGACCTCGGCAAGCCGATCAAGGAGAAGCTTTCCGCTATCGAGCAGCAGTTGTTTCAGGTCAAGGCGAGGGATCAGTTGGATACGCTGGACTTTCCTATGCAACTCAACGCCAAAATCGCAGCCCTCTCCAACGTGGTTGGCAGTGGCGATGCCGCGCCGACGCGCCAGGCACGGCAAGTCTTCGAGGATTTCTCAGCCCGACTTGATATGCAGCTTCATCGACTGCACGAGCTCATTGAGACGGATGTGGCCGCATTCAACAAGCTGGTTCGCGAGTCAGACGTGCCAGCGATCATCCCGGTTGAGCAGACGCAAGAATCCCCGGGGCAGGAATAGTCGGCTTCTATCCGATCTACAATGCTCCAGCCAGGTTCAGAGAAGGAAGGAGTGTGACCGAGATACACATAGGGGGACGGAACTCACCCCTCTGAATTTACGTAATTTATACCTATCTGACGAAGAATAGTTGTTGCTGACGGCGCATCGTCAGAACGAACTGGAAAGGTGATTAAACACTATGGATATGCTGCGTGAAGCTGCACCGTTCCTCATCGGCATAATTATGCCGCCAATCGTTATGCTTGCCATCCGAGCGACCTGGTCAGGCTTGCCCAAGTTTGTAGCGGCCTTCCTGCCAGCGCTGGTGTTGGGCTTCTGCACGAGTCTGTTGGCAGGCGAACTTGCGGGCAGCCCAACTGATGGTCTGATAGCAGTGATGATCGACACATCACTCGTCTACACAGGTTCGCAACTAGCTTACTGGCTCGTCTGGAAACCAGCGCTGGAGGGGCGTCTGCAGCGCAGCGCTGTATCATCAACGGATCGAGTGCGCGGGTAGCCTGCCTGGTAACCCCTGGTGTCAAGGTAAGGCTCTGCAAGTCCCTTGCAGAGCCTTACCTTGACACTTAAACCCCATACGCCATACTTGCATAGCCGCCGCTGGCACCTTGCACATTGAAGAACATCGTCTGCTCTACAACTATCGGCATTGCGGCATAGACGGCGACACCAAAAGCTGTATTTGCCCCCACATCGCCCAGCATGCTCACCGTCAGGCGGGAATGGGCGGCAAGTGTATAGGTCTTGACGATGGGGGCACCAGAAGCCAGGTAATAGACGACCTGTACCTGCACCGCCACCGCGTTGGGGTTTGCCAGGAGCAGCGATTGCGCATGTCCACTGCTCGTATCACCGTGCGCAAGGTACCAGCCTGTAGAAATGTTACTACTCCCCATCGTTGTCGTGCTCCCAAGCAGCGGGCAGGAAGATGGGCCGCTACAGGAGTTGAGGCTGGTTTTGAAGAAATCCTGGCGCTCGGCCACGATGGGCGAACCTGCAGTAATCACCGTCGCATGTATTACCGGCCTCAAGACGCTATTCACATTCACCTCGATGCGGCTCTGACCAGGCACTACCACTTTCTGCGTGATGACCTGTCCATCGGTGGTGAGATATTGGATCTGCACCGTGGTCGCCACAGGGGAAGGATTCGCCAGGATCAGGCGCTCGTTAAAGCCTGAAGTGGTGTTCCCTGCAGCAAAGTACCAGGTGGTTTGTGGCGCTGTTGCACCAACCACGGCGCTACCACCACGCAGGGTGCTTTCTACCAGGTACTCAGGGCGCTCGATCAAGACGGGGGCGCTGGCATGAATGATCATGCCAAAGCGCGAGTTGGGCACAGCGCTATTGAGGATGATGGTACCCCGCGAACGAGCGGGTATGATGTACGCAGTGCGATAAATCGTACATAGGCCTCCACACAGGTAGCTAATGTTGATAGTGACTGGCTGTGCTGAGGGATTGAGCACGGCTAAGAGAGTGTGCCAGCCGAAGGTGGTGTTACCCTCGGCGAAGTACCAGGTGGTGCTGAGCACCGGCGAGCCAAGGCTGTCGCTGGCTGCAACAAATGCACCCTTGTGCATGAACATGGTGCGCTCGGCCACGAAGGGCTGGTCACCCTGCACAATCATGCTGATCGCTTGATTTTCGCCAACTTGCGCGTTAATGTTCAGGACGAACTGGGATTGTGCAGGCACCTGGTAAGTGCGTGTTTGCGGAGGGGATTGCTGATACAGATAAGTGATTGAGATGGTGGTGGGTGAGGCTGATGGGTTGGTCAATGAGAGGTACTCAGTAGTGCCAATACCCGTGTAGCCTTCCGCAAAGTAATAGAGTTTGGGTAGTATGGGGACGATCGTTTCCGACAGCGTGAGCGGGATAGCTCCCTGCGAGGAGAACGTGGTTCCCTGCTGCTGCAGGTCATAGACGAGTTGGTAGTTGCCCGCTAAGACTGGTGTGTGCAAGACGATAGGGATGGATGTCTTGCCGCCCATGGGGACATCGGCGGGAAGCGTGCCGATGCTGCCTGGACCAGCGATGGACGGATCGATAGGATGACCTGAGCTATCGAGCCAGCGGTAGCCAAGCGTTACCTGCGCACTGCCGGAGGCAGGCCAGGTCATAGCACCTATATTTTGCACCTGCACAGTGAGTTTGATGCTTGCACCGAGCGAAAGCGTGGTCGGGAGCGATACTGGATCGAAGACTTCAGCATAGCCTGCGACCCTGACGGAGTCGTCATGTACCTGCGCTCCTTGCTGCGAAAAGACGGTGGTACCCTGGAGCATGTCCCATTGCAGGATGTACGGAGCAGCCTGCGCGGGCGTATGCACTGGTACAGTGAGTGTGACGGAAGCACCGATACTGACGTCGTGGGGCAGTCCGACGAGAGCACTATAAATGACAGGATGATTTAAGTGGTCTGTACCAAGCCAACGATAGATGAGTTGGACGGCATCGTTGCCCGCGGCTTTCCAGGTGAAGTTGCTGGTGTTCTTGAGCGTGATGCTGACGTTGGTGGTGCCGCCTGGCAGCATGGCAATTGGCGTAGTGTCGTTGGTTACGTCAAAGCGATAGAGGGGCGATTGCACAGAGATGGGCGCGAACTCTACACCATCGGCGGCGAGCTGCAGACCGCTTTCGCCAGTGGCGTTGCTGAGTATGACGCGACCAGCCTGAGCTGCTCTGAAATAGTAGGTTCCGAGGCCGATCCACTGTGGGCCGGTGTTCTCCCAGCCGTATGGTCCCTGAAAGGAGCCGATGTGCTCTTCATCGACATAGACGGTATGCTGTAGCTCCACGCCGGGATGCTGCGGGTCGGCGCTGTAGATGGTATAGGGTGCCCAGCCGCTGCTGGCGTGGTTATCATCGACGAAGACGCCGACTTCATAGTAGCCATCGGCGGATAAGCCGGGTCGCCAGGTAGCCGTTGCAGTGGCAGCACCAAGCGAGGTGACGGCCCAGTGCAGGCTACTGCCAATATCGGTGCTGGAGGGGGTGCGGTACCAGTTACCACTGCTGCTCCAACCAGTTCCACCATCGTCAACCAGCGTTGAACCTGGGTAGACGGCACTGCCATTGGCGCTGAGGTTGGGGATGGTGGAACTCGTTCCTGGATCATCTACCCAGAGGTAGTGGTCGGGCACGACGTTGGGATCGGGATAGTTGCCGGTCCAACCAAAGGGGTCGGTGGCATTCCAATAGGGCAGATAGTAGGTAGCCAGGTGCAGGTGCGGACCTGTGGAGGAGCCAGTGGTGCCACTGGTACCAAGCTGCCATTGGGTACCTATATGATCGCCAACAGCTACGGTTAAGGCGCTGAGATGACCATAGGCGGTAACGAACCCATTGCCGTGGTCTACGGCTGCCCAAAGCCCCAGGGCGCTCTCGTGATTAAGGGGGTTGTACCAGCCTGCACGGATGACGGTACCTGCCGCTACACTGAGCACTGGCTCAAACCTCAGATTCAGATCATAGCCATTGTGTCCATCGTAGCAGTTGACGCCAGCGATGCAGGAGCCAATGCCGACATTCGTCCATCTCGCTCCATCGTAGCGCACAAAAAGACCGTCGTTAACATACCAGGGCTTGTCGTGGTCAACAAATGAGACGGTACGCTGCGAAATGGTGCGACTGCCATAGTATGGACGATGCATGAATGGGGTGGGCCAGGAGGATGTATTGGCGGGCGCATTGAATTGGGCACTGCGTGATAGCACGGAGTGCGGGGCCCCTACATTGTTACGATGCGCACCTGGCTGTCCGGGATACGTTGCGGCATGTGTCAGGACAGATATACCTGGCATGCTCAAGAATATGATAAGCAGAACGACAATGGAAATAAGTTGTTGTCTCGTCCTCATGATGTTTTGCTTTCCTTCACAGATAAAAACCTGGTAAAAAAGGGGATTTTCTGGGGACACCCCAGACCCCGGCAGGAGGCTGCGCCCCCTGCACCCCCGTTCCGGGGAGGTTTCTGGGGGGCACCTCAGTCCCCGACAGGGAGGCTTCGCTCCCTGCACCCCCAAAACACCTACGATGACCCGATGGCGACTACGTTTGACATTGCGGGTGTGAGGGGCGAGACGGATGGTCGCGTCTGTGGTCTGGTGACACGAGCAGACCAGTAGCGTGGTGCGGCGTTGGTCGGGTCGATGGCGGTAAAGGTGATGCTGGCACTAGCGGCTGTCCAAGAAGGATTGACGTTGATCTGCATACCCGTCTGGTTGGCAGAGGCGACTATCCACGATTGACCATCGACGATACTAACGACGGCAATGGCACTTTGTAGAGCTGACATTTGTGTATCGGCCTGGCGATTGCCTTCATTCGTGCGCACCACAAACGCTATCTTGCGACCATCGGGAGACCAGACAGGGATGTAGCCGTGACCGCCATCGGTGTCGGCTAAACGACGCTGCTGCCCTCCCCGGTTATTCATGACCCACAGGCCAGCGGGTTGGAAGGGTGTGGGACTATCCGAGAGACGTTCGTATGCAATAGTTGTGCTGTCAGGAGACCAGGTGAAGAGACCAGCAATAGACTGCGCACCACGCGGATTACTGAAGAGGTGCGTACGGCCGCTGCCATCTCTGTTGATCAACCAGGTGTCGCTGCCCATCCCCAGGCCAGCCGTGGTAGAGTAGATGATGCGCGAACCATCCGGGGATGGAGCGGCATCTACCAGATAGGCAGACGGCACGAGCAGATCAATATTGATCTGCTCGCCAGTAGCCGCATCGACCTCCCACAGACCTGGGTTCCAGCCACCGTTATCCATGGGTGCGGAAGGCCCCATAGGAAACATGGGACGATAGAGAAAGGTATGTCCCGTTGCACCGGGGAGCCAATGGAGAAAGTTGCCGAGAACATTGGCAGGCGTGAGACTTATGGTCATACCTTGGGTATCATACATCCAGACCTGCTCGCCATGGTCGCGTGTACCATCAATCGCCAGGTAGCGTCCATCAGGCGAGAGTTGCATGGTCAAGACACTATCAGACTCCTCAAGACCAAACTCGTCGGTGAAATGAGCAATGGGGTGCGGAGCGCTGAGCGGTTGATCATTGTCCCCCTTGAGCGCTCGGGCCAAAACGAAACCATCAGACTGCTTAAGCGTGTAGTAGAGATAGGCCGATGTATTTCTGCTGCCACTTGGAGATGCCAGGGCACCTCCTGTGGGTACTCCGATTCCCGCAGTTGCCCCGCTTCTTTGTTCATGGATATAGAATGCTGCCAGTGTCCCCACCAGCAGCAGGAACAGCAGTGCAATTGGCGACATCCGTCGCATGATATCCTCCATTCTTTGGGACCCGGCACCTACAAGGGGTGCCACTACACTTCCTCTGCCATCATCAAGGGTGCCAGGTTTCTACACCTATCTCTATCGGTCAATACTTGTATAAAATGAATAGAGGATATGAGCAGAATATTTAAATTGTTAGGAATTTACTTGCTATTCGCATCAACATGGGATGATAGATGCATTTATAGCTATCGATGAAGCGTACTACCTCACCGCCCCAGCCACGTTTGAAGCGATAGACGCCTGCCATAGCCTCATCTTCGTCGTCGGTTTCAGGAATGCCCCAGAAGTCATACGAGGTGGCACCCTGTTGTTTGGCCCAGTGGATGGCCTCCCATTGGAGCAGGTAGTTGGGCATGAGGTTGCGTTGCTCGTTACTCGATGCACCATAGAGGTAGATGGCCCGTTTCGCTAGCAATCCAACGAAGATGCCCGCCAGTAGTTGTCTATGGTATTCTGCTAAGAACAACATAGCTTGATTATGTGGAGCAAAGATACGCCAGGCCGAGAGATAGTAGTCGAGAGTGTGTATGCCAAATTGGTCGCGTTCACTCGTCGTCTGCAACAGTGCGTACCAGGCCTGCACATCCTCGACCGTTTGCGCCACACGCACTTCAACCCCTTTTCGTCCCGCAAGCCGTACATTGTAGCGCCACTTTTCCTTCATCCGCGCGAGCAAGGTATCCTCATCAGCGGTCAGATCAAGTAGAATCGTGCGTGCGGGCTGTATAGCATAAGTGGGATGAAACTGCATCGATGTAACACACTCTATGACGCGATCATTACCTGCCGCGTTTGCCTCGCGATCTGGTTCCATCCATAAAGCGAACGCTCCCTGCCTACGCAGTAGTGCATGGAGTTGCGAGAAGAAGGCCTGGCAGAGCAGGGGTTGTGACCAGTCAACGAGAGGCCCTTTAGGGATGTAGGCAAGATGGCCAGCCCACAGGGGAAGATGAGTTGCGGTGCGACGCAAGACTTGAGCGGCGGCAACTATCTGTTCCGTATCCCAGAGAGCGAGACGCAGCGGAGACCAGCCTGCACTGGCCTTGAGTTCTCCCCACCCCCAACTTTGCAAAAGGTGCCCATCGGGATGCTCGGTGACAAACTGATCCCACTGCTCGCGCTGCTCGACAGCACGTAAAATGAAGTGATGTGACATAGAATACCTCGTTCTTTTTTTGCATGCAACCCTGGTACTCACAAGGGGCACCACTACATTTCCCCCTGACACTTTCGCGTTCATCGGCCCGCTTGCGGGCCTCACATCTTTTTATGTCGAGTGGGCGGTATGTGGCTGCGCCACATACCGCCCACTCGACACGTTTCTTCATAAGCGACCCAGGGGTCGCGAGTCCTCAATTCAAAAGGTGTCAGGGAGAGAACCCCTTGGCTGAAACGTAGCTACCATAGCAGGTATGGTACAACAGCGATGATCTCCGGTGCTATAATAACGAAGGATGTCAAATGTAGGGTAGGAGTGGCTACGGAGTGGTGAAGCCCTACCCTGCGCCCAAAGAGCAAAGACGTCGGCCATAGAGGGGACAGGAGGCAACTTGTGAAAATAGTGATCCTTGGGTGTGGTCGTGTTGGCTCAACACTGGCCAGTATGATGGATCAAGAAGGACATACAGTATCGATTATCGACTCCAGCAGTGAAGCCTTCCGGCGACTCGCGCCTGGTTTTAAGGGCGAGACCGTGATAGGCAATGGCGTCGACGAGGATGTGCTGATACGCGCTGGTATTAGAGAGGCTGACGCATTTGCGGCAGTCACCAATGGCGATAACCGGAACATCATGGCGAGCCAAATTGCGAAAGATATCTTTAATGTCAAAAAGGTTGTTTGCCGTATCTACGACCCAATCCGCGAGAGTACGTACCATGAACTCGGCCTTGAGACATTCTGCCCTACGACAATCGGTGCAGATATGATGTTCAAAGCTATTGTCGGCAGCAAACAGAGCAAATAGCGGGAAAAGATTAGAGGAAACCAGATGTATATTATTATCGGAGGTGGTGGCGATATCGGCTACTACCTCACTAAGGCGTTGTCAGGTTCGGGGCATGAAGTTCTCCTCTTAGAGAAAGGTGCGACTCGCTTTCAAGCACTTAGTGAGGAACTTGGTCAATCCGTAGTCCGCGGCGATGCATGCGAGGCCAGGACGATGGAGGAGGTCGGGGCAAAGCGAGCCGATGTTGTGATTGCAGTTACAGGCGACGACGAGGATAACCTGGTCATTTGCCAAATGGCCAAGTTGCGCTTCAAAGTTGCCCGGACAATTGCTCGCCTGAATAATCCCAAGCATACGGCGATTTTTCAGAAATTGGGCATCGATATAACGGTTAGTCCCACCAAGTCTATCCTCTCGCTGATTGAGGCCGAGCTACCTGGCTTTAATTTTGTACCACTTATGACGCTGAAGAGCGCAGGATTAGAAATCATAGAGGTGCGTGTGCCGGCAGAGTCACCCATCGTGGGGAAGACGTTGCGTGACATCGACCTGCCACGTAGTGGCAATCTCGCCCTGATTATTCGTGGCAAGGAGCCGATCATTCCTACCGCGGAAACACAGATCAACGCCGATGATGAGGTGTTTGCACTGGTGAGCCCCGAGGGCGAAGAGGCGCTACGCCAGGCATTTGAGTCGGCATAGAGCGACCTCAAGGACGATTTATGACCCCCAAATTATTGACGCGGCGCGTCAATAATTTGGGGGTTATTACCATCACTCCTCCTCCACCTGGGCAGCAGTAACCTCTTGCTTCCTGCTTCCAGTTTCTGGTGGGCTTAGCCCTGTATCGTCTAGTGGACGACTGGTAGGACGACGCGGAACCCAGGGCGTACGCTTTTTCGCGAGCATCTCCTCAGCAGTCTCGCCTCGTGCAGAACGGTAGATGCTGGCAACGACAACCCAGGCAGCCGCCACAATTGGGGTGGCCAGCAAAGCTCCAAAGGCTCCAAACAACTGAAGAAATATAAATAACGCCAGGATAGAGGCGACCGGGTGGAGGCCAACTGCATGCCCAACAATGCGAGGCCCCAGAATATT
>WNEY01005220.1_pt1 | contig 12260 bp, 8 predicted proteins | sample 5400531 | NCBI WGS metagenome assembly WNEY01 (sample SAMN13153338, study PRJNA577476) | soil metagenome | isolation source: 200 cm saprolite under Douglas fir tree site 1 | place: USA:California | collected 2015-04-18
CGCGAGGGCGAGGAAGGGGCCGTAGGGGACGGCGTGCTTGGGGGGAATCCACTCTTCGTCTGCAATGCTGTGCTCGTGCTCTTGCTCGTGGTCGTGCTCGTGGTCGTGGTCGTTGTCGTTCTGGTTCGTTTTCTGGTTGAGGTGCGTTCTCGAAGGATCGCGGCCCATGGCGATCAGCGTGATCCCCACGATCGACCCCTGCAGCGCCGAGAGCAGCACCACCGGCAGCAGCGCCTGCCAGCCCAGCCAGGCGCCGATCGCGGAGAGCAGCCAGACGTCGCCCCAGCCCATGGTCTCCTTCTTGAGCAGCTTCTCACCGAAGAAGGCGATGGCGGCGAACAAGCCGAATCCCGCCGCGGCGCCGATCAGGCTCGAGAGCCAGCCCAGGTCGCGGTTCCAGAGAGGAGAAGCCAGGCCCACCGCGAGCAGCGGCCAGGTGATCTGGTGGGGCAAGAGCCAGGTGTCGAGATCGATGTACGCCAGCGCCACCAGCGACGCGGCGAAAGCGAAATATCCCGCCGCCGCGAGAGTCGGACCGAGCTGCCGCACGATGGCCACCGCCAGCACTGCGGAGATCAGCTCGATCAGCGGATACCGCGCGCTGATAGGCGCGCCGCAGCGGCGGCAGCGAGCGCGGAGGAAGAGCCAGGAGATGAGCGGGATGTTGTCGTACCAGGCGATGGGCGCCCCGCACTTGGGGCAGCGGCTGCCGGGCCGGACGATGCTCTCGCCCACCGGCACGCGCGCGATGACCACGTTGAGAAAGCTCCCCACCATCGCCCCGACGCAGAATATCCAGAGGTGGAATGCCACCGGCACGCCCTCGGCGAGAGCGGCCATCAGGAAGTCGCCGCCTTGCCTCGGGCGCGGGCGACGAACAGCTCTTCCAGCGAGCGGCGGTGCGGCGTGAAGGAGATCACCGTCGCGCCGGCGGCGACGGCGGCCTCGAGCGCCTCGCGCGCCGGGCCCTCCTCGGCGAAAGTGAACACCGTGCTCCGGTCGCGGTGCAGGACGCGCGCTCCTTGCTGCTGCAGGCGCGCCACCAGCTCGGGCGGAACGGCTTCCACCGTCAGCTCCACCGAGCGCGCGCCGGGCGCGACCAGGTCGGTGAGGGCGCCGCAGTCGGTCAGCTCGGCCTCCACCATGATGCCGACGCGGTCGCAGATGGCCTCCACGTCGGAGAGGATATGGGTGGAGAAGAGCACGGTGCGGCCCTCGTCGCGCAGGCCGAGGATGATGTCGCGCACGTCCTTGCGGCCGATGGGATCGAGCCCGCTCATCGGCTCGTCGAGAATGACGGTCTGCGGGTCGCCGATGAGCGCCTGCGCGAGGCCCAGTCGCTGCACCATGCCCTTGGAGAAGCGGCGGATGGGGCGATCGGCGCGGCCCGCGAGCGCCACCCTCGTAAGCAGCGCAGCGCTCTGCTTCAGCGCGTCGGAGCGCGAGAGGCCCGCCAGCTGGCCGGCGAAGACCAGGAACTCGTCGCCGCGGAGGAACTCGTAGAGCGCGGGGTTTTCGGGCAGGTAGCCGAGGTTGCGGCGCGCCTCGATGGACCCGGCGGGCGCGGAGCCGACGAAGGCCGCGCCCCTGGTGGGCGTGACGAAGCCGAGCAGCATCTTGATGGCGGTGGTCTTCCCCGCTCCGTTCGGTCCGAGCAGCCCGAAGATCTCTCCCTGGCGCACCTCGAAGGAGAGGTTCTCCACGGCGCGCACCCGCCGCGCGAGGAATCCCACGCGGAAAATCTTGGTCAGTCCTTCGGCGCGAATGACGGCGTTCATTTGCTTTTCGTGAATCTGTGCGGATAACGGTAGCGTGCGTCCGCTTTCCCCCGCAACCAAACGATTCGGCCTGGCTCTGTTCGCCTGGCTGGTGCTGGTGGCGCCGGTGCTCGGCCCGGCGCTGCAATTGGGTGATCGCGACACCGCCCGCCTCTACTTTCCGGTGAAGCGCTTCATCGCGGAGGCGATCTCGCGCGGGCAGCTGCCGTTCTGGGATCCGTGGACGGAGGGAGGCGTTTCGCTCCTCGGGCAGATGACGCCGGGAGTGCTGCATCCGCTCACGCTGCTGTATCTCATGCTGCCGTTCCATCTCGCGTTCAAGCTCAACCACCTGCTCGCGCTGCTCATCGGCGGGCTGGGCGCGGCGTGGCTGGCGGGACTGCTCGGCGGGAGCCGGCCCGTGGCCGGGATCGCCTACGGCGGCTGCGGGGCGCTGCTCTCCGCGGCCTCGAGCAATCTTCCTTTCGCGCTCGGGCATGCGACCGTGCCTTGCGCCGTGGCCGCGCTCATCGCCTGCCTGCGCGCGCCATCGCCGCTGCGGCTCCTGCTCGCTTCCGCCCTGCTTGCCTCCTGCGCCTTCGCAGGGGACCCGCAGGCCATGCTGGTGGCGGCGCTCATCGGCGCGGCGCTCGCAGCTGCGGAGGAGCGGCCCTGGCGCCAGGTCGCGGCGTGGGCCGCGCTGGCGCTGGTCCTCTCGCTGCCGGTGGCGCTGCCCGCCCTCGCCCAGCTGGCGCGCAGCTCGCGCAGCGCGATGGCCGGAGCTGAGCGCGCCGCCTTCGCCACGCCCGCCCTGCGGCTCCTCGGGCTTCTCGTGCCGCACATCTTCGACGGCACCGAGGCGGAGACCGCCGCCGCCGGAAGCGGTGGCCCGGTTCCTTTCTTCGACGTCATCACCATCGGCGCGCCCGCGCTCCTCCTCGCCGCCGGCGCGTGGAGAGCGCGCCGCGGCGCCCTGCTGCTCGGACTGGCTGCCTTCTTCTGCGCGGCGGCGGCTGGTGATGCGCTGCTCGCCGCGGCCTTGCCGTTCTGGAAAGTCTTCCGCTACCCGGAAAAGCTGATGCTCCCCGCCAGCCTCGCGCTCGCTCTCGCCGCGGCCTTGGCTGCAGACGCGCCGCCGCGCTGGCTCTTGCGCGCAGCCCTGGGGCTGGCAGCAGCCGCCGCGGCATTCTCGCTCTTGCGCGCGGAGATGCTCGAGGTGGCCGGCCTCGCCGCACTGACCGCGGGCGCTTTGTGGCTCGCGCGCATGCCGGCCATCGCCGCTGTCTGCTTCATCGCTGCGCTGCTCGCGGCATCGCGGGCGCTGCAGCCCGTGCCGGTGCAAACTTTCGATCGCCCTTCTCTCACCGGCGAGGCCCTCCTGCGTCTTGGCGGCCCGAGCGAGGGCCGCTGGCGGGTCCTCACCGAGCCCGGCGGCCGCCTGCGCGTGCCCGGCTCGATGGAGCCGCACGAGGGCCGTCTCGCCGCCGCCCGCGAGGCGATGTGGCCGCAGCTCGCCCAGCTCGACGGGATCGAGGGCATCACACCTTATTTCTCCGCTCCGGATCGCGATTTCGACGCCGCCCTGCACCGCGCGCCGAACGCCATTGCCGCCCTGTTCGGCGCCCGCTTCCAGGTGATCGACGGCGCGGCGCCTTTGCGCAGCGAGAGCGGCTACGGCATCCGCGAGCTTCTTCCCGGCGCGCGGGCATTCGTCGTCCCGCGGGCGCGCGCGGTTGCCACCGTGGACGAAGCCATCCGTGCGCTCCAGCCGCGCGAGGAGGCCATCTTCCTCGGCAGCGCCCCGCCGGCCGGCGGAAGGGGCGCAGTGACCTATGCGCGCCCATCGCCGGACCGCATCGAGCTGCAGGTCGACGCGGACGCGCCCGCCCTGGTCGTCGTCGCGGAGCGGTTCGACCCCGGCTGGTCCCTGCGCATCGACGGCGAATCCGCCCGGCTGGACAGGGCCGATCTCTCGGCGTTGGCCTTCACCGCGCCCGCCGGCCGCCACCGCGCCGTGCTGCGCTTTCTCCCCTGGGGGCTGCTTCCCGGATCGGCCGCAGCCATCGCCGCATGCCTTCTGGTTCTGATCGCGCAGAAGAGGCGCGCGGCGTGAAGCGCTTTCTTCCGTTCCTCTGCGGAGCTTCCGCCTGGCTCATCTTCGTGCTGCCCGTGCTCGATCCTTCGATGACGCTCTACTACCGCGACACGGGGCGGCTCTACTACCCGGTCAAGCGCTATATCGCCGACCGGCTGCTGCGCGGCGAGCTGCCGCTCTGGGACCCGTGGACGGAAGCGGGCGCATCCATCCTCGGGCAGACCACGCCCGGCCTCTTCCACCCCTTCACGCTCCTCTATCTCGCGTTTCCCTTCGACCTGGCGTTCAAGCTGAACCACCTCCTCCCGCTCTTGCTCGCCGGCATCTCGGCGTGGCTGCTCGCGCGCCAGCTCGGCGCCACCTCGTGGGCGGCGCTCGCCGCGGGCGCGGTCTACGGGGGGAGCGGATATCTGGTTGCGCAGTCCGCGGCCAACCTGCCCTATGCGCTCGGGCCAGCCACCATGCCGCTCGCGATCGCCCTTTTCCTCCGCTATCTCGATCGGCCCTCGGCGGCGCGGCTCTTCTGGGCGGGCCTCGTGCTCGGCTCCTGCGAGCTGGCAGGCGATCCGCAATCGATGCTGCTCGCCGGCCTCATCGGCAGCGCCTTCGCAGTGGCGCGCGATCTTCTCGGAGCGCAGCCGGGCGCGCGCTGGCAGCGGGCGGGAAAGACCTCTCTGCGCATCGCCGCCTGGGGCGCCTCGGCGCTGCTGCTCGCCGCGCCGGCGGCCGCGCCCTCCGCTGCCGAGCTGCTCCGCTCCTCCCGAACTTCCGGCCCCAGCGAGCTGGAGCGCAGCTTTTTCTTCGTGGTGCCCGCGCGCCTGGCCGGCTTGCTCGTGCCGCGCGCCTTCGACGACACCCCGGAAGAGTACGGCCCCGCCGCCAGTCACGCCTGGCAGGCGCCGCCCTTCCGGGAATACCTCTCTTCCGAGACCGTCTCTTTCGCGGACTCCATCTTCCTCGGGCCGGCGGCGCTCCTGCTCGCCCTCTGGGCGGTGCTCTCCGGCCGCAAGGGAAGGTTCTTTCTCCTCGGAGCCCTGATCCTCCTCTGCGCGGCCGCCGGAGAGGCGCTGGGCGTGGCCGAAGTGCTCAACCACCTCATTCCCGGTCTGCGCTTCTTCCGCTACGCCGAGAAGCTGATGGGGGCGGCCTCGCTCCTCCTCGCCGTCTGCGCGGCGCTGGGCGCGGACGCGGCGTTCGCGGGACGGCGGCGCGCGGCGTGGTTCGCGGCACAGGCAGGCCTTCTCGCAGCGGCGATGGCGGGCTCGTCCGCGCTTCTGGGCCGGAACCATGCCGCATTCGAGAGCTGGGTCGCGGCCCAGGGCCGCGAGCACATCGCTGCCGTGGCTCCAGTCTTCCTTCAGGCCATCCGCGAAGGGCTGTGGTCCGGCGCGCTGCTCGCGATGCCGCTCGCCCTCTGCGCCCTGGCCTGCGCTGCACGGCCGCTGCCGCTGCGCGCCGGGCCCGCCTTGGCCGCGATCTGTTGCCTCGCCGCCCCCTTCGCCGCCACGGCCGGCCTGTTGCACATCGCGCCGATGGAGATGATGCACCAGCCGCCGATCCTCGCCGAGGAGATGCTGAAGCAAGCCGGGCCCAGCCCGGGACGCTGGCGCTACTACGTCGACCCGCGTCTGGTTCCCGTGCTGCGATCGTTCGACGATCGCACCGGCGCGATGCTCGCCGCTCGCGTGATGCTGCAGCCGCAGTTCGAGACGCTCTTCAGCGTGGAGGGCGCGGCCCCCTATTTCTCCGCCGTGGACGACCAGTACACCGCGGCCCTCTATGCCTCCCTCGAGCCCGTCTTCCGCGTCCTGCGGGTGCGCTTCGCCGTCTACGGCCTGTGGGAGCTGTCCGCCGCGGAAGCAGCCCGCCGAAAGATGAAGCGCATCGACCCCGGCTTCTGGGCGGCTGAGTTTCCCCAGCAGCCCGAGGCGTCGTTGCTCGCCGTGACTTCCGTCGCGCCCGGCACCGGGGCCGCCCTCGGGCGGCTCCGCGATCCGGCCTTCAACCCGCGGCGCGAGGCGATCCTTCTCCAGGGCGCCGGCGCGCGCGCGCTCGATGCGGGGCCCTTCCCGCACGGGCAGGGCTCGCTGGCGATGAAGGACCTCTCGCCCGAGAGATTGCGCATCGATCTGGACGCGCCCCACGACGCGTTCCTGCTCACCTCGACGCACTTCAATCCGGGCTGGCGCGCGACCATCGATGGGGCGCCCGCCCCGGTCCTGCGCTCGGACCTGGTGGTGAACGGCCTCTTCGTCCCCGCCGGCAGGCACCTGGTCGAATTGCGCTACTGGCCGGTGGGTTTCACCGCTGGCCTGCTCGCTTTTGCAGCGACGCTGGCCGGGTTCATTGTGCTGCTGGCAGTGGATCGGCGCCGACAAATACCGGCGAGAAGGTGACAAATCGTGTCACAGCGGCTGGCAGAGCCACGCCATCTTATTGAAATAACAGTCAAAATACTTGGCCTTCTCATTGCTATATGGCAAGGTCGCTAGGTCTATTTGCGCCCCACCCAAAGGAGTCTGTTCAAATGAAGAAGCTCATGAAAGGCTTTACGCTGATCGAACTGATGATCGTGGTCGCGATCATCGGCATTCTCGCCGCGATCGCGATTCCGAACTTCATCAAGTTCCAGGCCCGCTCCAAGCAGTCAGAGGCCAAGGCGAACTTGAAGGCAATGTTCACCGCCGAGAAGGCCTTCTACCAGGAGAAGGACCGCTTCTCGAGCTACGTGGCCGAAGTCGGCTTCGCTCCTGAGCGCAACAACCGCTACAACTACTCGCTCACGAGCGGCGGCACCTACGACAACCGCGCCGCCTCGGCAGCTACTACCGGCACGCAGGCCACGGGCATCTCGGCCGACGTGTTCAAGGGCTACCAGGCCGACACCAGCGCCAACAGCCTTGGCGCACCGGACGGCGTGGCGTCGGTTACCCAGACCAAGTTCGTGGGCACCGCGCTCGGCAACATCGATGCCGACTCGACGCTCGACGGCTGGTCGATCTCGACCGACTCGCGCAACATGACCTCCGGCGACAACAGCGGCAGCAACGTCGCCTCGGGCGAGCCGTCGAACGACAACAACGACGTCAACAAGTAAGAAGTCCTGCTCGATTGCAAGAGAGGGGGGCGGCCGGCGACGGCTCGCCCCCCTTGTTTTTTATGCAATGCTGGCCGCGATGACAATCGCCCAGCCGGTCCGCGGCGGCCTCCTGCTGGCCCTCTTCGCCGCCGCGCTTCTCCTGCGCGAGCGCGCCGACAGATTGCGGCCCCGCTCGCCGGCCATCGCCTTCGACGTGCCGCCCTTCCCGGCCGACGTGGCCCGGCCCCTCTCTTTTGGTTTTGCCTCGCTGGTGGCGGATCTCGCCTTCGTCGAGGCCATCCAGGTGCACGGCGGGCGCAAGACCAGCAGGCTGGAGTCGGAAGAGGCCGCGGCCGATCGCGCGCTGACGCGACTCCTTCGCTACGCGGTGGAGATGGATCCCAAGTACCGGCTCGCGTATCGCTTCGCCGGCCTGGCTCTCATCCGGCACACTCCCGACGGCAAGGCCCTGAACGTGCTGGCGGCGGAGCAGATCCTCCAGCAGGGCGTGCGCGAACGGCCCGACGACTGGCAGATCCCCTTCAATCTCGGCTTCATCCAGTCCTACTACCTGGGGCACATGGCCGACGCCGCCAACAGCCTGGCGCTGGCGGCGAGAAATCCGCAGGCGCCGAAGTACCTGGCATTTCTTTCCACCAGGCTGGCCGCGGATGCCGGCGACCTCAGAGTGGCCCGCGCCATGGCGCAGGAAATGGTGGACCGCGCCACCGAGGAGTCGACCCGCGAGGAGTGGCAGCAGCGGCTGCGCGACATCGAGATGGAGGAGCGGGCGCGGCTGATCGAGCGCGCGCTGAAGCGCTTCCGCGAGATGAACGGACGGGAGCCGCGCTCGCTCGACGAGCTGGTGGCGGCGCGGATCCTCGAGGAGGTCCCCCGGGAGCCGCACGGCGGACGCTTCGAGCTGAGAAACGGCGAGGTCGTCTCCACCGCCGCCGAGCGCCTCCGGGTGCGCGGCCGCTCCGGCACGCAGTCCAATCTGGAGGTGCGCTGATGGCCGGCCTGCGCCCCATTGCCGCCAACACCCTGCGCGAGCTGGTGCGCAGCAAGCTCTTCTACAACCTGGTCATCTTCTCGGCGCTGCTCATCGGCGCCTCGATGTTCATCGCCCAGCTCACCATCGGCGGATGGAGCCGGGTCATCCTCGACATGGGGCTCTCCGCCATCGAGGGCGTGGGCGTATTGCTCTCCTCGCTCATCGGCGTGGGGTTGGTGGCGGGGGAGATCGATCGCCGCACCATCTATCCCACGCTGGCGAAGCCCGTCTCGCGCGCGACCTTCCTGCTGGCGCGCTTCGCCGGCCTGGCGCTCATTCTCGCCGCCAACGTGGCGCTCATGCTTTGCGTCCTGGCCTTCACCCTGCGCATGGCAGGGGGCGGGTTCTCGCCCGCGACGCTGCCGGCGGCGCTCCTCCTGCTCATCGAGCTGTGGCTCATCGCTGCGCTGGCGATGTTCTACGCCGCCTTCACCACGCCGACGCTGGCAGTCGCATTCTGTCTCTCCACTTTCCTGGTCGGGCACCTGGTCTCCGACCTGCGCGTGTACGGCGAGCGGAGCAAGAGCGGCCTGGCGAGGACGGTGACCATGGCGCTGTACCGCGCGCTGCCCAATCTGGAGTTGCTCAACCTCAAGGCGCAGGCGGCCAACGATCTGCCGGTGCCGGACGGATTCACGGCCAGCTCCGCGGCGTACGGGCTGGTCTATGCGCTCCTGGTGCTGCTTCTGGCCATCGCCATCTTCCGGCGGCGCGACCTCAAGTGAGCGGTTCGTCCCCGGGCTCGTCCGCGCCGGAGAGCTTCTTGAGGCGGTGGCGGAACTGGCGGAAGGTGAGCCCGAGCAGGGCCGCGGCGTTCTTCTTCACGCCACCCGACTGCTGCAGCGCGCGATCGATGAGCTGCTGCTCGATGCCGGAGAGGTGAACCTCGAGCGAGAACCCCTGCGGCAGAGGGCCGTCGGAGGTCAGCGCCGCCGGCGCGGGGCGGAGCGGCCCCGGCAGCGCGTCGAGGGTCACCTCGGGTCCGTCGGAGAGCGTCACCGCGCGCTCGATGAGGTTCTCCAGCTCGCGCACGTTGCCGGGGAAATCGTAGGCGTCGAGGCGTTTCTTCGCCTCGCGCGAGAGGTCGAGGCGCTCGCGGCCGTGCTCGGCCTCGAAGCGCCGGAGGAAGTGATCGGCCAGCAGCATCACGTCCTCGCGCCGCTCGCGCAGGGATGGAACCCGCAGCTGGATGACGTTGAGGCGGTAGTAGAGGTCCTCGCGGAAGCGGCCGGCGGCGACCTCGACGGCCAGGTCGCGGTTGGTGGCGGCGATGAGGCGGACGTCGATCTCCTCGTCCTCGTCGGCGCCCACGGCGCGCACGCGCCTCTCCTGGATGGCGCGCAGGAGCTTCACTTGCAGCGCCACGGGCAGCTCGCCCACCTCGTCGAGGAAGAGCGTGCCGCCCTTGGCTGCCTGGAAGAGCCCCGGGCGCGATCCCTGCGCGCCGGTGAAAGCGCCCTTCACGTGGCCGAAGAGCTCGCTCTCGATCAGCCCCTCGGGGATGGCGCCGCAGTTCACCGGCACGAAGGGCGCCGAGGCGCGCGGGCTCTTGGTGTGGAGCGCGCGCGCCACCAGCTCCTTTCCGGTGCCGCTCTCGCCGGTGATCAGCACGGTGGTGCGCGAGGGCGCGACCTTCTCCACCATCTGGTAGAGCGCGCGCATCGAGGGGCTGCGGCCCACCAGGCCCTCGTACTTGCCCTGCAGCCGCTCGCGGAGGATGGCGTTCTCGCGCGCCAGCCGGATCTTCTCCAGCGCGCCGTTGACGCGGACCTCCAGCTCCTCGGGCTTGAAGTGGGCGGTCTTGGTGACGAAGTCGTAGGCGCCGAGGCGGGTGGCCTCGAGGCCGGCTTCCTGGGTGGCGAAGGCGGTGATGACGATGACTTCGGTGGCCGGCCGCTTCGCCCGGGCCCGGCGGAGCACGTCCATGCCGGTGCCGCGGCCGAGGCGCAGATCGGTGATGACCACGTCGTGCTCGCGCTCGGCGAAGAGCGCCAGGGCCGACTCCAGGCCGGCGGCCACGTCGACCTGGTGTCCTTTGTCGGTGAAAGACGCGAAGATCATTTTGCCGGTGCCACCTCGAAGGTCCGAGGCGACTCCCCACCAAAAAATACTTCGCGTCTTCGGGGTGGATTTGAGAGATAGATGTTTGTGCGCCTGAAGTCGGCCTTGCTGGCGGTTGCGCCGCCGCTGCTCGCGTTTTGTCTCGCGCTGCGGCCGGTGGAGAATTTTGACCTCGGGTTCATTCTCCGCATCGGCGAGCGCGTCGCCGTCTCCGGAATTCCCATCACCGATCCATTCTCGTTCCCCGGCGAGGGCAAGGTCTGGGCGCTGGAGCAGTGGCTCGGCCCGCTCATGTTCTGGAAGGCCTACGCCGCCGCCGGCTTGACGGGGCTGATCGTCTTCAAGGCGCTCATCTGCGCGGCCGCCGTGTCGCTGGCGTATTTCGCCGCGCGCGCCGCTTCGGGAAGCGAGGTGGCGGCGTCGTTCGCCGCGCTCCTCTGCGCGGCGGCCGGGGCGCCGCGGTTCGACGCGCGGCCCAACGTCTTCAGCACGCTGGGCATCGCCGCGACCGTCTGGGCGCTCTACCGGGCGCGCGCCGGGTCGCTGCGGCCGGCGTTCTTCCTGCCGCTGCTCTACGCCGTCTGGGCGCATGTGCACCCGGGCTACATGGCGGGAATCATCCTCTCGGGAACCTTCGCAGGGGCGGCGCTCCTGCCCCTCGGGGAGCGGCGCCCCTCGCCGCGGCAGGGCGCGCTGCTCCTCGCGGTGACGGCCGGCTGTGCGCTGGCCGCGGTCCTCAGCCTGGCCGTGTTCCATCCGCTGCACCTGCAGCCGCTCTTCCGATCTCTGCACATCTTCTTCTCGCCGGTGGAGCGCGCGAACATCGCCGAGTATGCCCCGCTGGGCGCGTCCTATGCCGTCAACGCGCCCATCCTCGCGCTGCTCCTCGCGCCGCCTCTCTGCTGGCTGCTGGCGCGGCGGGAGCTGCCGCTTCCGGTCATGGCCACCTGGCTGGTCTTCGCCGCGGGAGAGATCCGCGTCGGCCGCATGCTTGCAGAAGCATCGGTCGTGCTCGCGCCCGCCTTCGCGCAGTCGGCGATGCAGGCCCTGTCGGCGCTCCGCGCTTCGGGAAAGATCCGCTCCACGGCGCGGCTGGCCTGGATGCCTCCACTGGCCGCGCTCGCCGGGGCCGCCGCGCACTTCGCAAACCCCGAGGAGCGGGGCTTCTACTGGCCCGAGGCGCTCTACCCCGCCGCCTGCTACCGCTACATCGAGGCGCACGATCTCCCGCCGCGCCTCTTCAACGATTTCTGGTTCGGCGGCTCGTTCATCTTCCACTTCGACGGCCGCCGCAAGACGTTCATCGACGGCCGCTCCTTCTACAGCGACGAATTCTTCACCGGCGACTATCTCCCCATCCGCAACGCCGCGCCGGGCTGGCAGCAGATAGCGAAAAAGTGGGGCATCGAGTGGTTCCTGCTCGTGCCCGGCCGCTTCGCGCCGCTGCACCAGGCGCTGCGCAAGGCCGGCTACCGGATCGCGTACCTCGAACCTTACTGCAGCGTGTACCTGCGCTAAGTCAGGAGCGCGTCGGCGCATCCACGCCGGCGCGCATCATCAGGGGACCGGCAACCGCGGGCGCCGCCAGCGGCATCGCCACCGAAAAGAGCGTCCTTCCCGGCACGCTCTGCACCGCCAGCTGGCCGCCGTGCGCCTCGACGATGCGGTGCACGATGGCCAGGCCCAGTCCCGTGCCGCTCTCCTTGGTAGTGAAGAAGGGATCGAAGATGCGCTGCAGATCCTCGCCTGCGATGCCGGGGCCCGAGTCCTCCACCTCCAGCACTGCCATTCCCTCGATCCGGCGCACCCGGGTGCGCACCGATCCGCCCCGCCCCGCCGCATCGGCTGCGTTGCTGAGCAGGTTCCAGAGCACCTGGCGGAGCTGCCCCGGATCGGCCAGCACGCGCACGCCGGGCTCGATCTCCACCGAGACGCGCAGCTCGCGCGCCGCGGCGTCCTGGCGGAAGACGTCGAGCGTCTCCTCCACCAGCTGGGTTGCCTGAATTTCTTGAATCTGCGGCTGCGAGGGCCGGGCGAAAGCAAGGAAGTCGCGCACCAGCGCCTCGAGCCGCTCGCCCTCGCGGGAGACGATGGTCAGGAGCTTGCGCTCCTTCTCGCCCAGGCCGGGCTGCTTGCCGAGCAGCGCGATGGAGCCGCACATCGAGGCGAGCGGATTGCGGATCTCGTGCGCCAGGCCGGCCGACATCTTGCCCA
>WNEY01003172.1_pt1 | contig 12259 bp, 10 predicted proteins | sample 5400531 | NCBI WGS metagenome assembly WNEY01 (sample SAMN13153338, study PRJNA577476) | soil metagenome | isolation source: 200 cm saprolite under Douglas fir tree site 1 | place: USA:California | collected 2015-04-18
CTTCTTGCCCGCGCCGACGAGGTGATCGAATAGGTCTTGAAATTGGCCCCCGTACGGCGGCTGCCAATGTCCGAGTCGGGTCAATCGCGTGTGCGCCGGGAGACCGGCAGGGAGTAGAGGGTGAGAGTCCCTCACGATGAAGGCGTAGCGAACCACATCGACCCCGAGTCATGCGCGGTCGTCCGTGAGGGCGGTCGTGAAGCGTTGACAGGGGAGTGCACAGGCCAAGCTATTGAGCCGCGAAAGTGACCTCATCCTGGGCGCCGACGCTCTACGCGTTGCGGAAGGCAAGACGGACGAGCACGCCAGCGCGAGTGCCCGCCCGGCCCGGCGTGGTCGAAGACCTTGGCATGTGCGGACGCTCCTTGCGCGGGAACCGGGAGGTCTCACGGTTGGCCAGTCGCGACGTGCGTGTCCCGCACTGGTCCGCATCGGGAAGGCGAGGAGCCGTAGCCGATGATGCACGATCGTGAGAAGTCTGGCCCCGTCATAGTAGCTGGGAAGCCGACGAACAAAGCCGGGCAACCGGCAGCGGAGTTGGTGGAGCCAAGGGCGGGGGCCGAGGGGAACGCGAGCCGGCAAAGCACACACCGGGCACAGGACCGGGAACGTGTGTCACAGGCGCTGGAACGCGTGCGGCGGGTCGCAAGAACACAGCCATCTGCCGTTACACACCCGAGGTGGGAGCCGTATGCGGGAAATCCGCACGTACGGATCTGTGCGGGGGGCGCTCAGTAATGAGCGTCCCTACCGCGAACGCTTTCCGCCCCGTGTGGCCGTCGACCGCTCGATGAAGTCTTCTGCGATTGGGACCGCCTCCAAGCGATGCCTCACGCGGTTCCGCTCCGACGGCGAGGCAGCCGCCAGCAACAAGATCGACTTGGCCAGGGCCGCCCGCGTCCCCAAGCCGCTCCATGGCCCGGCACGGATCCATGAGGCGCCGCGTCTTGTCGGCGGGCAAGACCTCTTCTGCCATTTCCCGTCTTCGCGGCGAGAGCGCGTCCGGTCCGGGTCAATGGACCTGAAATGGGAGCATTGGGTCAGCGCCGCGACTGACCACCCACGTCGATGTTCGTCTGCGGCGAGTATCGCCCATAGAACGTATACTGCCCCACGCGCGGGGGAGGATTGGACCGAGCAGCATCGACCTTAACAAGTCCCCTCCACTTTTCGGTTGCCGGGTCGACGTAGGAATTCCCCGTCGGCCCCGCCGACGGGTTCCAGGCGCCCGTCTTGGGATTTGGAACCGAGATGGCGCCCCCACTGCTGGTTGGGGGAGTTAGGACCAGGCGGGGGACGGCTGGGCGGCTGGGTGGAGGAGGAGTAAGGACCACGATCTGGTCGGCGGAAGCCGGCGCGCCGGACAGGGCGAGGAACGAACCCGTCATAATCGCCTGAACCGTCATGAGACCGACAAGCGAAGCCTTGGAACACCGGGACATGGCGTCCTCCATCAATAAGGGATTCCCCTCACGTCCTGTGGTCGGGCGAGGCAAAGACAGGGTTCAATTCCGGACATGAAATTTTCTCGATCGCACGGCCGACGAGGCGACCGAAGACGGCGAGATTTCCTCTGGCTCGGCGCGAACAGCCGACAGCGCCGGGAACGGCTCCAACGGTAGTCCCATCTACGGATTGCTGCGCCGCGTCCGCGACTGTGGGGCCCGCACGCCGGGCGGACGAACGACCCGATACTGCGGCTGCACCCGCCCGTACTCCACCCACCCATCACTTCTCCATATTTGGGGCGGATGACGACATTCAAATTCGTACTGGGCGCATCGCCGGAGATCGGGTGCGGATCGTGGAATTCGATACGGTATCGTCGTTCGTATGTCTTGGGCAGGAGCATCCGGAATAAAGAAGATTCCCGCTAGAGCGAGGCTCCCAACGGATATCAAGACCCGCGCACGCATCGCTTCCTCGCCCAAACAGGCCTCGGCGTCCCGCCGAGAACATGCGCCAGAGCGAGCTTACACCGTGTCGCATCGCAATCAAAACCGATGACCGTGACGGGCCGTTGTGGCGAACGCGTGGCTTGTCGGGTCGATCGCGTCGGTTCCGCGATGTCCGTGGGCGGTCGTGTTGACGCCCGTTCGTCGTCCACGATCAGGGACAGACTCTCATCGGAGGCTGTTTGCGCGGATCGCCGACCTGGACGGAGCGGCAATGCAGGATGCTGCTGTCCCAGCGGCGCTGCGGCGCGAACGAGCGGGCGGGGGCGCCGGCGTTGTGCATGGGGGTGTTGAACGACGGCGCGACGCGGGGCGGCAATGGTTGCGGGTTGAGCGCCAGCGCAGGCGCGCCGAACACCAACGCGGCCGTGATCGACAGCGGGCCGACAACGTTCTTGAGCGACATGATTTCCTCCCTGGGCTGCCAGGTGCAAGGCTCCGGTGCGGACGCCTCCTGCCGATTGGTCGGATGAGGTTCACAACCGGTTCAAGCGCCGAACTTGTTTGCTGCGGCGGTGTCAGCAAGCGTAGGGTGGCAAAGCTTGCCCCCGCGAAGGCGGGGGGCGCGGAACGCGCCGTGGCCACCGTGCGAACCCCTGCGCCACTCGGAGCTGACATGACCCACGTGTCCCTTTGATTCCGAAGTTCGCATCAGAGGGTGCCGCAAGCGTAGGCGAACTTCGGAATCGGGACACTAGTGCCGCGAACCCGAAGTTCGCATCATATTGCGGCAAGTGCGATTGCGAACTTCGGGTTCAAAAGCGGCACTAACTTCCGAGTTGGGTCGATGCTGTCGAAAAACAATTTTGCGGGGGTCGGGCGAGCAATATTGATTCAAGAAAGACACCCAGCGCGCAACATCGATTCAAGAAAACGCTATGCAGCAGCGCAAGGCGCAATGATCCATTCGCGTTTTCGCCGGCGCGCCGTTATCGGAATAGTCGAGCAGCAAGAAGGCGGCCGCAGCCGCGAGAGGTCCGCTTAGCCCCCAACTCCGGTCAAGATCATGCACCGCAGCAAACCGCCGCGAAGTGCCAAACTCGGACGTTGCCAGCCGTCGCGCCCGATATCGATCCCGCGGCGTTTGAGCCAGAGCTGCTGTTCCTCGGCACGAACAGCGGCAGGCTGTGGAGCAAAAGACAATCCCAGCGGTCTGCCCGCTTTCCCTGTCCTAGAATGAAATCCTTACGTGCCCTTGAGCTTCAGCTCTTCGTACGGCGCTGACCAAGGGTAGTCGGCAATGAGGCCAAGCCCCGATTGCGCGACGCGGGGACCATAGGCTTGGAGAAGGGCAAGCTGCCAGATCGGGAGGTACATGACCTTCTCGTGGATCAGTTGCTGGATCCGGTGCAGCGTCGCCTCCCGCTTCTTCGGGTCCAGCTCGGTCGCTTGCTCTCTGAAGAGCTCGTCGATGTCGGGATAACCACCGTAGGCGTAATCGCCGCTCGAGGCCGTGAAGCTCTCGATCCGCGTGGCCGCATTTCCGAAAGCGCCGCTCAGGCCGTATATGATGTTCTTCAGCTTCTTTTCTTGATAGGCCTTCAGGAACCCGGCGCGCTCGAGTGGCCGGAGCTTCGTTCGGATCCCGACGGCCTGCAGGTAGTTGAGCACTGCCTCACTGTAGTCGCTGGTACCGGCGTCGCACCAGAAATCTCCAGCATCGAAGCCCTTCGGGTATCCGGCCTCGGCGAGGAGCTGTACGGCCTTGGCCGGATCGTAGGGATAAACCGGTGGTTGCCAGTAGAAGTCAAAGCTGGTGGGGATGATGCTCCCGGTGATCTTCGAGAACCCGAGGGTTTCCGCCTGATTGACCGCGTGCCGGTCGACGGCGTAGGCAGCCGCAAGCCGCACACGCCGGTCGTGCCAGGGCGAGTTCGCGTCCCATTGGTCGGCGAAGACGAGCCAGTGGGTGCTCACGAAGGGAGTCGGCTGCAAGGTGAGCCCGGCTGAGCGCTGCACCTCCTCGCCGAGCGGACCGGTGATCGCGTACGCGATGTCGGCTTCGCCACGCTTCAGCATCGCAAGGCGGGTGGTGATATCCGTGTTCACCTTGAAGGACAGCTGTTTCACGCTGGGCGTCTTACGCCAGTAGCCTTCGAAAGCTTCGAGCACGAGCTCAACGCCAGGATTGAACGAGACGAAGCGATACGGCCCGGCTCCGACCGGGTGCTTCTTGAAGCCCTCCTCCCCCACCTTCTCGACGTATTTCTTGGGAACGATCCAGCCCGCACCCGTCGCCGGCGTGCCGTAAAAAGTCATGAAATCGGGCCACGGCCGTTTGAGTCGGAAACGGACGCGGGCGGGATCCGGCGTCTCGATCGCCGCCACTTGCTCCTTGAGCATCTTCGCGGAATTGCCGCGGTATCGTTCGAAAGAGAACCTGACGTCCTCGGCGGTCACGGCTTCGCCGTCGTGGAATCGAGCGCCGCTGCGCAGGACGAACTCGTAGACAAGCCCGTCGGACGACGTGCTCCACGACTCCGCCAAACTAGGCGCCATGATCTTCCCGGGCATTGGCTTCAACATGGCGTCGTGGAGCGCGTAGAGGATCATGAATGGCGTGATGAGCCCCGGCGTCTCCGCAGGCTCGAAGAGCGTTGGCGCCAGGGTGAAGTGGACCGCCCAGGTGAGCTGCCCTTCCGGTTGCACAGCGCCGGCCGAACTGGTCGAGGGAAAAATCCCTGAGCCCGCCAGCACCGCCGACATCTTCAGGATTTCACGACGACTGAGATCGTTGACAGAGTAGGTCGCCATGTTGATCGCTCTTCAATCGGACCCGCGATCCCAAAGCTCTCTAACCATTTGCAGCTCGCTGATAATCCGCGCTTGGAGAGCTACCTTGGCTGGTAGCCCGGCTCGGCGTGGCCGCCCCGTGGGGCGGCCCCGGTCGTGCAGTGCAAGTCCCGGTTCTGGCGCGCGCCGCCCCGCGTGCTGGGGCCAGGTCCGCGCCCGGGAAGCGCCTAATTTTGGGCTTCGACGACGAACTGCGGTATGATCTTGACTGCCTTGTCACGCTGCGGCGAAAGGTCCTTCCAGGCTTGCCCATTGCGCCACGCCACCGCCGCGTCCAGGCTGTCCCACTCGGTGATGCCCACACTCTTGGGAGCCGCCCCCACGAATGCAACAATCTTTCCCCCAGCGGTGCGCAAATTGCGAGCGCCGGCGGCCTTTTGCGAATCCCGGATAAGCGGGGTAAACACGGCATTGGCCGCGGCATCGAGCACCTCGATGTCGGTGACGATGTAGGCTTTCGGCTTGGCCTGGGCGTGCAGCCCTTGCACGGCTGCCGCCCCGAATGCCGCGCCCGCAACGACGGCCAGTACGATCTTGGACTTTGAGTTCATAACGCATTCCTCCCTGTTTGTTGAACGAAGCCATCAGATCGCGCGTTGGAGACAACGCGATCATCGGGCTTGCAGATGCTTGCGAAGAAAGCCCGAAAAAGTTATGACAGCCTTGAGTGTGCGCCTGCCGATGGCACTGCGGCTGCACGTTCATCCGAACGGCCAGTTCGGCACATTCCGTTCCGGGCAGCTCTTTATAACCTACACAAACCGATGCCTATGAGAAAGAGGCGTCATTGCCTGAGCGTTCCGATCGATTGAAAGGGATGCAATGTCGCCTTCGGGTCAATCGCGTCGGTTCGGTGCGGTCCGGAGCAGGTCCGCTTCACCTCCAACAGCGGTCAAAATCATGCACCGCAGCAATCGAGGCGATGTGCCACGAGCCGACGTTGATTGGCTGCGGAGCTGTCCTGGGAAGTGCCTGAAGGCGGACGCACTTTTGCCGGGACGACAAGCGGCCGCAAGGCGATCCGTGGGCTCCCGGACGCCAATTGGGTAGCGCCTGCGGTGCAGCGTCCAAGCCGCAAAGCTAGTACAAATGGCAGGCGACAGCGTGACCGGGGGCGATCTCCCGGCTCACCGGCGCCTCCTCGGCGCAGCGCGGCATGGCGCGAGGGCAGCGCGTGTGGAACCGGCACCCGGAGGGGGGAGCAAGCGCGCTCGGGATCTCGCCCGACAGGGCCAGTCTCTCTCGCTTGGCGTCCGGATGCGCCGGCAGCGCGGCGATGAGCAGTGCCTGGGTATAGGGATGCAAGGGTTTCGCGCACAGGTCGGCGCTGTCTGCGGTCTCGACGATCTGGCCGAGGTACATCACGGCAATGCGGTGGCTGATGTGGGCGACGGTGGCAAGATCGTGCCCGATGAACAGGTAGCTCACACCCAAAGTCTGCTGCAGCTGCTCGAGCTGGGTGATGATTTGCGCCCTGATCGACACGTCGAGCGCGGAGACCGGCTCGTCGAGCACGATGAGCCGCGTGTTGGTCGCCAATGCCCTGGCGATGGCGATCCTTTGGCGCTGACCGCCGCTGAACTCGTGCGGGAACAGGTTTGCCACGTCCGGACTCAGCCCGACGAGCTCGAGCACTTGCGCCACACGCTCCCGCAGCGCGGGGCGGGAGAGGTCGGTATGAATTTCCAGCGGCTCGGAGATGATGTTGCCGACCCGCATCCTCGGGCTGAGCGAGCCGAACGGGTCCTGAAACACCACCTGCACCGCCCGGCGGTAGCGCATCAGCGCCGGCCCTTTGAGGGCAGTAACGTCCTCGCCGTCGAATCGGATGGTGCCCGCCGTGGGCCGCTCCTGCAGCAGGATCAATTTGGCGGTTGTGGTCTTGCCGCAGCCCGACTCCCCGATCAGCCCGAGCGTCTCGGCCGCGGCTATGGCAAAGTTAATGCCCTCCACCGCCTTCACCCAGCCGGTCTTGCGCTGCAGGAACGAGCCGGTGCCGACCGCAAAATACTTGCGTACCTCGTCGACTTCAAGCATCGGCGCGGTCATGCGTCACCTCTGCCGCGAGCTGCGGGAGCCAGCATCGCGCCGTCCATTCCGTGCCGCATTGAACATTGTCGGGGTCTTGCGTCGCGCAGCGCGGCATCGCGTCGGCACAACGCGGATGAAAGGCGCAACCCGGCGGCAGGCGCGCCAGATCGGGAGGCTGGCCCGGGATGGCATAGAGCGGTTGCTTGCTCCCGAGCTTGGCCATGGAGCCGAGCAGCGCCTTGGTGTAGGGATGCTTTGGCGCGCCGAACAGGTCGCGCACCGCGCCCATTTCCACGATCCGGCCCGCATACATCACCGCCATGCGATCGCACATCTTGGCGACGATGCCGAGATTGTGCGTGACGAAGATCAGCGCCACGCTGGTCTCCTTCTGGATGTCCATGAGCAGGTCCAGATACTGGGCCTGGATGGTGACGTCGAGATTGGTCGTGGGCTCGTCAGCGATGATCAGCTTCGGGCCTCCGGCCAGCGCGATGGCACCGACGATGCGCTGGCGCATGCCGCCGCTCATCTGGTGGGGATAGCCGCGCATGCGCATCGCCGGGGAGGGTATGCGCACGGCCCGCAGCAGTTCCTCGACGCGCCGGCGTAGGGAGCGGCTGCGCATGCCGAGGTGGTAATAGGCCGGCTCGGCGACCTGGGTATAGATGCTGAAGAGCGGATTGAGCGACGCCATCGGGTCCTGCAGAATCATGCCGATCACGCGCCCGCGCAGGCGGCGCATCTCGCGCGCACTCTTCTTGGTCAGGTCCGTGCCGTTCAACCGGATCTCGCCGCCGACGACGCGCGCGGCCGGCGGCAGCAGGCCAACGATCGAAAGGCAGGTGGTGGTCTTGCCGCATCCGGACTCGCCGACGAGGCCGAGCGTCTCGCCCTGCCGCAGAGCAAAGCTGACGCCCTCGACAGCCTTCACGATCCGGCTCCCGCCGAAGGTGAAGTAGTGCGTCTGCAGCTCGCGAACCTCCAGCAGCGGCGCGCTCATGCCGGGCACCGCGCTAGAGATTGCGCTGCTGGGGATCGAGGCGGATGCGCAACCAATCGCCCAGCAGCTGCGTGGCCAGCACGACCAGCAGGATGCAGACGCCCGGAAAGACCGTCAGCCACCATTTGCCCGCCATCAGCGTCGATCGGGCTTCCGACAGCATCAGGCCCCAAGCGGGCTCGGGCGGCGGCACGCCGACACCGAGAAAGCTCAGCGATGCCTCGGCGATGATCACGACGCCTATGGTGAGGCTCGCCAGCACCATCGTCGTGTTCAACACATTGGGCAGGATGTGGCGCAAGATCACGCGCAGGCGGGAGGCGCCGGCGATCTCGGCCAGCTGAACGAACTCGCGCTCGCGCAAACTCAACACCTCGCCGCGGATGACGCGCGCATAGCGGGTCCAGTAGACCAGCCCCAGGATGACGACGATGTTCCACATGCTGGGGCCGACGACGGTTGCCAGGAAAATGGCGAAGACCAGGGCCGGCAGGGCGAGCCAGGCGTCGGTGAGGCGCATGATGAGCTGGTCCACCCATCCGCCGAGATAGCCGGACAGGATGCCAAATGCCGTGCCGAGGCTGCCGGCCACCACCGTTCCCATCAGGCCCACGATCAGGGACACGCGGGCGCCGAAAATCAATCGGCTCAACGAGTCGCGACCCTGGAAATCGGTGCCCAGGAGCGTGGACGTGCTGCCGTCTTCCATCCAAAAGGGCGGCTCAAACATCTTCGCCCCGAGCACGGGCTCCGTCGGGTCGTAAGGCGCGATGAAGTCGGCAAACACCGCTGCCAGCGTGAACGGCACGAGAATGAGCAGGGGCAGGAGCGGCAAATCGCGAACCCACCGTCGCACTTGGCTCGGTGCATGGACCTCGAACACTCGCGGCGCGGCGGTGGTTGACATGGCAAGCCTATCTGGTCAGCCGGATGCGTGGGTCGATGTAGGCGTAAAGGATGTCGATCAGCAGGTTCACGAACACGATCATGACGCCGGCGAGCACGACAACGCCTTGCACGAGGGGGAAATCGCGCTGGAAGATGCCCTCGTACAGCAAGCGACCAATGCCCGGCCAGGCAAAGATCACCTCGATGATGACGGCGGCGTTGACCATGACGACCAGGTTGACGCCCGCCAACGTCAGCACCGGCACCAGGGCATTCTTGAAGCCATGCTTGGCGATGACGACGTAGCCCGGCAGACCCTTCAGGCGCGCCAGCTTTATGTATTCGCTGCGCATGACCTCCAGCATGCTCGAGCGGGTGAGGCGCAGCAGCGAAGCTGCGAAGTACCAGCCCAGCGCCAGGGACGGCATAACGAGGTTGCGCCAGTCGTTCTTGCCTCCGGTCGGCAGCCACTCCAGCCATACTGAGAACGTCAGGATCAGCACGAGGCCCAGCCAGAAGCCCGGGATGGACAGCCCCAGCAGCGCGACGATCTTGCCGGCTTGGTCCCACGCGCCGTCGACGCGCACGGCCGAGAGCAGGCCGGCCGGGATGCCGATGAGGAAGGAGAGGAGGGTGGCGGCAAGCGCGAGCTGCAGCGAATTGGGCAGCCGCTCGAAATAGAGCGTGCTCACCGGCATGCGGTAGTTGAAGGAGATGCCGAGGTTGCCAGCCAGGATGTTCTGAACGAAGTGGGCATACTGCACCGGCCAGGGCTGATCGAGCCCCCATTGGGCGCGGACGCGAGCCAGGTCCTCTGCCCGTGCCCCGGGCTCGGCCATCAGCGTCACCGGATCGCCGGTGAGCCTGACCACGGTAAAGATGGTCAGGCTCAGGATCAGCAGAGTGATGATGCTGTAGCAGGTTCGTCGGATGATGAACTGCCGCATGGCCGATGCCCCTCGCGTGGAGATGCGCTGCCGCTACTCCTTGAGCTTGATGTCTTCCCACGGGTAGGCGTAGCCCGTGGTGATGGTCGGGAACACGTCCTGCCATTTCTGCGCCGCGATGCGCGGGCCGATGGCGTTCATGAAGGCATGGCGGAAGACGGGCACCACATAGTAATTCTCCAGAATCGCGCGCTGCACCTCCTCGGCCAGCTGCTTGCGCTCGGCGAGGTCGACAGACGCCTCGTAGCGGGCGAGCTTGGCATCCAGGCCCGCCACGCACAGGCGGTCTGCGCCGTTGAAGCCGCCGCACTTGAAGAACGATTCGTACCAGTTGGACCATGTCCCACCGATGCGCGCCCCCTGCAGGATCATCTGCACGCCCGGCCATTGCTCCTTGCCGGCCTGGCTCCGCTGCTGGAAGACGCCGCGCTCCATGACCTGCAGCTTGGCGCGGATGCCTATCGCCTGCAGTTGCGCCACCAGGCGCTCGCCACGCGCATAGTACGGCGGCAGCGGCGTGAGCCAGTCTACGGTGAATCCCTTGGGATGACCGGCATCGCGCATGAGCTGGCGAGCCTTCTCGAGATTGAATTCGAACTCCGGCCACTCCAGGCCATACTGCACGTCGTTGTTGATCCAGTTGCCGCTGATCTTGCCGAACCCGGCGGACTCGGCCTGGTTGATCGCCGCCCGGTCGATGGCCAGGCTGACCGCCTGTCGCACCCGCTTGTCATGGAACGGGCTCTTCGGATCCCCGAAACCGACGAACTCGAGCCAGAAGCTGCCCGACAGGACCGGCGCCAGAATCAGCTTGGGATTCTTCTGCACGCGCTCGATCAATTCGCCTGGCAGGAGATAAATCAAGTCCGCCTCGCCGCGCTCCAGCATGGCCAGTCGGGTCGCTGGCTCAGGCACCGCGATCATGGTCAGGCTCTTGATGTGCACAGGCCGGTAATAGTGCTCGAACGCCTCGAACCGGAGCTTTACCCCCGCCTCCGCCGAAGCCAGCTTGTAGGGCCCGGCACCGATCGGCTTGCGCTTGAACCCGTCCGGGCCGACCTGCTGGTAGTACTTCGCCGGCACGACCCAGCCGGCCCCGGTGACGTTGCCGGAGCCAAGCAGGAGCGGGAAATCGAGGAACGGCTCTTTGAAGCGAAAGCGGACGGTGCGCCGGTCGACGATGTCGACGGCCTCGGTCTTGGCTTTGAAGGCGGAGGCGAGCGCGCCGCGGTAGTTCTCGTAGCTGAACTTGACATCGTCCGGGGTGACCGGCTCGCCGTTGTGGAACTGGATGCCGTCGCGAAGCCAGAACGTGGCGCTCTTGCCATCCTTGGCAACCTCGTAGCGCTCGGCGAGGGAGAGATGGTCGTAGAGCGCGGTGCCGGAGTTCTTGATCAACGCATCGTGCAGCGCCGTGAGGAAATTGTCGGGCGTCGCCGCGCCATCATGCTCCTGCGGGTCCAACCATCGGGGTGCCATGGCCGTGTGCCAGGCGAGCGTCATTTCTCCGTGGGGGGCCCCCCTGGCCGTCGTAGACCCGAGTGCCGGCAACTGCGCCAGCATCGCGCCGCCGCCCGCCAAAATGTCCCTCCTGGTCAGCGCAATCGAACTGGCCGACCTCCAGCTGTCGTATCCCATGGCGTTCTCCCCTGGCGACCCCCGTTTGTTTGCCGGGTGGTCATTGTTGGTGCTGGCCGCACGAGGTGCGTGGGCGGCAGCGCAAGCGATGCAGCGCCGAGCGCACGGCAAACCCTCACGTGACGCGGCTCGGACATGGACTGAGCTCGCCTTTCGGATGGAGCCGAATCTCCGCCACTATCGAGGGCCTTTGCGGCCGTCATGGGTCCGTCTTCTGCGGTCAGACCCCCAATTCATGGTCTCACCTCAGCTTGGACGGACGTGCCCAGACGACCAACTGTGCGGGCACGAGGATGCGCCAAATTTGGCCCTGCCGGCAAGCCCGATGCCCGTCATCGAATGAACGCGCCGGATGTCGGGTGCGGGTTCAGAACCGGTAAAGCTCAGAGCGAGCAATTGGTTTCCGCCCTTCCGCCGAGAGCAGACCTCCATGGGCTAACTCGGGAGGTCGCCGAAGTGCCAGTTCAGACGTGGAATTCCTTTAGCATCCCCTGGCAAAGCCGAGGACACTTGGTTGATTCGCGCTGTCCGAATGGCCGGCGACAAGGGCCATCACCTACCAAGCTGTTCGAGCTGATAAGGTGGATCAACGCGCGTATTTGCGTCCCCAATTGCGCATGGCGCCGACAATGGGGCCGAGGTCGCGACCCTTGGTGGTGAGCACATACTCGGCCCGTGGGGGGCTCATCGAATAGAAACGCCGCTCCACGACGCCATTCTGCTCAAGCGTCCTGAGACGCTCCGACAACGTCGTCGGCGGGTTCGGGTTCACAATCGGTCGTCCCAGTCAGGCCTGCCACACGTCGGCTCTTCCGCCGAGAGCTGAAGTCCATGCGCTGTCTCGCCATGTCGCAGAAGTGCGAAAAGGCGAAGTGGCAGCACTCGGGGCTCGATGTCGGCTCTGCCTCGGCGACCGGACCTATTCGACACGGATCGACCCTCCCGAGAAGTGCCATGAAGGTCATCGAGCTTGCGAGAGTGGCCCGGAACACGGACGAAGAGAT
>WNEY01003173.1_pt1 | contig 12259 bp, 10 predicted proteins | sample 5400531 | NCBI WGS metagenome assembly WNEY01 (sample SAMN13153338, study PRJNA577476) | soil metagenome | isolation source: 200 cm saprolite under Douglas fir tree site 1 | place: USA:California | collected 2015-04-18
CAGTAGAGGGTGATCTGCGCTCCCAGGTAGATCCACGCCAGCATCGCGATCACGAAGCCGAAGAACCCGTAGAGCGCGCTGGCGTTCTTCACCTGGTGGCCGACGATGAGACTGCCCAGGAGCTGGAGCGCCGTCCACAGCACGGCCCCCACCGCGGCTCCCGGGAACACGTCTCCCCACGAGAGATCCCGGTCCGTCAGGACCCGAAACCCCACCAGATAGAGGGCGAGGTTGAGGACGAGGGAACCGGCCAGTCCCAGAGCTCCCAGCCAGAAGAAACGCGCCCCACCCACGACGCCCAGGCCCGAAAGGAACGTCGAGGCCAGGGTGATCACCCCGAGCACGACCAGCATGATCAGTCCGCGAAGACGCGACTCCAGGAAGTTGGGACGCTCCTTCAGCGGCACGTCCCAGATGTCATTGAACGCGTTCTGAGCCGCGTTCGTCACGCCGAGCCCGGCCCACAGGGCCAGGATCGTGCCCACTCCCAACACCACTCCCGCGCCGCTCCCCGTCAAGGCCTTCACATTGGTCTTCAGCTGATCGCCGATCACGGGGAACTGGCCGAGCGCGGACTTGACGATCCGGCTCTGCAGGTCGGGGTGGCCCCGAAGGATGAAGCCGAGGACGGACACCATCACGAGCAGCAGCGGGAACAGCGAGAAGAAGCCGTAGTAGGCGATGAGGGCCGCCAGGTTTCCGGCCCGGTCGTCACCGAACTTCTTCACCACCGCGAAGGGGAAGGCCAGCGACTTCCTTCGCTGCTGGATTGCGTCGACGCGCTGCAGCGTCCGCTGGATTGCGTTCACGGACTCGTCCTCATGGAGGTCACGTACCCACTTCCGTGGGTGGGCGAACGGTCAGCAGGGCGGAGGCTGGGCCTTGCCTCCCGCCGGAACGATCACGAAGGCGATCTCCCCGCCCCTGACCATGCCCAGGCATTGCCGAGCGGTTCGCTCCAGGAAGGCGGGGTCGTTCAGCTGCTGAATCTGCTGCGCCAGCCGGGCGTTCTGCCGCTGCAGGACCTGGGCCTGCTGCTCCAGTTGCGACAGGCGGTTCCGCTGACTGATGTACGTGCGGAGTGGCACCACCATGTACAGGAACATCGCCGTGAGGATCAGTGCGAGGATTCCCGCGCGAGGAGTGAACCTGATCCGTGAGCGGGCTCGGCGGGTGCTCTGCGCGGCCATGCTCATTCGGCCGGCTCCTCGCGCTCCTGCTGCGGCGGCGACTCCGCCGTCGCGGGACCGCCGAACCCTCTTCCGAAGGGCTGACGTCCCGCGTACCGAGCGGTATCCCCCAGCTCCTCTTCGATCCGTAGGAGCTGGTTGTACTTCGCCGTCCGCTCACCTCGAGAGGGAGCGCCCGCCTTGATCTGGCCCGCGTTCGTGGCCACCGCGACGTCGGCGATCGTGGTGTCCTCCGTCTCCCCCGAGCGGTGACTGATGACCACACCGTACGAGGCCTCCTTGGCCATCCGGACCACGTCCAGAGTCTCTGTCAACGTCCCGATCTGGTTGAGCTTGACCAGGATGGCGTTGGCAGCCGCCTCGTCGATCCCTCGCTCCAGTCGTTCCGCGTTGGTCACGAACACGTCGTCGCCCACGATCTGGACCCGCTCGTCAAGGGCTTCGGTGATGGCGGTCCAGCCGTCCCAGTCGTCCTCCGCCAGTGGGTCCTCGATGGAGGCGATGGGGTAGGCATCCAGGAGCGAAGCGTAGAAGTCGATCATGTCCGCGGCCGTCCGAGTGGCGCCCTCCAGCCGGTAGCCCTCGTCGCGGAACAGCTCGGACGCCGCCGCGTCGATGGCCAGGGCCACTTCGGCGCCGGGCTCCAGACCCGCGGCCTCGATGGCCTGGACCAGCAGCTCCAGAGCGTCGTGGGCGGTGTCGATGGGCGGTGCGAACCCGCCTTCGTCCCCGGCCCCGGTGGACATCCCCTTGGCCTTGAGCGCCGAGTGCAGCGCGTGGAAGACCTCTGCCCCCCATCGAAGGCCTTCGGCGAAGCTCGCGGCGCCGATCGGGACCAGCATGAACTCCTGGAGCTCCAGGGCGTTGTCGGCATGCACCCCGCCGTTGATCACGTTCATCAGCGGCACCGGCAGGAGGTGGCCCTGGATCCCGCCGATGTAGCGGTACAGCGGCACCCCCTGCGACGCGGCCGCGGCCCTGGCGACGGCCAGAGATACCCCGAGGATGGCATTCGCCCCCAAACGGCTCTTGTTGGCCGTGCCGTCCAGGTCGGCCATGGCCCGGTCGACCTCCCGCTGGTTCAGCGCGTCGGTTCCCTCGAGCTCCGGGGCGATCTCCTCCTCGACGTTCCGGCAGGCTGTCAGCACGCCCCTTCCGGCGAATCGCGTCTTCTCCCCGTCCCGCAGCTCGGCGGCTTCATACGTGCCGGTGGACGCGCCCGAGGGAACGGCGGCTCGGCCGATGGAGCCGTCGGCGAGCGCGACCTCCACCTCGACGGTGGGGTTGCCGCGGGAATCGAGGATCTCGCGAGCGGTGATGTCGTCGATCTCGGCCATCGGTCGCTCGATTGTATGGTGCGAGGGCGAACCCGGCGGTATTTGGTGAGGTCAGCGCGGACGGATAGAGCGGAAGCGCGCCAGGAGATCGCCCTCGGACAATGACTCCAGGTTCACGCCTTGAGCTTCGGCTTCGTCCTTCATACGCTCGAACCGTTCGGCGAACCTGCGGGTGGCTTTCCGCAGGGCGGTCTCCGGGTCCACACCAAGCCGCCTTCCCAGCGCGGCGACGGCGAACAGGACGTCGCCGAGCTCTTCCTCCGCTCGTTCGGCGGGAGCCTCCTCCAGTTCCTGCAGCTCCTCCCTGACCTTTGCCATGGCACCCTCGCTGGTGCGCCAGTCGAACCCGGACCCAGCGGCCCTTCGCTGGACCTTGGCCGCCCGGGCCAGCGCCGGGAGCGTCGCCGGAATCTCGTGGTCCACGGCGTGCTCCCCCTTCTCTTCCTGCTTGATTCGCTCCCAGTTCACCAGCACCTGCGCGGCCGAGTCCACCTCCACGTCGCCGAACACGTGCGGGTGCCGGCGGATGAGCTTCGCGACGATCCCCTCGGCCACGTCGTCGATGTCGAACGCTTCTTCCTGGGCGGCCATCTCGGCGTGGAACATCACCTGGAGCAGGAGATCGCCCAGCTCCTCGCGCAAGTGGTCGAGGTCGCCCGCGTCGATGGCCTCGAGCGTCTCGTGAGCCTCCTCCAGGAGGTGCCGGGCCAGCGACTGGTGAGTCTGCTCCAGGTCCCAGGGGCAGCCGCCCGGGCCGCGGAGCCGGTGCATGACCTTCACCAGGTCCAGTAGCCGCTGCCCCTCGGCGCGGGACGGCACCGGGCCGCTCGGAACGTGGGACGAAGGCTCTCCCGTGGTCACCCGGCCGTCGAGGTGATGGGGGTGATGGCCCCCTGCTTCGTGTCGAGCCGACCGAATCGAGGGTTCACCTCGATGGCGGCTGTCGTGAGGCGTTGCTGGAGCCACTGGGTGAAGACCTGGCCCCGCTGCTGCGCGTCGCTCGAGGCGGGACCCAGACGCTGCAGCGCCACGGCGTCCTGGACCTTGGTGAACAGCACGTCCCGTGCCACGATGAACCGCGCCTGCGCCATCGTGAGGTGCTGGGCCTTGAGCTGCTGGTCGAACGATGCTTGCCCGCCGGCCTGGGTGACGAACCGCTGAAGCTCCTGATCGACGTCCGACGGCGCCACCGTGATGTGGTGCGTGTCGGCGTACTGCTGGACGATCTGCAGCCTGATCATGGATAGCAGCACGCGACGGGTCAGGTCCTGGCGGCCCGCGTCGGTCTGGGCCGCCTGCGCCGCTTGCGGATTGGTCAAGGCAAGATCGATCTCGCCTCTGAGCGCGTCTTGTGAGATCCGGTGCCCGTCGACCACAGCGGCCGGCGGCGTCAGGCTCTGGCTGCACGCCGACAGCAGGAGACAGGCGACCAGGACGGTGGCGAGACGGAAGGTTCGTTGCGACATCGGTCCAGCGATTATATGGAGCGCCGGCGCGAGGACATCTACTGCGCGTCCGCTGGTTCCCCGCCCACTCCGCCTTTCGCCAGTGCCTCCTCCACCCATTGAGCCAGAGCCTCACCACCCAGGTTCGGCGCCGGCTCCAGGTTCAGGGTCCGAGTCACGGCGTGGTACGAGGCGCCGGGCACCTCGGCCGCCACCGTCAGGCCGATGGCCTCACCCACCGGCTTGAGCCGAACCTGGCCCCGGAACGTGATGATCTCCTCCACGCCCTCCGCCAACGCCGCCAGCCTGAGCGACGCCACGGCGAACAGGGCACTGACCGGTGCAGGCAGCCCTCCATAACGGTCCTCCGCTTCCACCCGGGCTTGCGCCAGGTCGGGCTGGTCCCTCGCTGTGGCGATCCGCCGGTACAGCTCCAGGCGGAGAGCTTCCTGCCCGATCCAGTCCGGCGGGATGAACGCGCGAACGGGGAGATCGATGCGCACGTCGCGCTCTTCGCGAAGGGGCTCGCCCTTCATGTCGGCCACCGCCTCGCCCAGTAGCCGCAGGTACGTATCGAACCCGACCGCGGCGATGTGGCCGTGCTGCTCCGCGCCCAGGAGGTTGCCGGCACCCCGGATCTCCAGGTCGCGCATGGCGATGGAGAAGCCCGAACCCAGCGCGGTGAACCGGCTGATGGCGGCGAGGCGTTCGTGGGCTTCCTCGGTCAACCGCGCCATCGGCGGAAAGAACAGATAGCCGAAAGCGCGCTCGGCACTGCGGCCCACCCGGCCCCGCAGCTGGTACAGCTGGGCAAGCCCCATCCGGTCCGCGCGCTCCACCACGAGCGTGTTGGCCGAAGGGACGTCCAGGCCACTTTCGATGATGGTCGTGCACACGAGCACGTCGGCGCTGCGGTCCCAGAACCCCAGCATCACCTTCTCCAGGCGCTCCTCGTCCATCTGCCCGTGGGCCACCAGGATCCGGGCTTCCTCGCCAAGCTTCTGCCTCAGGCGGCCCGCCGTCCGTTCGATGGTGTCCACGCGGTTGTGCACCCAGAACACCTGCCCGCCTCGAAGGAGCTCCCGGCGGACCGCGGCCAGCGCCATCTCTTCGTCGTACGGCCCCACGTACGTCATCACCGGCTGGCGATCCTCCGGCGGCGTGTCCACCACGGACATGTCCCTGATGCCGGCCAGGGACATCTCCAGCGTGCGAGGGATGGGGGTGGCCGTCATGGTCAATACGTCCACGCTGGTGCGAAGCCTCTTCAGCCGCTCCTTGTGGACCACACCGAACCGCTGCTCCTCGTCCACGACCAGCAGCCCGAGCTCCTTGAACCTCACGTCGGTGGAGAGCAGCCGGTGCGTCCCGATCAGCACATCGATCTTGCCGGCCTCCGTGTCGGCCAGGACCCGCTGCTGCTCACGAGGGGGCACGAACCGGGACAGCATGGCCACGGTCACCGGGAACGGCGCGTAGCGTTCGGAGAACGTCACATAGTGCTGCTCGGCCAGCAACGTCGTCGGAACGAGCACGGCCACCTGGCGACCGTCCATCACGGCCTTGAACGCAGCGCGCACCGCGATCTCGGTCTTACCGTACCCGACGTCACCACAGATGAGCCGGTCCATCGGCTTCGGCGCCTCCATGTCCCGCTTGACCTCCTCGATGGCGGCGAGCTGGTCCCGGGTCTCCTCGTACGGGAAGGCTTCCTCCAGCTCTCGCTGCCACGGGGTGTCCGGGCTGAAGGCGTGGCCGGGCGCCGAAAGGCGGACCGAATAGAGCCGGACCAGCTCCCCGGCCATGTCCCTGACCGCCCGTCGGACCCTGGACTTGGCGCGGACCCAATCGCTCGACCCCAGTCGGTGCAACCGCGGGGCCTCGCCGCCGACGTACTTCGCCACCACGCCCACCTGGTCGGAGGGGACGTACAGCTTGTCGCCTTCCGCGTACTCCAGCAGCAGGTAGTCCCGCTCCGACCCGGCCACGGCCCGGCGCACCATTCCCACGTAGCGGCCCACACCGTGAACCTGGTGAACGGCCAGGTCACCTGGAATCAGCTCCACCGCCAAGGCTTCGGACCGGCGGCGGGACAGGCGAGGGGCGGCCCGGGTATGGCGGCGCGAACCGAACAGGTCCTCCTCCGTGACCATGGCCAAGCTGGCCTCATCGGCCTCGGGTTCATCAGGGGCCCTGGCGAGCCAGAACCCCTCGGAAACATCGGCCTCGACCCCGTCGATGGAGTCAACCGGCAGATCGCGGGCCGCCATCACCTCGCGGGCTCTCCTGAGGCTTCCGGGTCCTTCCGCGGCAAGGACGATCCGCCCACCGCCACGGTGGATCTCCTCGATCCTGGCGAGCATCGGCTCCAGCTGTCCCGGCCGCTCCCACGCGTTGAGCCCGAGGTCGGTCGCGTCGGGCGACCCCAGCTCGGACAGATTCACTCGCGGCTTCGCCCCGAGGGCCGCCTCCAGCTCGTGGACGACGCGAGGCCCGGGCCATCCCGAGGCGTCGGCCAGGGCATCCGCCTCCAGCAGGATGTGGCCGGCCCGTTCGGTGATCCGCATCCAGGAAGCCAGCACCATCCAGCCGCCCTGAGGCAGGAGGTCCGTCAGCATCGGCAGGCGGTCGTACACCAACGGGATGGCCTGCTCCATACCCTCGAAAGCGAGGCCCTCCGACAGGCGGTCGAGCAAGGCACGGTACTGGCCGCGGTAGACGGCGATGGATTCGCGCGCCCGGCGCCGCACGTCGTCCGTGACCGTCAGCTCGCGGGCGGGATGAACCTCCACCTCTTCCACCCGACGCGTCGAGAGCTGCGTGGCCGGGGCGAACTCGCGAAGCGACTCGATGTCGTCGGCGTCGTACTCGGCGCGCACGGGGCGCCTTGAGGTGGCCGGGAAGAGATCCACGATCCCTCCTCGCACGGCGAACTCGCCGCGGTGCTCCACGACGTCGACGCGGGCGTAGCCCCGCTCGACCAGTTCGTCGGCGAGGTCCGTCGGCGGAAGGGTGTCTCCGGGTCGGAGGACAAGCGAGGGGTGTTCGCCGAGATCCGGCGCCAGGCCCTGCAGGAGCGCCAGCACCGGCGTGGCCACCACCAGGGCACCCCGGGCCCGGCGCAGACGATGAGCCGCTCGCGCCCGAGTCCCCGCAACGAGCGGACCAGGACTGATGCCCTCATAGGGAAGCGAATCCCAGGCGGGGAATCTGACCACGCGCTCATCCCCGAGAAAGGCGGCCGCCTCCGACGCGAGAGAGTCCGCGACCCGGGAATCGTGTCCGACCGCCAGCACCGGAGCGTCCAGGGCACGGGCGATGACGGCGGCGACGAAACCGTGCGCCGGCGCGGCGGCCCGAGCCACCCGAACCGGTCCGGCGGAGGCCAGCAGCCGTTCGAAGCCAAGGCTGGCCACCGCCTCATCAAGAACCTTCTCCTCTGCTCCCATGCCTCCCCACCGGTGCTTCGAACAGCACGAAAAGGCCCGGTCGGCGCCAACCAGGCCTGTCGTACGCTCGATTTCGAATGGAAGCGCCGGCCGCAACCGGCGCCCACCGGATGATGCTACTCGGCTTCTTCCGAAGGGTCAGCGGCCGCTCCGGTTGTACCGGGCCTGGGCGGCTGCGAGCCCTTCCTTGACCAGAGTCAGCACTGCATCGGCCGCCTCCTCGACCAGCAGGGCCACGTCCTCTCGCTCTCGCTTGGCGAACGGCTCCAGGAGGAAGTCGATGGGGTCCCCGCGCCCCGGCGGCCGCCCCACCCCCAGCCGGATCCGGTAGAAGTCCGCCGATCGAAACGCCTCCACCATCGAGTCCAGGCCGTGGTGCCCGGCCGTGCTTCCCCCCCGTTTCACGCGGAGGGCTCCGAAGGGCAGGTCGATCTCGTCGTGGCAGGCCACCACCCGCTCGACGGGAACCCCTCGACGGCGGGCGAACGAGGCGATGGGAGGTCCGCTCACGTTCATGAACGTGTCCGGCACGGCCAGGAGGAGGGGAATGCCATCGGCGTAGGCCTCCCCGGCGAGAAGAGGCAGGAACCGCACCTTCTTGAGTCGCGTGTGCAGTCGCTCGGCCAGGCGGTGCACCACCATGGCGCCCGCGTTGTGGCGGGTCAGCGCGTATCGATCGCCGGGGTTCCCGAGCCCGGCGACCAGCCAGGGCTCGGACATCGGGCCTGAAACCTTCCCTCGCTAGCCTTCTGTCCCGGACTCTTCGCCGGCCTGCTCGGCCGCCTCCTCGCCGGCAGCCCCCTCGGCTCCTGCCTCCGCCTCGGCGGCCTCGGCGGCCTCGGCCTCCTCCTCCTCCAACCGGAGGACCTGCGGCGGCACGACCGAGACGATGGTCTCGTCCCTCGGCGTGAGCACCGTGAGCGAGCCGGGGATCTGGAGGTCATCGACCTTCAGCGACTCGTTCAGCCCCAGCCGCGTGATGTCGGCTTCGATGGCGGCGGGAACGTCCTGGGGGAAGCACTCGACCTGCAGGGTCCACAGGTGGTGCTCGACGACGCCGCCCTCCTTCACCCCGTGCGACTCGCCCACCAGGTGGATGGGCACCTCGACGGTGACCTTCTCGTCGCGGGCGATGCGGAGGAAGTCCACATGGAGGAACTGGCCCCGCAGGTAGTCGCGCTGAACCTCCCGCGGCATGGCCAGGAACGTGTCGTGGTCCACCCGCAGGTCGACCAGGACGTTCATCCCGGCATCGGTGTGCAGCAGGTGGAACAGCTCGCGGGCGTCGATGGTCACGTGCAACGGGTCGGCTCCGTGGCCGTACACCACCGCGGGCACGCGCCCGGCGGCGCGGATCTTGCGGGCGGCTCCCTTGCCCTTGCCGTCCCGAACTTCAGCCTTCAGCTTTCGCTCCATGATTTCCTCCGAGGACCTCCACGTGAGCGCCCCGGCCGGCCTGCCGGGATCGCGTGACCAACCATTGTATCCAGGGAGCCCACCGCCCCGGCCGGGTGATGTGACCGAAGGATTTACTAGCGCCGGCTCGGCCCACGTCTCGTGTCCGGCCTGCCCCAGGCGGCGCCTCCCCACCTCCTGGCCAGGGCCACGCCCGCGGCCACGATGGCCACCCCGATCAAGACGGTGAAGGCGAGGCCTCCGGCAGACTTCCCCGCGGGCGCCTGTCGGATCGGCGTTCCGAGGATCTGCTGCGCCTGTGACGCGAGCCCGCCGGGAAGCGGAAGGCCACACCCGAGCTGACGGAACCGCGTTCCCTCGGGTTGGACGGTGAACAGATCCTGCTTCCGCAGGAGGAAGGAACGGATGCGATCCACCTGATCCAATGGCATGGGACTGCCGTGGAGGTCGCTGAACACCACCGCTGGGGTGCGCCCGCTGACCAGCGGCCCCTTCAGGATCCCCTGGACCAGGACCACCAGCGTCCAATTCCCCTGCACGGCGCCCGCCGTCGGGTCCGCCGCCTCCACGGTGGCCAGCCACACGTTCGTGGCTTGCCCGACGAGATCCGCGAGCGACCTGGGGCCCGGGCACGGAGCGGCGACGGGCTGGGCCTCGGCCGGCGCGATCGGGACGACACTCGGGATGCTCGACACGACCAGGACCGCGAGGATCGAGCGCAGACCGGCCCGGCGGCGGAGACTAGGGCTGGTTCTCCCCGTGGAAGATCTCCGAGACGCTCTCGTCTTCGAACACCGCCTGAAGGGCGTCGGCGATGATCGGCGCGATGGACAGCACGGTCAGCCGGTCTCCCAGAACCTGCAACTTCTCGTCCGCGATGGGGAGGCTGTTCGTGACGATGGTCTCCTTGATCGGGGACTCCGCGATCAGCTGCACCGCCTTCCCGGAGAGCACCGGGTGCGTGGCCGCCGCGTAGATCTCCCCCGCGCCTTTGGCCGCCAGCGCCCTGGCCCCCTCGGCCATCGTCCCGGCCGTGTCGATGATGTCGTCGATCAGGACGCAGGGGCGGCCGTCCACCTCGCCCACCACCTCGACCTGCTCGATCTTGTGGGCCTCATGGCGGGAGCGCCGCTTGTAGATGAACGCCAGATCTGCGTGCAGGTACTCGCGGAGTCGCTCCGCGGTCTTCACCCGGCCGGCGTCGGGCGCCACCACCACGATGTCCTCTGCGACCTGGATGTCCTCTCGCAGGTAGTCGGTCAGTACGGGCAGGGCGGTGAGGTGATCGACCGGGAAGTCGAAGAAGCCCTGGATCTGCCCCGAGTGCAGGTCGACCGAGACCACCCGGTCCGCCCCGGCGGCGGTGAGGGTGTCGGCGACGAGCTTCGCCGAGATCGGCTCGCGGGCCAGCGTCTTCTTGTCCTGTCGGGAGTATCCGTAGTACGGGACCACCGCGGTGATCCGCTTGGCCGAGGCGCGCTTCAACGCGTCGATCATCACCAGTTGCTCCCAGATCATCTCGTTGACCGGATCGGCGTGGGTCTGGATGACGAAGGCGTCGCTCCCCCGAGCCGATTCGATGGCACGCCAGTAGATCTCCCCTGAGGCGAACCGGGAGATCTTGGCTTCGGACAGGGGGATGCCAAGGTGCTGGGCGATCTCCTCGGAGAGCGCCCGGTGGGCGGTCCCAGAGAAGACCATCATGCGCTTGCGGGTGACGATCTCCCGCATGGATCCCTCAGCCACTGTCGCCCTCCCCTCGCTTGGTCCGGCTGGTTCGCGATCTCCGTCCGGTTGATTCCGTCCGTTCCGCCTGGTCCTTGCCATCGGCCTGACGCCTGGCCCGCTTCCTGGCCGCGTACCCGGGCACGATCCGCTGCTCGGATCGCTCCACGGCCAGCGCTCCCGCCGGCACATCCCTGGTGATCACCGAACCCGCGCCCGTCACGGCCTCCTTCCCGACCTTCACCGGAGCGACCAACATCGTATCGGACCCCACGAACGCCTCATCCCCGATCACGGTGCGATGCTTCGCGAATCCGTCGTAGTTCACGGTCACCACCCCGGCGCCCACGTTGACGCCTTCGCCGATGGACGCATCGCCCACGTACGACAGGTGAGGGACCTTGCTCTTCCTACCGACGTCGGCCGCCTTGATCTCGACGAACGACCCGGCCTTGGCCCCTTCCCGAAGGACGGTCCCCGGCCGGATGTGGGCGTACGGGCCGACCATCACCCGGCGGCCGATCCGAGACCCCTTCACCACGGAGAAGGTGACCTCGGCCTCCTGGGCGACGGTCGAGTCCACCACCCTGGTGGCGGGACCGATCACGCAACCGACCCCCACCCGGGTGGAGCCTTCGAGGAACGTCAGTGGATGGATCACGGTGTCGCGGCCGATCCGTACGTCGACGTCCACGTAGGCCGTCCCCGGATCGACGAAGGTCACTCCCTTCGCCATGTGGCCTTCGATGAGGCGGCGACGGATGACGCCGGCCACCGAAGCAAGGGTACGCCGGGAGTTCAACCCGGCCCAACCGCCCAGGTCGATCCGTCGGGCAGAGACCGCTTCTCCTTTCTGGATGAGGATGGTGATGACGTCCGGCAGGTAGTACTCGTGCTGCCGGTTGTCCCGGCCCACCAGGGGGAGCGCCTTGTACAGATCCTCGCGGCGGAACAGATACGCCAGCGTGGAGATCTCTCGGATCTTCCGAACCTCGGGCGAAGCGTCGGCTTCTTCGACGATCCCCACGAGCCGGTCTCCCTCCCGGATGATGCGGCTGTATCCGGTGGGGTCGTGGACGTCGGCGGTGAGGATGGAAGCCGCGGCCTTCGTCCGGCGATGGAGCCGCAGCAGCTCCCGGACGTGGCTGCTCCAGATCAGTGGGTCGTCCCCGGCCAGCGCCAGGACCTCGTCGGCGCCCGCCGTGGCCTCCTCGGCGGCCATGACGGCGTGGGCGGTTCCGAGCGGCTCCCCCTGATCGATGAACACTGGCTCGGGCCGTAGGCCCCAGGAACGGACGGCCTCCTCGACCTGGGCGCCCCCATGGCCCACCACGACAACGATCGAGTCCGGCCGGACGGCCGCGGCGGCCCGGCCTTCGTACCACAGCGCGGGGCGCCCGCATACGGCGTGAAGCACCTTCGGCCGGGTCGACTTCATCCGCTTTCCCTTGCCTGCGGCGAGGATGACCACGGCCAGACGGGGGGAAGACGAGGATCGCGATGAGGCCAATGCGGGGCGATTATCTCAGCCGCGGGCGCCCCGCGGACGGGTCGGCCAACCATGGCTCCGGCCAGTGCTGCGGATGTTCGTTTCCCGGTATCGTGGCGGAGCCGCTCTGGCCCCTAGTCCAATGGCAGTGACGCCGGGTTTTGGTCCCGGAGATCCACGTTCGAATCGTGGGGGGCCAGCCGATCCT
>WNEY01003175.1_pt1 | contig 12258 bp, 10 predicted proteins | sample 5400531 | NCBI WGS metagenome assembly WNEY01 (sample SAMN13153338, study PRJNA577476) | soil metagenome | isolation source: 200 cm saprolite under Douglas fir tree site 1 | place: USA:California | collected 2015-04-18
TTACGATCAATTCACCACTGCTGACGGTGCAGATCGATCCCGGGTGCGGACAAAAGCTAGTCTTGGAGATGAAGCGATACGCCAACGCTCCGACCGTGCTGCACCCGTGGCACAGAACACGTTGAACAGAAGCGCAGGAGGTCTTCTGGCGAGCGATTTCTGTTAGATTGCTGCCATCCACAGGAGGACCGTCATGGCGAGCCCCCTCATGGCCGGTGTTTCACGGCGCCAGTTTCTCGGGTATAGCGCCGCTCTTCCGTTCCTGTTCCAGGAGCTTGCCCAGGCGCAGCGCAAGCGCGTGAAGATCCGCGACGTGCAGGCGATGATGTTGCAAGGCGCCAGCCGCAGCTACACGCTGGTCAAAATCACCGCGGACGAGGGGCTGCACGGCATCGCCGAGGGCTACGGAAGTCCCGGCGTCGGGGTCAAGGAGCAGATCCTCTCGCTGAAGCCGTGGCTCGTGGGGAAAGACCCGCTCGAGATCGACGCGCTCTACACCTTCATGGGAGAAGGGACGCGCGATCTGAGCGGCACGCGGACCGACGGATCGGCGCACAACCTGATTCGGGCGGTGAGCGCCGTCGAGATGGCGTTGTGGGACCTCGCTGGAAAAATCCTCGACGTGCCGGCGTCGACGCTGCTCGGCGGCAGATTCCGTGAGCGTGTTCGCGTCTACGACCACGCCGCACCGCGCAACATGCTCGACAAGGCATCGGTGAAGGAATGGGCCGACAAGACGAAGGCGCATCCGAGCGGCTTCACGTGCCATAAGTTCGGATTCCCCAACACGAATCCCGCAACCGATCTTGCGCGCGATCGCTCGAACCGCATGCTGACGACGCGTGAGCTCATCAACACGCGGCAGGGATTTGAGAACTGCCGCGAAGCGATCGGGTGGGATCGCGATCTGATGGTGCACTGTCACTGGGAGTACGACCTGCGGACGTCGATTCAGATCGCGCAGGCGGTGGAGTCGGCCAGGCCGGTCTGGCTGGAAGATCCGCTCCCGGTCGACTACTCCGATTCATGGAAGCGGTTGTGCGCGAGCTCGAAGGTGCCCATCTGCATGGGCGAGAACCTCGCGCGCCGCGAAGGCTTCAAGGACTTCATCGTGAACCAGGGCTGCGACATTCTGCACCCCGATCTGCGGAATGCCGGCGGCTTCCTCGAGACCAAGCGCATCGCCGACCTCGCGCACATCTACGGCCTGCCGATGGCGAATCACAACACCGGCAGTCAGGTATATACCTACGCGGCGGCACAGTGGGCCGCGTCGATCCGCGATTACATCGCGCTCGAGACAATCACCGGCGAGGGTGGATGGATGGATCAGGTGCTGGTGCTCGACGGCCCCTATATCAAGGATGGATTCATTCAGGTGACCGGCAAACCGGGGCTCGGCCTGACGCTGAACCCCGACGTCGTGCGCGCACATCTGGCAACCGGCGAGACCTGGTGGGGCTAGTCGCCCGCATGCACGGGAACGGGCTTCGGCGGGCAAGCTGCACAAGCGCCACAGTCTGCCTGGCCGCCGAACGCCGGCGAGAAACGCGCCATCGAGAAGAAGGTGACCAATGAACAGCTGGCGCATGATCTGCGTTGCGGTGGTCGCGATAAGTGTGTCTGCCCACGCGCAGTGGCTGAATTATCCGACTGCCGGAATTCCCCGCCTGCCGAATGGCAAGCCAAACCTCTCCGCACCTGCGCCACGGACCGCCGATGACAAACCGGATCTCTCCGGCATCTGGACACTGGAGGCGCCGTGCCCGCCAGATGGCTGCCGCGACTATCCAGCAGCACCCGAGTTCCTGGATTTTGGCGCAAAGCTCGAGGGCGGCCTGCCTTATCAGCCGTGGGCAGCGGACCTCGTCAAGGAACGGTCTGCGCAATTCGGAAGAGATGATCCGGTGGGATTCTGTCGGCCGGCCGGCGCTCTGCGCATACTCACCTTTCCCCCGCCCCGGAAGGTCATTCAACTCCCCGGCCTGGTCGTCATTCTGTCGGAGCGCGACGTAACCTACCGGCAGCTATACGCGGATGGCCGGCCATTACCCAAGGACCCGGAGCCCTCGTGGAACGGGTATTCGACGGGGAAATGGGAGGGCGACACGTTCGTGGTCGAAACCAACGGCTTCCGAGACGGGATTTGGCTCGATCGCAAGGGAAGTCCAATGACTGACGCTGCGAAGGTGACCGAGAGGTTTCGGCGCGTGAATTACGGACGCCTTGAAATCGACGTGACCGTCAACGACCCGAAGGCGTATACAAGACCCTGGAGCGTTAAACTGAACCAGACCATCTTGCTCAATACAGAGCTGCTGGATTACTACTGTCTCGACAACGAAAAGGACGCCAAGCACCTGGTCGGCAAGTAGCCGCCGATACGCGTACTGGGCACGTCGCATATGAGGGCGGCGACGTGAGGTCCAACTGAACGTACTGAGAGGAGCCAATATGAAACTCTGGCTGGTGTCAGCGTCGTTGTTCACGATTGGCGTCCTGGCGGGCGCGCAAAGCGACCGTTCCGGGGCCATCCACGTCGATCCCGAGAAAGTCGCGGCGGCGCTCGCGAAGGGCGGCAGCCTGGTCACCAGGCCGGATCTGCTCGTCTCCGGCAGTCACCGCGAGGCGGCCGGTCAGGTTGAAATCCACGACAAGGAGACAGATGTTCTCTACGTTGTCGATGGCGAAGCCACCTTCGTGACTGGTGGACAGATGGTGGGCGGCAAAGTGACTCGGCCAGGTCAGTGGCTGGGCTCGGACATCACCGGCGGACAATCGCGTCACATCGCCAAGGGAGACGTGTTCGTCATTCCCGCGGGGATCCCGCACTGGTTCAAGGAGGTTCCCAAGTCGGTCAGCTACTTCGTCGTCAAGGTCCTGAAGCCGTAGGCGTCCCGGTACGATCGCGCTCCAGGGCCACGACCCGCAGCACGGTGTACTACAAGAACATCCGCATCAAGCTGCTGGATTGACAGGCCGTCCTTATCAACTCTTGCGTTGACATTCCTCCGGCCGCGCGAAAGAGTCGGTACTTCGCGGAGGAGGCACGGCATGCACGCAAGAACGGCAGTTGCGCTGCTGTTGGGTCTGATTCTTGTCGGCGGTCAGCACCGAGCGCAGAGCCAGCAGCGCCCTCAGGGTTTCATTCCGGGGATCCCGACCGCGCTCAACACTTCGCTCAGTCTCATCGGCGCGATCGCGATTCCCGGCCTTCCGCTCGCCAGCACCGACCTGCTGTGGGTCGATCAGGCGTCCGAGAAGTTGTATTTCTCGGACCGCACGAACTTTGGCGTCGACATCATCGACGTCGAGAATGATTCGTACGTGGGCCGAATCACGGGCTTCGTTGGACCGACGGGTCCCGGTGGCGGTGGTCCCAACGGCCTGTTGGTCACGCCCGACAACAAACTCTGGGCTGGCGACGGCAACAGCACGGTGCAGGTCGTGGACCTGAATCTCAACCCGCCGCGCATCATTCGATCGATCGACACGCGCGGGGCCATGCGCGCCGACGAGCTGGGCTACGATCCGGCCGACCACATCATTCTGATCGGCAACGATCGCGAGTCGCCCCCGTTCGCGACCGTGATTTCCAGCGACACCTACAGCATTCTCGGCCAGATCCCCTTCAGGGATGCGACCGGGATCGAGCAACCGGTCTGGGATCCGCAGCTTCACCGATTCCTCATCAACGTGCCGGCGGTCCGATCGTATATCGCCGTTGTCGATCCCAAAACGTTGTCGGTCTCCGCCACGTATCCAATCGGCAGCTGCGCAGGAACCGGTCTCGCGCTCGGACCCTTCCAGCGCCTGCTCGCGGCGTGCGGCGCACCTTTCATCCTGAATGCCGTCAGCGGCGACGTCATCAACCAGGTCACACAGGTGAACGGCGGAGACGAGGTCTGGTACAACTCCGGCGACGCTCGGTTCTTCGTGACTTCCACCGACAACGCGGGGGGGACGGTGCTCGGCGTGATCGACGCCCAAACGAGTCAATGGCTTCAGAACGTGCCCGCGCCCGGCGCGAGGAACGTCGCGGCGTTTGCGGGAAACAATCACGTCTACGCGGTGGTCCGCGCTCCTGCCGCCGGAACCACCGACACGACGCTGTGCGCGCAGTTCGGCATCCGAGACACGGGCTGCGTCGGCGTCTTCGCTCACAAATAGGGGTCGGAACCGGATTGCTGAAGGAGGCGCGATGCGCGCCCGTACGACCGTTCTGCTGCTGGTCGGACTGTTCATCGGCCCCGTGGCTGCACGAGGTCAGGACGCGCCCCGGTACGAAATCGCTGGAGGATACGCGTCCATGCGCGACCAGGACAGCTCGTACAATTTTCCTGGAGGGTGGATCGTCTCCGTTGGCGCCACGGCCACGCGATGGCTTGGTCTTGTCGGCGAGGCGGGCGGCAGCCGCAAGACACTTCCCCTTGCCGGCGATCCGCCGAAGCTGAAGGTGTACACGTTCATGGGCGGGCCGAGGATCACCACGCGGCGCGCTGACCGGGTCGCGTTGTTTGGACAGGTCCTGTTCGGTGCCGCGCGTGCCAGCGCCACCGTGCTCGACGTCGCCGATACGGTGACCGATTTCGCCTACCAGCCCGGTGGCGGCATCGTCGTGACTCTCCGACGGACGGTTGGCATCCGCCTGGAGGGCGACTACCGCATCATTCGTGCAGAGGGCAGCAACAGCAAGGAGTCCCGCTTCGTCGCTGCTGCCGTATTCGGATTCGGGAAATAGCAGTCTCCCTCAAACGATCCCGCTGATCTTCTTCTCCGCCGTCGGAAAGCCCTTCTCCAGCGGCAGCTTGAACACTTCTTCCGCCACCGTCAGGTAGAGATCGCCGATCGTGTTGCGCATCTTGGAGTGCATGCCGGTCTTCATGCCGCCGGCGTGGCCGGCGAGGATGAGCGCCAGCCCGTTGTCCTTGTGCGGGTTCGCCTCGGCGTGCTCGTGCGCAAACACGACGCAGGTGTGATCGAGCAGCGTCCCGTCCCCTTCCGGCACCGCCTTCATCCGCCCCAGCAGATACGCGAATTCCTCGACGTGCCACCGGCAGATGTCGCGCATGGTGCGCTGGCCTTCCGGCGACTCCGCGTTGGTGTGCGTGTAGTCGTGATGGCGCAGACGGGTGTAGCCGAGCCACGGGAGCCGGACGAGGCTCTGGCACTTCGTCAGCATGTATGACGCGACGCGGGTCTGGCGCGACGCGAGCGCATGCACCACGAGATCGGACTGGATCTTCGCGATGCGCGGATAGTCCGTCAGGTCGGCGACGTCCTCCGGCTCCTTGACGTTCTTTCCGTAGTCGGACGGCAGCGTGGCGATGGATCGCTCCAGCTCGCGGACCGAGGTCAGGTGCTCGTCCAGGCGATGCCGATCGGGCTGGCTGAGCGAGGGCTGCAGGTCCGTCAAGTCCTCACGCACGGCGTCGAGGACGCTCTTCTTGCGTCCCACCCAGCTTTGATCCCGTACGCCGAACAGCCGGTCGAACAGATTCTGCGGGATCATCTCGGGCGGCAGTGCGCGGTCGTACCCCGCCCAGCTCAGGTTGCGATGGATGTTCTCGCCGTGCGACTCCTGACACACACCGACCTGCAGGGAGCGGAACCTCGACTCCCCACCCATCGCCCCGGCGATGACCTGGTCGATGGAGGCCCCGCCGGCGCCGCGTCCGGTGTACGGAGTGCCTGAGACCAGAGCGCTCATGGACTTGTGATGCGTGTTGCCCGGCGCGGTGACTCGCGCGTTCGGATTGTCGATCCCGCTGACGACGTGGATATCGGCGCGGAGCGATTTGAGCGGCGCCAGGCAGGGTGTCAGCTCGTAATCCGGACCGAATTCCCTCGGGATCCAGTAGCGCTCGGGAATCCCGTTGCCGTTGAACCAGAAAAGAAAGCGCGGCTGGATCGGCTGGCCCGCTTTTGCCGCCGCGGCGTAGGCGGTGCCGTTCATGTTGAACATGGCCGCCAGCGGCGGCAACCCGACCCGAATCGCCGCGCCCGTCATGCTCATGTTCCTGAGGAATCGTCTTCTGCTCAGCGACATCGCTGTCTCCTCTGGGGACTGGGGCTCGGGAGTCCCTAGTCCCTAGTCCCTAGTCCCTAGTCCCTAGTCCCTAGTCCCTAGTCCCTCTAGCCCTCAGTCCCCGCTCCACTACTACAGCCCGTCGAGGAACTGCGGCGCGCGCACCAGCGCGATCAGCAGCTCCTTGAATCGGAATCGCGAGTCGCGGAACGCGGCAAACGTGTTCCGAACGGTCTCCCGGTCGGCCCTCGTCTCCAGGCGGGCGAACGCGTAGCGGAAGAGCTGCTTGACGACGCACTCCTGGCACGCTCGGCTCTCGGCCAGCAGACGCCCGATCGCTCTGGGCTCGGAGAACGTCGAGCTCGCGAGACCGGCGATCTCGCCTTTGCCGTCGATCGGCAACTCGATCGTCTTGCTGGCAGCCTTTCCTCTGGGACCGCTGATCTCGAACTCGATCGCTTCCTTGTCCCTCCAGCGGCCCGACGCGTCGTAGTTTTCGAGGCCGAAGCCGATCGGGTCCATCAGGCGGTGACAGCTCGCGCAGGTCGGATTCTCGACGTGCGCCTGCATGCGCTGGCGCCTCGCCAACGGGCGGTCGGCGGTCGGCTCCGGCACCTGGGTATTCACGCCGGGCGGCGGATTCGGCACGTGCTGGCACAGCAACTGCTCGCGGATGAAGATGCCGCGCGCAGTCGGTGAGGTCTCGACCGGTCCCGCGTTCGACGCAAGAAACGAAGCGTGCCCGAGAAGGCCGGACCGGTGCGAATCGGCCGGGAACCGCACCAGCTCGAATTCGCCTGATGGCGCCGGCATGCCGTAGAGGCTCGCGAGATCCGCGTTCAGGAAGCTGTAGTCGGCCGTGAACGCCTCCATGAAATTGCCGTCGTTCCACACCAGGTTGTCCAGCAGCATGCGCGTCTCCTGGACCATCATGGCGGCCAGCTCCGGCGTGAACTCCGGGTAGCGCCGCCGGTCCTTGACGGAGCCCAGCACGCGATCGAAGCGAAGCCACTGCGCGAAGAATTCGTCGACAGCCTGCCTGGCGGGCGGCTCGGCGAGCATGCTCCGGGCCACGCGCTCGAGGCCTTCGGAGGTTCGCAGCTCGCCGTTGGCCGCCGCCTCGATGAGTCGACGATCCGGCATCGTGTCCCACAGGAAATACGCGAGCCGGCTGGCGACTTCGTAGTCGCGGAAACGTCCGCCAGGGCCGCTCTCCACGTGAAAGAGGAACTTCGGCGATTGGAGCATCGCCTCGACCACGATCCGGGCGCCCTCCAGAAACTGGCCCGTCTTCGCGGCCTGCGCGCTGAACAGCGCCTCGTAACGGCGAAGCTCGACGTCGCTCAACGGCCGTCGAAACGCGCGGAGGCCGAAGCCCTGCACGAACTGATCGCGGCACTTCACGTCGCGCGCGGATGTGGGCTTGCACGGCAGCAGCGCATGGATATCGCCGGTCCGGAACGCGTTCAACGCGAGTTTCTCGGCGGCGGCGCTGTAGGCCTCCGCGAGCAGCGGCGGCATGCCCTGCGTGCGCAACTGGTTCTTGAAACCGTTGACAAAATCTTCGGGCGGAAAACGATCCGCGGGCCGACTGTAGTCGCCCAGCAGATCGCGAACCGTGTTGTTGTACTGGGTGTGCGTCAGTCTTCTGAGGAGCTGATTGGGCGTCGAAGCGGCCGTGCCGGCCGCGAGCCGATCGCGGGCGGCGGCCACGACGGCTTCGGGGAGCCCGGCCAGGTGCCTCACCCACTCGACCAGCGCCTCCTCCTCGAAGGAACCGGGCTGAATGCGAACGCCTCCCGTGTGACGCTCACGATTCGTCGGTTTGTTGATCAGCAGGGATCGGGCGGGATCGGCGCGATCCACCAGAGCGGCGAGCGTGATCCCGAACGCTTCGATCTCTTCGGGGCTCGCGTTCGGCTCGGGAAAGTGCAAACGCGTCGCCGACGCCACGCCGTCATCAGTGTGGCATCCGCGGCACTGCGCGCTCTCAAAGATCGGGTACAGCGTCCTCGAAAACGAGATCGACGTCGGCGCCTGCCCGCCGGCGCGCACGGCTTCGGATGCCAGCGCGGGGGCGATGAAAACCGTGACGAGAACGCACCAACGAACAGTGTGGTGCGTCCGACGGTTTACCACACCACTTGTCCTGAGCCCTTCGACTCGCCGCTCATCCTGAGCCTGTCGAAGGATGAGCGTCTCCCTCAGGACAGGCCTGTCGAAGGACGAGCGTCTCGCTCGTGGTTCGACAAGCTCACCACGAGCGTGTGTGTACTGATTGTTCGCGCGCACCAAATCAGCGCTCATGCTGCCGTCCCGGACTGAGCGGCACTCGTGGCGCGGGCCGTGCGCCCGACGACACCACGCTCGTTGGATGTCGGGTGCGGAACGCGGCCAGTCCTTCCTGGGTGACCCTGGTTTCGCTCACATAGAGGCGCCGCAGATCGGACAGCCTGGCCAGACGCGCGAGCGTCACGTCGCCAATCGCAGTATTCGACAGATCCAGGCTCGTCAGGTTGCCGAGCGCCTCGAGGTACGGCGCGGCGGTATCGTCGATGCCCTTGACGTTCCAGAGACTCAGACGCCGCAAGTCTCGCAGGTTCGCGAGCGCCTTCAAGCCGTTCGGGGTGATCGCGGAGCCGCTCAAATCGAGATGCTGGAGCTTCTCGAGCTTCGACAGCCTGGCCAGCCCGAGATCGGTAATACGCATGCCGCCGGCGATGCGACACTCCGCCTCGCCATCCGCAGGTCCGAGATCGGTCGGCCGCGGCGCCCCGAGCGCCACGCCGTAGCCGATATTCAGATCCTCGAGTCCACCAAGCAGCGAGATGGTCTCGAGCTCCAAATCGGTGACGACCGGCGCCCAGCACCATCCGGCGTTGCGCCGCTGGATGCCGTAAAAGCTCAGCTTCCTGAGCTTCGGCAGCAGCTTCAGCACGTGAAGGCTCGCGCCGCTGATCTTGTCGCCCCCCAGGTTCAGTTCCTCGAGCTGCGCCAGCGAGGCCAGATGCTCGAGGCCCACGTCGGTGATCTGCGTGAAGCTGATGTCGAGCGACTTGAGGTGCGGGAGCTCCGCGACATACGCGAGGCTCGTGTCGGTGACGTCGGTTCCTCGCAGGTTCAGCGCTTTCAACTGGCGGTTTCCACGCAGGAACGCCATGGCCGCATCGGTGATGAACTCGGCGGCGAACAGATTCAGCTCTTCCAACTGATCGAGCGCCCTCAGGCGTTCCGCGCCGCGGTCGGAAATGTAGGTCAGCGACAGATCCAGCCGCTTCAAACCCTTGAGGCCTGCGATCCGTTCGATGTCGGCATCGGTCGCCCAGGTGCGAGCCAGCGAGACGTCGACGATGCGCCCGGTCTGGTCGCGAGACGCTCGGCCTCCCTGTGCTTCGATCGACCGGACGATATCGGCGTCCTGGGATTGCGCTCCCGTGACGTTCAGAACGCGTTGCGAAATCAGCGGCGGCCTGTCGTCGCGCAGGCCTTCAGGCCTGCCAACGGCCGCCGGGCAGCTCTCCACCCCAACGCGGCTGCCGCGTTGGGGACCCCGGTGAAGGGCTGCGCTACGTGTGATTTCGCAACGCGAGCTCAGGACGGTCAGCACGATCGCTGTCAGCATCATGAGTGCCGCCTCAACTCCTCCGCTCACGCCTGGTGGAATCGCGATCGTACTGAATGCGGCAATCGGGCAATCTCGTTTTCAGCTGCTGGAACCCGTTCTCGCTCACCAGCGTGTGGTACAGATCCAGTTCCCTCAGGCTGCGGAGTCCAGCGAGGTGCGCGACACCGGCATCCGTGAGGTCCACGCTATCGAGCTCGAGGTCGGCCAGCCTGCTCAGTCCCGTCAGCTTCGCGATCCCCGCGTCGCTGACTCTGGTGTGGTCCAGGTCCAGCGATTCCAGGGCCGCCAGTTTTCCAACGGTCTCCATTCCGGCATTCGTCACCTTCGTGTGCCCCAGACCGAGCCGCTTGAGCTGCGCGAGACCCGCCACGGCCTTCAGACCTGCATCGCTGAAACGACCGAAATTCAGGTACAGCTCTTCGAGCCGCGTGAGCTTACCCACGATCGCCAGGCCCGCATCGTCCACATCCGCGCCGGACAGATCGAGATGGGTCAGATCGGCGAGCGTGGCCAGATGTTCGATTCCCTGATCCGTGACGTCTGTATAACTCAGCGAGAGTCTCTCCAGGCCGGTCAGCGCGCCGAGATGCGCCAATCCCTCGTCTCGCAACGGAGTGTTGCTGAAACTGATGTCGCGAAGTGCCGCGAGACCGGCGAACGCGCCAAGCCCCGTTCCTTCCACCAGCGTATGACTGAGGTCCAGGCTTTGAAGACCTGTCAGCGGTGCGAGCTCGTCGAGCGCGGAATCGGAGAGCAGCGTATGACTGAGATCGAGCTTGCGGAGCGTCCGGATGCTGGAGAGATGCGCGGCGCCCAGATCGCTGATTTCGGTATCGCGAAGGCTGAGCTCCTCGAGCTGCGGCAGCTCCTGCAGCATCGCCACTTCGCGATCGGTGATCGAGGTCGAGGCGAGCGAGACGGCGATTGCATGTGCGTCGCGGAGCCGCACCTGCGCCCCGATCGAGCGCAGCCACTTCGCAACCGCCTCTTCACCTTTGCCTTTCACCGACGCGGCATCAACGGCGCGCCTGGCGGTTCGGTTCGACGGGTCGTCTACGAGGACGCGGACAGCTGGAATTCGGGCCAGCAGCTCTTTGGCGCCGGACGCGGTCACCCGGCTGTATCGAACATCGAGGGCGCGCAGCCGCGTCAAGCGCGCGAGACGAGCGAGGCCGGCATTCGACACCTTCGTGCGGTACAGCGTCAGCTCCTCGAGACCGGGCATGCGCTCCAGGTGCGCGAGGCCGTTGTCGGTCACGGTCGAGCCGAGAAGATTCAGCCGCCGCAGTTTCGTCAGCCCGGCCAGATGCGCGAGCCCGGCATCCGAGATGCCGGTCCCGTCCAGCGCGAGCTCTGTGAGATTGGTCAGCCCGGCGAGGTTCCGCACGCCCTCGTCGGTGATCGACGTGCCGGTCAGGTACAGCTTGGTGAGGCCGCTCATGCGACCCACGTGACGCAGGCCGCGGTCGTCGAAAAAGCGATTGTGGCTGAGATCGAGGTATTTCAGGTGCGTGAACGGCGCGAGCGCGTTGCCGGGAAGCCGCGTCTGGTGCAACCGCATTTCCTCGAGACGCGGTAAGGCGGCCAGCCTTTCCAACACCGAGTCTTCCAGAGGAATGTAGGTCTGCACCGGCTTGCTGAGGACGAGCTTCTCCAGATTCGTGGCCGAGGAAAACAACCCGATCGTGTCCGCCACCAACGATGCCGGCTGGTTGTACCAGAGCCGGCCGTTCAGGTAGAGCTCCTTGAGATGCGGGATCGCCGGCAGGCGCGAGAGCTCGTCCTTCAGGCCCCAGGCGCCCATCGAGACGCCAACGAGATCCAGAGTGTGGAGACGGAAATCTGTATCGGGCAGCTCATCCAGATCGAGAACGGGCCGCTGTTGTCCTTCGAGGACGACCGCGCCCCCGAGGCGCAGGACCCGCTCGGCGACGACGCGGTCCGCGCCGCCGTCGCCGCTGGCGCGGCTTTGTCGCCCTGGCGACGCTTGTTGCGAACCAGCAGGGATCGCCGCCAGAACGAACAGGCCGCCGAGCACCGCTCGAAGCGCCGTGGGCATATATTTCTGGCCAATGAGCATGCGGACGGCGCACTCTATCACTGGCTGCTGCCAGCGTCACCGATCCGAGGCGCCGATTGTCCTCGCGCCGATGCCTTCATCGATCGTGAATGACCACTCGACGCGGACAGAGTCGACGACCACGTAGAAGATGCGAGGATCCTCGCTGACGTACGACGTGTCGGCCCCCGCCCCGCGATGATCGACGGCCTGCACGAGTGGACGTCCGCTGATGGCGCTGTGGAGAGTCAGCCGGAACGTCCCGTCGCCGGGCTGGATTTCATCGGTGGTCTGCCAGCGGACGCGCAGCGACCCGGTGTCGCTCGTGAACGATTCGGTCTGCTTGTTCCCGCGGCCCGACCAGCTGCCGAGGGGCCGCCAGACGACGACCTCATGCGTCGCGGCGTTCACTGCGGCCCGGCGGCCATCGCCGGCGTCGATCGCTGCCGTCGTCAGGAGCAGACAGAGAACCGTTCCGCGGTGTGCCGGCACGACGCTAGTCTTTTGCGCGCGATGTGCCTATACACGCTCGTGGTGAGCCTGTCG
>WNEY01003347.1_pt1 | contig 12258 bp, 7 predicted proteins | sample 5400531 | NCBI WGS metagenome assembly WNEY01 (sample SAMN13153338, study PRJNA577476) | soil metagenome | isolation source: 200 cm saprolite under Douglas fir tree site 1 | place: USA:California | collected 2015-04-18
GTCCCGTGGGAATCGAGTCCAGGACCGCCCGATTGAGCGTGACGGACTTCGCCGTGCTCTGCGTGTCCACGACCGGCGAGGCCCCCGTCACCGTGATCGTCTCCTCGAGGGCGCCGACGCGCAGCTCCACGTTCACGGTCGCCGTGAAACTGCTGGGCAGCTCGAGACCTTCGCGCTTGAACGTGGTGAAGCCCTGAAGCGTGAACGTCACGGTATACGTGCCGCCGCGCAAATCGACGATCGTGTATGCCCCGCGCTCGTCGCTGACGACGGAGCGCGTTTTCTCGATGAGCGCCGGGCTCGCAGCCTCCACGGTCACGCCCGGCAGCAGAGCGCCTGATGAATCCTTCACGACGCCGGCGATCGCGCTCTGTGCATACAACGCTGGCGGGTAGAGCACCAGGCCGCCAAGAACAGCCAGAGTGAATCTCAAAGCGACCTTTCGTGCCATAACTTCTCCTTAACGAAATACGAACGCGCCAGGCGCTCGTCTCCCGCCACGACCGTATGTATCAGCCCTTCGGATCGACTCCGGTGTGACCGTTGATACCCGACGGTAGTGACGGAGACAATCGAAATGGGACGAATCGCAACACCGCAGCCCGAACCGCGCCAGGACGGGACGAATTGGTGCGCCGGCGTCGTGTAAGTATTTTCCGTGGAAAGCCCTCGAAGACGCCCTCAGGGATGTACCTGGTTCGCCCTGAGCCAGCCTCGCAACCGGATGAGCTCCGGCAGATCCGGGTCCGCTTTCTTCCAGTATTTTTCGGCGAGCGTGAATTCGGCGCGGGCAGTCGGGCGTTTGCCCTCATGGTCGGCCACGAGTGCGAGGGCGTAGTGGGTCCCGGCGTATGACGGATCGTGCTGCAACATCTGCTGAGCGATCCGGCCCGCGAACGGCCAATCGCCAGCCTCCCGCGCGGCGCGCGCGAGGCCATCGAGCGTGAAGAGCGCCTGGCTCCATTCGTCCGGCCCCGGCTCACCGCGCACCCTTTTCACGACGCCGTCGAGCATCGCGCGGCCCTTTGCCTGCTGGCCGGTTCTCAGAAGGAACTCGCCCTGCAGCTCTTCGAACGGCGGCGTGACCAGGCCGGCGCCCTGCGAGATGCTCTTGAGTAGCCTCAGCGCGGTGTTCGCGTGTTCGGCCGCTTCGCCGAGCCGTCGCGCGTTCAGGAGCGCGCGGCCCGCGAGTATGTGGCCGGTGGCACTGACGATTGGCGAGGGATGCCCGATCATCGTGCCGGCCGCGGCTGTTGCTTCATCCCACCGCCCTCGATCGATCAGGAATCCGGGCCACTCCCGCTTGGCAAACTCCTGCACGATCATCGGCGAGGCGATGGCGAACGACTCTCTGAACAGACGTTCCGCGGATTTCATCTGCCCGACGTACTGAAAAGACATCGCCAGCAGATCGAGATTGTGCTGATGATGCCAGTCGTACTCGATCGGAATCCGTTCCGCCCGTGAGTAGGCCACCTCGAGGTCGTACGCCGCCTGAAATTCCGCAATCGCTTCGTCGATGTGCCCCGTCCGGCGCAGGTTGTGCCCGTACATGTGACGCGCATGCGGCACGGCCGGCGCCAGCGCGGCAAACGTGCGGCCGTGCTGAAGCGCCTCGTCGATGCGGCCGGCGGATTCGCAGGCGTGCGTCAGGTAGTGATGGGCGGCCATCGAATCGGGCTGAATGGCGAGCACTTTTTGATAGTGCTTCATCGATCCGGCGGGGCTTCCCTGACCGCGATCGCCCGGCGTGGGAGCCTCGGCCATGCCGCGCAGCAGCCATAGCTCGGCATCCAGCGGATCGTGCGCCAGTCGTTCGTCGAGCGCGCGACGATACGCCGTCTGACGGGCCGGATCGCGCGGATTCGCGATGGCGTCGAATTCCATGCCGCGGAGCGTCATGCGCTGCCGCTCGCGGTCGGTCGAGCTCTTCGCGAGCTCGCGTCCGCGCTCGAACGCCGCCCGCGCCTCTCCCGGCCGGTTCAGCTCCCACTCGGCGTAGCTCAGGCCGAGGTGAGCCATGGCGATCTGCGAGTCGAGCCTCAGCGCCTGGTGGAACGAGCGCGCCGCGTCGATCCAGACGTACGAATGCAGGTACGCAAGTCCCTGATCGTAGAACGCCTGCGCCTCGGTAGACCGGGTTGAGACTCTCTCGTGCGCGCTCCCGATGCCGCGCCGGAGCGGGACCGGGCGGTCGAGCAGCTCGGCGGGTATCGCCTGCACGTGGGAAGAGTGCGTGTCCTGACCCGCCGCAAGAAACACTGAAAGCAGCGGCACCAACACGGCAAACGTCAGCCGCCCCGGCATCACTTCAGGGCCACGACGCGACCGGGATCGATCCGCGCGTCGAGAATCGATCGACGAGGCCTCGCCTGCGCGAGCACGAACAACCACGCAAGCCGTGTCAGCATGTGAACGCTCCGGCCGGGGGCCGAGCCGTCCACTGTCGACGAGTCAGCGGACTTGGACCAGGCCTTCCGTCATCTCGATGTCAACGACTTCAGGTACTCGACAATCTGCTTGACCTCCCCATCGCTCAAGCGCTCGGGGGAAATCGGCGGCATCTGCCCGCCTCCCTCGCGGACCATCGTCAACACCTCCTCGTAATCCTTGTCGAGCGGCACGAGGCTCGGGCCGGCATCCCCGCGTCCTTCAGCACCGTGACATACCTGACACACGCGCGCGTAGGGCGCCTTGCCCGGCTGTTCGGATATCTGTCCGGGACGCGAGAACGATCCCAACCAAACCAGCATCGACATCAGGCTCACGAGAGAAATCATCGGCGATCGGTCTCAGCGGCTATCTGGAGCACTCGTTTTCCTACCACTTCACCTGCATCTCCAGTCTGAGCAGGCGGGGCTGCAGGACAATCGAGGGCTGCAAGTACGACGACGTCAGGTAATTCATCGAACGTACGGCGTACGCCGCATGGTTGTTGAGGGCATTGAACAGCGAGATCCCCGGCTCGAGGCGGACCTTGCCGAGCGGCACCGACTTTCGCACCGTGAGGTCGAGTTGCTTGACGCGATCCGAGAATTCCGTTCCGGTGGGAATCAACGGAACCGACAGCGACGCGACGGTCATGCCCGGATCGACGATTGCACCCGGCGTGCACGCCCCCGCGCAGTTCGCCGGGTACCTCGTCGTCGGCGTGATCAACCAGACCGTACCCGCGGTGGAAGTCGTACCGGCAATCGTATTCGAGTACGTGTACTTGTATGTGGTGTACGACGCGCCCAATTGCAGGCCGTACACCAGTGGCACCGAGCCGGCCATTTTGAACTGCGTGTTCCAGGGAATCCCGTTCTGGGCCTGATCGCAGTACAAGAGCTGATTCGGATTGGTGAAGCCGTCACATTGCACCAGAGTCGTCCGATCGGTGGCCGTGCCGCCGAAGAGCGACGCGCCGTGTGGAAGCCGCGCGTTGAACGCGAGCTCGATCGCGTTGTTCCAGCGGCTCCCCTGCGGATCGGTCGTATTGAAATTCAGCACCGAGCTCTGCTTGGCGGCGTTGACATTGTAGATGGTGATCGGGCTGCCGTTGATCGGATTGGCGATCGTCGCCGGCGTGTAGTCGGCGAAACTCTGCAGCACGTTCTGGGTCAGCGCGAGGGCATAGAAGTTCGTCCGCACCCAGTTGGCCGTGACCGACACGCGCGGCAGCAACTCGTGCTGCACGCCGAGGTTGTACATCACCTCGTACGGTCGCTGGACATTCGGATCGACCTGCGCCGTCCCGCAGGGGATCGACCCGGCGGTCGCGATGGTCGAGCATCCCGGCGTGATCAGGCCGAAGTTTCTCGGCAACTGCGCGAAGTTGACCTCGCAGCCCGGCGTGCTGAAGGTGCAGCCCGGTGCCGCGTCGACGATGTCGTTCCCGTTCAAATCCCTCCATGTGACCGTGGCCGACTGCAGGCGCATCGGGTTGAGCGCGGCCGCCACGCCGTTTGTGACGGAGAGCTGGTACTTGTTGATGCTGAACTTCAGCGCGGTCTTCGCGTTGCCCGACAGATCGTAGACGACGCCCAACCGCGGCGACAGCGTCTTCCAGATGGGCATGTCCTCGGGACCGAACGTACGGTCCGGAACGAAGCGTCCTGCGGTGGCGCTCTCCGCCGCGATCGACGAGTGGAAGTATTCCCAGCGCAAGCCATAGTTGAGGGTCACGCGCTTCATCGTCCACGCGTCCTGCGCGTACAGGCCCCACTGCGCATTCATCGTGAAGCGATCCCGCTCCGGCGTGCTGTAGATCGCCGCCGACGCGGGCACGCCGTTCTGATAGATCTGCCCCAGCGCGGCATTCAACGTGGTCCCCTGCTCGAGGAATCCCCACGTGTCCTGCGCGCCGAACTTCATCGTGTGGGAGCCGCTCACGTACGACACCGACGACGAGAAGAATTTGCGCACAGGAATCAGGTAGTAGTTGCCGCCGGGCGCCGCGTTGGTGACCGTGCCGAGGGAGGTGTCCTGGTGAAACGCGGCCGCGAGCCACTCAGCCGAACCGTACGGCGGTTCCACTCCAGGCTGGTAGGTGGTATGACGCTGGGCTCTGTACTCGCCGTAGCCCGCCTCGATCAACATCCGGCTGGAAATGGGCGAGGTCCATTTCGCCTGCAGCTGTTGATACAGTTTCGAGGGTTCCCACACGCGAGACGCCTTCACCGGATCGTACCCGGCGAGCATGTCGTGGCCGATGTACTTGTTCACGCGATCGATGTACGCGGTGAACCTGTTGCGCGGCGTGATCTGGCTCGTCAGGCGGATCGACGCGTTGTCCACGTGCTGATCCTGGACGGCCTGCGACCCGTCCGGATTGAACGCATCCGCAACAGCGCTGTTCGCGCTGATCTCGCGGGCCGCGGCGAACCACCACAGCTTGTCCCTGACGATCTTTCCACCCACGCCGCCTTCGAGGTCGTACAACCCGTCGAGGCTGTCGCCTTTGGTCAGCCCTCGAGCGATCAGATCCGGTGTAATGCTCGCAGCCTGCCACGTGTGCCGGCTGCCGTACGCGTTGATGGAGCCGTGCATGTCGTTGCCGCCCTGGCGTGGGACCATGTTCTGGCGCACGCCACCGGCGGAGACGTCGGCGCCCGCGCTGGTGGTCTGGAAGACCATCTCCTCGTAGGACTGCGTGTTGGTATAGGCCTGGGTCGAGCCGTTGCCGCACATCCCGTTGAGCTGGATGCCGTCCAACATCACCGTGGTCTCTTGCCCGGCGTTGCCGTGCAGCAGCATCCCGACCTGGTTCATGGCATGCGCGCCGCCCACGTCGGGTTGAGCATTCGTCACACCGGTGACCAGTTGTCCGTACGACTGCGCCGTGCGGCCGGTCGGAATCGCGTCGAGCAGATCGCGGGTGAGCACCTGACCCTTGGCCGCGCTCTGAACGTCCACGACCGGCGACGCCCCCGACACGGTGACCGTCTCTTCGAGTGCACCGACGCGCATTTCGGCGTTCACGGTCGAGGTGAAGTCGGTCGGCAGCTCGATCCCGTCCCGCTTGATCGTCGAGAAGCCCGTCAGCGTGAACGTCACACTGTACACGCCCGGGCGCAGGTCTCTGATCTGATAGGACCCGCGATCGTCGGTGACGACCGATCGCACTTTTTCGATCAGTTGCGGGCTGGCGACTTCCACCGTCGCGCCGGGAATCACGGCGCCCGATGCGTCTTTCACCAGCCCGACGATGGCGCTTTGCGCGCGGCCGACGCCCGGCAACAGCGCGAGCCACGCCAGAGCGACGACGAACGACCTTGCCACCACTCTGCTGCGCATACCGCTCCTCCAGTGTGGGTTTTCATCCCACGCTCCTTACGGCGTGCCCGGGCTATTGCCGCCGAGCGCGAACGCGACGAGCGCGTTGTCGGCACCGGTGCCGGTCGCCATCACGATGAACTGGCGCCCCGATTTCGTGCGGTACGTCATGGGGTTCGCGTTGTTCGTGTACGGCACCTTGCCCCGCCAGATCTCCTTACCCGTCTTCGTGTCGAACGCGTACATGTACCCGTCGCCCCCGCCGATGAACACCAGCCCGCTCTTGGTCACCAGCGCCCCGCCGCGGCTGTTCGGCGACCCGAGACGATCCGGCAGCGTCACCCCTTTGAGCAGCGGGTTGTTGCGCAGCGACGGGCTCCCTTCGCCGAGCGGCACCTTCCATGCAATCTCGCCTTTGTTGAGATCGATGGCCGTCAGGACCGCGTACGGCGGCGAATTGAGCGGAATGCCGCGCAGGCTCATCTCTTCGGCGCCGCGCGCAAACATGTTGGAGTACGCCGGTTCGACGAGCGAATCGGTCCCGTCGTTCTTGCCCACGCGATTTCGGCCAATCGAATGCGCGGCGCGCACGAACAGATAGCCGCTGTCGGGATCGAACGCCGCGCCGCCCCAGCTCGCGCCACCGCCCTGCGACGGACTCTGCAGTGTGCCCTCGAGTGACGGCGGCGTGTACAGCGGGCCGAGGCGGTACTTCTTCATTTCCGTCTGCGCCATCGCCTTGATCTCCGGCGTCAGATTGTTGGCGTCCTCGAGCGAGACACCCTGGTCGACGAACGCCGGCGGTTTGGTCGGAAACGGCTGCGTCGCGTACGGCTTCTCGCCTGGCACGTCGCTGTCAGTCGGGACGGGTTTCTCCACTATCGGCCAGACCGGCACGCCGCTGACCCGATCGAAGACGTACGCGAAGCCCTGCTTCGTGACCTGCACGACTGCGTCGATGCGCCGGCCGCCGACACGGATAGTCACCAGCGCCGGCGGCGCCGGATTGTCGTAGTCCCACAGCCCGTGATGAACTTCCTGGAAGTACCACTTCATCTTGCCGGTCGTCACGTCGAGGCAGACCACCGACTCCGCGAACAGATTCGCGCCCTTGCGATCGCCGCCGTAGTAGTCGCTGCTCGGCGTCGTCGTCGGCAGGTAGAGGAGGCCGCGCGGCTCGTCGAGCGCCATCGGCGCCCAGACGTTGCCATGGCCGTTGGTCTTCCACGATTCGTCTTCCCACGTCTTGGCGCCCGCATCGCGCTCGGACTGCGGAATCACCGAAAACACCCACTCGCGCTTGCCCGTCCGCGCGTTGATCGCCTGCACCTGGCCCACCGGATCGGCCTCCTGCACGCGGTCGGGGACCTGACTGCCCATGATGACCAGGTCCTTGTAGATGATCGGCGGCGAGCTCTGCGTGACGTGCGTGAAGTCGGACACGCGCTTCAAGCCGTCGGTCAGCGACACCACGCCGTTGTTGCCGAAAGAGGGCACCGGCTTCCCGGTCTTGGCATCGAGCGAGAACAGCCGATGCCGGCTGTTCAGGAAGATGCGCAGGTTGTCGCCGTCGCGCCAGAACGCCGTCCCGCGCAGCTTCCAGCCGCTGCCGGAGAGCACCTGGCCCAACTGGTACGCTTCGCCGTCGAAGCGCCACAATTCCTTGCCGGTCTCGGCGTCGAGCGCCGCGATGCTGTTGTACGGCGTCGTGACATACAGCACGCCGTCGATCATCAGGGGCGTGCTCTCGAAGAAGCCCGGGATCGTGCCGTATTCCGGCATGGGCGTTTCCCAGTGCTTCCACTGCCAGGCGATCTGCAGTCCCTGCACATTGGCCTTCGTGATGTCGGTGAGCGGCGAGAATTTCGTTCCCGCCTGGTCGCCGCCGTAGTAAAGCCATTCGACCTGCTTGGATGGCTCCACGGCAGCAGTGGCCCACAACGACCCCGAGATCACGACGGCAAGGACGCACAACGTGCGTTTCATAGAAATCCCTTTCGAGACCACTTCATGCAGAATGGGTGGCCCGTTTGTAAAGGAGATCAGCGGAAATCGCAACCACTCTGTGATAAATGGCAGCGCGAGGGGACCAACCGCGAGGAAACGGGACGCATGGGCTGCCATGCGAATTCGCCCCCGCACACGTCAGCTCACTTGTGATCGTCTGAGCTCCTTGGCTCCGCGGTGAATCCCCGGCTCAACCCTGCACGATCGACTTCCGTCCCTCTGAGATAGACCTTGTTGATCTTCCGCGTGTTGAGGATGTTGTCCAGCGGATTGGCATCGAGCACGATGAAATCAGCGCTCTTGCCGTTCGCGACGGTCCCTTGCTGGTCGAGCTTGAGAATCTCGGCCCCGGTTCGGGTCCCCGCGACGATCGCCTCCGCCGGCGTCAGGCCGCAAAATACCATGTCGGCCAGCTCGGTGTGCACACCCGACCCGACGTCACCGTTGGCGTCGGTTCCAAGACCGAGAATCATGCCCGCAGCGTGGACCCGCCTGTTGTTGCGGCACTGGATCCCGAACATGTCGCTCGGCCCCGTCCCGCCGCCGCGCCCGCCCCGGCCGCCGCGTCCGGCGACCCGGTTCGCCAGCTGGTCCCGCAGCCGCTGGACCTGACTCGCCGGAAGAGCGTCGCTCACCCACGCGATCTCGGCCTCGGCTTCCGCCGGCGGCAGCGTTCGGCCCGGCAGATTCGGTCCCGCCCAGACCTTGGGATGCTGTTTGAGGATCGTCATGTATTCGTCGTCGACATCCTTGTCACGAACGGTGTGCGCGAACCCGTCGATGCCGGACTTCAGGAGTTGCTTGGCGTCCGACAGGTCGAAGATGTGGGCGACGACGCGCATGCCGTTCTTGTGCGCTTCGTTGATGATGGCCTCGTACACCAGCACCTTCAGCTTCGGCACCGTTCCGAGTCGATCGTCGACCCAGATCTTGATCATCTCCACCTTCCTGGCGTGCAGGTCGTGGACGCGGGCGATGCCTTCCGCCTCGGTCTCCGCGCCGTACGGCACGCCGACCCGAAAGTCCGTCGGGGGCCCCGCCATCGGCGTCGCCGCGATCCCGCGGCCCGCGGTCAGGAACCGCGCCGCATTGGGGATGATCTCGTTGCGCAACTGGTACGGCATATCGGGATTGACGTCCCAGCGGTCGAGGCCCATGCTCAACGTGGCCGCGACCCCGTAATACGCGTAACGCTGCAGATGGTCGATCACGAGCTCTCTTGTGTAGCTCTCTTTACTGGCCTTGTTGGTCTTGTGATCCGTCCATCCGAGGTGGGTGTGAATGTCAATCAGCGCGGGCATGACGGTCTTCCCGGTCAGATCGACGCGCGTCGCGCCGGCCGGCGCCTGAACCTCGCCCTTCCTGCCAACCCTGGTGAATCTGTTGTTCTCCACCAGGAACGCAGCATTCTCGATCGGCAGGCCGCCATCACCGGAAATGAGCCGCGCGCCCTCGAACAGGACGGCGCGGTTCGCCTGGCGCGCCTGCTGCGCCGAGACCCACACGAACGCCATCGCACAAAGCAGGCACGCGATTGATACTTTGATTCCGCGCATGTGACATCCTTTTGAGCGTTTGAAGAAACCTACATTTAACCGCGGAGATCGCCGAGACCGCGGAGGAAAACCTCAGGACGATCCGTCCGAATTTACGGCAGCGTGTACGCGATGAATTCCGCGGGCACGCCGGCGCCGCTGACCGCCACGACGAGGTACTGCTTGCCGCCCAGCATGTACGTCATCGGCGAACCGGTCTGCGGGGCGAACATGAACTGCTCGCCGACGATCTGTCCCGTCGCTTTGTCATAGGCGAACAGCTTCGCGCCCCGCTGCCCGGCCGGGTTCTTCGAGAAGCCGCTCTCTCCGGAGATCACCAGCGTCTTCGTCGTGAGCGTGCCGATGGGACCGATCCGGCCGGTCTTGGGAATGTCCACGCCCTTGAGCGCCGGGTTTTCCTTGACCGAGTCCAGCGTGTCACCATGCGGCACCTGCCAGACGATGTCGCCTTTGTTGAGATCGATCGCCGTGATGCGGCCGTACGGCGGCTTCACGAGCGACAACCCCTGCACGGTCAATCCGCCTCCCGTGTCGCCGCCGCCCTGCGTGTTGACGTAGTCCATGTCGGACCGGGCCGGAGCGCTGGCCAGCGACACGAGACGCGTGAGCGTGTTCGAGAAGACGTACAGGATGCCGGTCTCGGGGTCGAGCGATCCGCCGGGCCAGTTCGCTCCGTTCGGGATGTACAACAGTCCGACCTTGCCGTCCTGACCCTTGGCGATGGGCGGCGTGTATACCGGCCCGAGCTTGAATTGCGAGACCATCTTCAGCGCTTCCGCCTTCAGCTCCGGCGTGAAGTCAATCAGGTACTCCGGCAGGAAGCCCTGCCGTTCGAAGGGCGGCGGTTTGGTGGGGAAGGGCTGCGTCGGACTCGTCTTCTCGCCGGGCACCTTCGTCTGCTCGACCGGCTTCTCCTCGATGGGCCACACCGGCTGACCGCTGGTGCGATCGAAGACGTAGGTGAATCCCTGTTTGGTCGGCTGCGCCAGCGCCTTGATCTTTCTACCGCTCACCGTGATGTCGGCGAGCACGGGGGCGCATGGGATGTCGTAGTCCCAGACGCCGTGGTGAATGAGCTGGTAATGCCAGAGGCGTTTGCCCGTCGTGAAGTCCACCGCCACCAGGCTCTCACCGAAGAGGCCATTCCCCGGCCGATGGCCCCCGTAATAATCGCCGGTGGGCAACTCGACCGGCAGGTACACGAGACCGAGCTCTTCGTCCACCGAGAAGGGCGCCCACACGCCCGTGTTTCCGGTGTAGGTCCACGAATCCTTTTCCCACGTGTCGTTGCCGAATTCACCGGGGATGGGGATCGTATGGAAGATCCACAGGCGTTTGCCGGTGCGCACGTCGAACCCGCGGACGAAGCCCTTCGCGTTCGCCCGACTCCTGGGCGCCATCCCGGCGCGGTGGGCGGCGCCGACCATCACGACGTTTCGCGCGACGACGGGCGCGGAGTTCAGTCCGATCTCGCCCGTGATCAGATCGAGCTCCTGATCGTCCTCCAGCTTGAGATCGACGATGCCGTTCTGCCCGAAGCCGCGCACGGGCACCCCAGTCTTCGCGTCGAGGCCCACGAGCTGGTAGCCGATCGTCACGAAGAACACGCGATCGTCGCCAGCGCCGTCGCTCCAGTAGGCCACGCCACGACCCGACAGCGGCCTGGGCGATGCCGCGGCGCGCTTGGTCTCGTCGAGGCGGTACATCCACAGCAACTCGCCGGTGGCGGCGTCGATCGCCACCGCGTCACGTCGCGAGCCCGCCGTCGTGTACAGCACGCCGTCGATCATCAGCGGCGTCGCTTCGAGGTTGAAGTCGGGCCGGCGTCCGAGAATATCGGTCTTGAACCGCCACGCGATCTGCAGGTTCTTGAAGTTGCTCGCGTTGATCTGATCGAGCGGCGCATACCGCGTGCTGCCGAGATCCCCGCCGTAGGTGCGCCATTCGCCGTTCTTCGTGCCTGACTGCCCCTGGACGCTCACCGACAGCGCCGTGAGCAGGCCGGCGATCGCGATCGGGTTCACCTTCGAGCGACAGATTCTCCGCGTCATCAGGTACTCCGGTTTCGCGGCCAGTTGGAATCGGGGCAAGCCGAGCTAGGTTCTAACGGAGGCGCGGCGAAACCGCAACTGGTCTGGGACAAATGGCATTGAGAAGGGGTGAATGGCAATACGAAGGGACACACGGTCATGGATCGCGCGGCGGCGGACTCGCTATAGTGTGCCTCGGCCGAAGGGAGACATCAGGTAAAATGGCGCGGTCGTCCAGCATGTCCAACTTCACAGCGTTCCCGGCCGATGGCCTGCGTCTGGCGCGGACCGGACAGGACGCGACGCCCGAGATCGGCAGCGGCACCTCTGCAGCATCCGCCCGCGGAGTCGTCGAACCGTGGCTGGTCGTCTGGGCTGTGGCCGTTCCGCTCGGACTGCTCGATGGGCTCCACTGGTATTTGCAGTCCCCTCCGGTCAACCCTGCCGTGGTCGTGCTCCATGTCCTCGTGGCGTGGAGCCTGTATCCCGTCCTCGTACCGTTCGCGCGATTCGTCACGCTCCGTTTTCCGCTGGACATCGCGGGCTGGCACCGATACGTCCCCATTCATATCGTCGCCGCATTGACCTTTCAGTACGTCCATCTCCAGATCAACCACTTTCTCCTCGTGATGGTCGTGCGACCGCTCTTTTTTCAGAACGGATCCGCATGAGTCGCGGCTACCGCGACCGCGTCCTCCCCCGCTGACGCCGCCGGGCTCAACGTCGAAGGCGGGTCAGCGCCCGTTGCCCACCGCGTCCCACGCTGCGGACCGCTCCCACGCTTTTGCCTGCCGCATTCCGTCTTTTTATCTGGCACTCGTCGTCTGGCTGCTCTTCTGCGACACCCAGACCGGCTGAGCGAATGCGCCGTCGCCGGCCGAGTCCCAGACGGCAAATCGCACCCACGC
>WNEY01003178.1_pt1 | contig 12255 bp, 7 predicted proteins | sample 5400531 | NCBI WGS metagenome assembly WNEY01 (sample SAMN13153338, study PRJNA577476) | soil metagenome | isolation source: 200 cm saprolite under Douglas fir tree site 1 | place: USA:California | collected 2015-04-18
CCGCCGCGGCGGTCAAGGCCGCCCGGCCGCGCCTGGCCCGGCTGAAGACGAGCCCCATGCCGATGGTGGTGGCGTGCCCGGTGGTGGCGTGCCTGGTGGTGGCGTGCCTGGTGGTGGCGTGCCCGGTGGCGGTGGCATGCCCGGTGGCGGTGGCGTGCCGGATGTGACGGCGGGGTCGTCTCCGATCAGCCCGTGGGAGGATGTGCCCTGCCCCGGTGATCAGGATGCCCCCCGCGATGACCACGACTTGTGCCCGGAGGATGACGGCGCCTGGCAGTCCATGGGATGGAACCGCGACGAGGACGACGAGGGCCTGGCTGGGTCCCGCCCGATCCCGGCGTGGCCGGCGCTGCCCACCGTGCTTCCGCCCGCCTTCACCCGCCCGGCATCCGCGCAGGCCGGGACCAGCCGTCCTCCAGCCGGGCTGCTGGATCTGGCCCTGCCCTGGTCCACACTGGCCGGGCTCAGCGCCGAGCCGGGGCACCTGGGTCGCATCGGCCCGATCACCGCCCTGCAGGCCCGCCGGCTCGCCGAGGCCGCATCCGCCGACCCCGCGGCGCAGTGGCGGATCATCGTGACCAATCCCGCCGGGCAGGCCCTGGCGGTCACGCGCGTGTCCCGCCGGACTCAGGTCCGTGATCGTCAGAGCTGCCGCGACGGGCCCGCAGCCGGTATGGGGCTGGTTGGCCGGGTCACCCTCACAATCAGCGAGGACATCGTGACCAACCCCCCAGGCCGTGATCCGCCCAGCGGGATCGCAATCGCCGCGCTGCGGTCCGCTGCCAGGGCAGCAGCTCGCGCCAGGGAGCAGGCCCAAGCCGACGCTGCCGTCTCGGACGGCTGCGCCCACCAGTCCCAGTCCCGGGCCTACCGGCCCCCGCCTCGGCTGCAAGAGCACGTCACCGCACGGGACCTGACCTGCCGGTTCCCTTCGTGCCGCCAGCCGGCCTGGCGCGGCGACCTAGACCACACCATCCCGCATGACAAAGGCGGCAGGACCTGCTCCTGTAATCTCGGCCCGCTGTGCCGGACCCACCACCAGATAAAGCAGCTCAGGGGATGGACGCTGAGTCAGCCGAGGCCGGGCATCTTCGTATGGATCACCCCGGCTGGCCGGGCCTACCCCACCACTCCCGACATCCACCCGGTCTAGAGGACGACAGGCAATGGGCTGGGACAATCCGCCGATTCCCTGGCGGGACTTCGAGCGGCGTCTGTCCTGGCGGAGCACTGACGGCAAGGACGCAGGCCAGGATTCCGGTGTCGGCATCGGCGGCATCGACGGCCGCGGCGGCATCGACGGCCGCGGCGGCATCGACGGCATCGACGGCCGCGGGGAGGCGGACGTGCTGCGGTCGCGGCCGGTCACTCAGCTACCCGTGCCCGACCAGCGCGAGGGCACACGGGATGAGCAGGGTCCGGCGTGGGCCGAGCTGCACTGTCACTCCTCCTACAGCTTCCTCGACGGAGCTTCCAGCCCTGAAGATCTGGTCAAGGAGGCCGCGCGGCTCGGCCTGGAAGCACTCGCCATCACCGACCACGACGGCATGTACGGGGTTCCCCAGTTCGCCCAGGCGGCCGACCGCCTGCGGCAGAAAGCCGGCATCGGGATCGGCACTGTCTTCGGCGCCGAGCTCAGCCTGGGCCTGCCCGGCGGTCAGGGCGGCGTCCCCGACCCGGAGGGACAGCACCTGCTGGTGCTTGCCCGCGACTCGGAGGGATACGGGCGGCTGTGCCAGGTGATCAGCGACGCGCAGCTCGCGGGAGGCGAGAAGGGGCGGCCCAGCTATGACCTCGACGCTCTCGCCCAGGCTCATGACGGGCACTGGGTTGTCCTCACTGGCTGCCGCAAAGGTGCGGTACCAGCTGCGCTCAGGGCGGCCGGCCACGCGGCGGCGGCCGGAGAGCTCTGGGCCCTGACTGCCATGTTCGGCAGCGAGAACGTCGTAGTGGAGCTCACCAGCCAGGACCAGCCTGAGGATGACGAGCGGAACGACGCGCTCTTCGAGCTGGCCCGTCAGACCGGAACTGCGGTGATCGCTACCGGCAACGTGCACTACGCGTCGCCGCAGGACGCACGGCTGGCCCAGGTGCTGGCCGCGACCAGGGCCCGCCGCAGCCTGGATGAGATGGACGGCTGGCTGGCCGCCTCCGGCGGCGCCTACCTGAGATCGGGCGCGGAGATGCGACATCGGCTGCGCAGGTACCCCGGCGTCTTCGAGCAGACCATCCAGCTGGCCTGCGACTGCGCGTTCGACTTCAAGGTGGTCGCGCCGAAGCTGCCGGACTTTCCCGTCCCCGACGGCTACAGCAGCGAGGCCGACTGGCTGCGCGCGCTGGTCAGGGACAAGGCCAGGAAGCGCTACGGGCCGCCCTGGGCAGAACGCCAGCCCGGTGCCTACGCCCAGCTGGCTCGCGAGCTCGACGTCATCGAGCACCTTGGCTTCTCCGGCTACTTCCTGATCGTGCACAACATCGTGAAGTTCTGCGAGGAGAACGGCATCCTGTGCCAGGGTCGCGGATCAGCGGCCAACTCAGCCGTCTGCTATGCGCTCGGGATTACCAGCGTCGACCCCGTTCGGCATGGATTGCTGTTTGAGCGTTTTCTTTCCGCGGGCCGGGACGGCCCGCCGGATATCGACCTGGATATCGAGCACCGCCGCCGCGAGGAGGTCATCCAGTACGTCTACGGCGCCTACGGCAGGGGCCGGGCAGCACAGGTCGCCAACGTGATCTCCTACCGGCCGCGGATGGCGCTGCGCGACGCGGGCCGGGCGCTCGGCTACTCGCCGGAGCAGCAGAACGCGTGGTCACGGCAGGTCGGGCCGCGGCAGTACGGGCCGGGCCAGCTCATCCCCCCGGACGCGGGCGTCCCCGCGGCCGTCACTGAGCTCGCCGCGCGGATGCAGCGGCTGCCCCGTCACCTCGGCATCCACTCCGGCGGAATGGTGATCTGCGACCGTCCGGTGGGGGAGGTGTGCCCGGTGGAGTGGGCGCGGATGCCGGGCCGGACCGTGCTGCAGTGGGACAAGGACGACTGCGCGTATACGGGCCTGGTCAAGTTCGACCTGCTCGGCCTGGGCATGCTGTCGGCCCTGCGGGACTGCTTCGAGCTGGTCGCGCAGCATCACGGCCAGCGCTGGAGCCTGCACTCGATCCCGCCGGAGGATCCCGGTGTCTACGCGATGCTGTGCGAGGCAGACACCGTGGGGGTATTCCAGGTCGAGTCACGCGCGCAGATGGCGACGCTGCCGCGGCTGCGGCCAGAGAAGTTCTATGACCTGGTGATCGAGGTGGCGCTGATCAGGCCGGGCCCGATCCAGGGCGGCTCAGTGCACCCCTATATGCGCCGTAAGCGCGGTGATGAGGAGGCGACGCTCCCGCACGAGTCCATGCGCCGTGCCCTTGGCAAGACTCTCGGCGTGCCGCTGTTCCAGGAGCAGATGATGCAGATCGCCATCGACTGCGCTGGGTTCACCGCGACCGAGGCGGACAGGCTGCGGCAGGCGATGAGCTCCAAGCGCGCGCCCGAGCGGATCGAGGAGCTCCGCGACCGCCTGCTGGCCGGGATGGCCGCCAGGGACATCCCGCCGCACATCGCCGAGGACATCTACATCAAGATCCTCGCCTTCTCCAACTACGGCTTCCCCGAGTCGCATGCGATCAGCTTCGCCTACCTGGTCTACGCGAGCGCCTGGCTCAAGTGCTATTACCCGGCAGCGTTCACCGCGGCCCTGCTGCGCGCCCAGCCGATGGGCTTTTATGCCCCCGCCAGCCTGATCAGCGACGTGCGCAGGCATGGCGTGCAGGTGCGCGGCGTCGACGTGAACGCCAGCGGCGCGGCGGCCATCCTGGAAAGACCGGAAACTGCAAAACCCCACATTCAAAACGGCCAGACCCGCGCCCGTCCCGCCCCGCAGCCCGCACCTCCGTCCGGGGGGCAGCCCGCGCCGGGCCAGCCGGTCATCAGGATCGGCCTGTCCGAGGTGCGAAGCCTGGGCTCGCGGGCAGCTGACGCCATCCAGGCCGGCCAGCCGTACGCCGATCTGGAGGACTTCGCCCGGCGGACCGCGCTGCCGGCGGTGGCGATGGAGGCACTGGCGACGGCAGGCGCGTTCGGCTGTTTCGGCGTGGGCAGGCGCGAAGCGCTGTGGTCGGCCGGGGCGGCTGCCACCATCGCAGCCGGACAGCTTCCCGGTACCACGCCGGGACTGGTCGCGCCGCCGCTGCGACCCATGACGGCGGCCGAGGAGACGTTCGCCGACCTGTGGGCGACCGGGACCTACGGCACCCATCCGCTGGAGCACGTCAGGGACCTGCTGGCCGAGCGGGGAGTAGCGCCGACGTCGGCGCTGAAGTCGGCACTGCCGGGCGCCGCCATGGTGGTGGGCGGGCTCGTCACGCACCGGCAGCAGCCGGGGACCGCGCGCGGAGTGGTGTTCCTCAGCCTGGAGGACGAGACGGGGATAGCCAATGTCATCTGCCCGCCGCAGGTGTGGGCGCGGTACCGTCGCCTCGGGATGGACGCCAGCGCGCTGCTTATCTCGGGGCGGGTAGAGCGCCTGGACGGGGCCGTCAGCCTGCTCGCCACCCGGCTGGGCCGGCTGCAGGTGATAGCCGCCGCCCGCAGCCGCGACTTCCGCTGAGCCAGCGGGCCCGGCGGCGGGTAGTTCACTCGGTCCTGCCCTGTCCCGGAGTACCCCCGCTCAACCCTGTCCCGGAGTACCCCCGCTCAACCCTGTCCCGGAGTACCCCCGCTCAACAGGCAGCTGCGCCCACCCATCACTAGCCTCAAGCTCGTGCCTCCAGGGTGGCTCGGCACCCGCCTTACCGCAGGTCAGCGAGGCCACGCGGGCGGCAGCCGCGACTGCGGCCCGCAGCAGGTCGTGATCTGCCAGCATCTCCCGCGCTAGTCCGTGCTCCACCCACCAGGTGAGAAATGCTCCGCCAAAGGCGTCTCCGGCCCCGACGGTATCGACAACCTCGACGGGCGGTACGGGAACAGCGACCTGGTCGTCCGCGGCAAACGCCCTGATCAGCGCGGGGCCGTCGGTCACCAGCACGCAGCCGGCCCCCCAGTCGAGGAGGGTCCGCGCAGCTTCTGACACGCCCCGTCCTGGCAGCAGGAAGGCGAGATCTTCCGTGCTCGTCTTCACGATGTCCGTGCGCGACAGAATACGGCGTACCCGGGCACGGTAGCCATCGCCATCGGCAGTGGCGGTTGGCCGGCAGTTGGGGTCGAGCAGGAGCAGCACCGATCGGGGCAGGCTGGTGACGAGGAGCTCAAGTACGGTTGCCATGGGTTCGACGACGAGACCGAGCGTGCCAATGTGCAGCGCCGCGACGTCTGCGTCGAGCGCGCGCTCAGCTTCCTGCGGATCCAGCGCGAACGCAGCCGTCCCGGCCAGGTGAAACCAGTACTGGGGAACTCCGAGGGCGCCGACGGACACGACGGCGAGTGCCGTGGGCGCCGCGACCGGATCGGGTAGCGCCGCGCCGACCCCGTCGTGGGACAGCTGGTCCCTGAGCACCTGACCAAAGGGATCGGTGGAGAACCGTCCGAGAAACCGCGTCGCGTGGCCGAGACGGGCAATCGTGCGGGCGGCATTGAACGGGCCGCCGCCCGGACTGGCGTGCAGACGGCCCAGGGGCTCGACGATCAGATCGATAAGGCTCTCGCCGGCGACCACGATCACTGATCGCGGCCGTTCGCCGTCGGCCCGTCGGCGCCCTGCTGGTCCGCGGCATGCGTACCGCGGACCGCGACCGCACCGGTCATGATGGCGACCGCCTCCTCCATGGAATGGCCCTGCGGCGTGATCACCCCCGCGCAGCGTCCGAGGCGCTGGATGTGAATCCGGTCGGCGACCTCGAAGACTTGCGGCATGTTGTGGCTAATCAGGATGACGGGCAGCTGCCTGCTGCGCAGTTCCCTGATGAGCTGCAGGACCTGACCGGACTCCCGGACTCCCAGCGCCGCGGTTGGCTCGTCCAGGATGATCACTTTCGAGCCGAACCGGGCGGCGCGCGCGACCGCGACCGCCTGGCGCTGCCCGCCCGACAGGGTCTCGACCTTCTGGGACATGTCCTGGATCGTGCCGATGCCCAGCGCCTGGAGGTGCTTCCTGGCGTCCTCCCGCATGCCACGGGCATCCAGCGACCGCAGGACCGTGCCGAGCAGGCCTTTGCGGCGGACCTCCCGGCCGAGATAGAGGTTGCTGGCAATGTCGAGGGCTGGCGCCACGGCGAGGGTCTGGAAAACGGTCTCGATCCCCGCATGCCGGGCCTCGATCGGGCTCTTGAAGTCGACCGGGACCCCGTCGAGGAAGATTTCTCCCTCATCGGAAACCAGCGCCCCGGACAGGCACTTGATCAGGGTCGACTTGCCGGCCCCGTTGTCACCGATGATGGCCAGTACCTCGCCGGGGTACAGCTGCAAGCTGACGCCCGCCAGGCCGATCACATGGCCGAAGGTCTTGACCAGCCCTCTCGCCTCGAGCGTCGGCGTGCCGGACTGCATGTCGGCAGTGGCGGTGCCGGTCCCCAATTCCATGCTCATCGGCGTACCTTCCGGATCCACTGATCGAGGGCGACAGCGACGATGACGAGGATTCCTTCGGCCAGGGTCTGGTAGAGGCTCTGGACTCCGGCCAGCGCGATCCCGCTTTGGTAGACACCGACGATGAGGGCGCCGAACAGGGTGCCGAGGACGGCGCCGCGGCCGCCGAACAGGCTCGTGCCGCCGATCACCACGGCAGTGATGCTGTCGAGGTTGGCGTTGACCGCGTTGTTCGTGCTGGCGACGCCGACCCGCCCGATGAGGATCCAGGCGGCCAGCCCGAAGATCACGCCGGCGGCGACGTAGACGCTCAGCAGCACCCGTCTGGTATTAATGCCCGACAGCCGGGCCGCCTCCGCGTCGTCGCCCGTTGCGTAGACGTGTCGTCCCCATCCGGTCCGGGTGAGGGCGTAGCTCGCCACCGCGCACAGGCCGAGCATCAGCAGGACGCCCGTCGTCAGCTGGAACGAGCCGATGTTGATGAAGTTCCCGGTCCAGGTCAGCACGCGCGGCATCGAGGTGCTGTACACGGACTGGCCGTTGGAGTACCGCAGGCCGATCGAGCCGTAGATGCTGAGCGTGCCGAGCGTCACGATGAACGGCGGCAGCTTGACCCTGGTGACCAGGAAGCCGTTGATGAAGCCGGTCAGCGCGCCGATCGCGACGCCCAGCAGCAGCGCGAGGGGTCCCGGCACTCCATTGTTGGCCGCGGTCTGGGCCATGACCATCTGCGCGAGGATCATGGCAGCGCCGACCGACAGGTCGATCCCGCCAGTTAGGATGATCATGGTCTGGCCGACTGCGAGGGCACCCACTACCGCGACCTGCTGGATGATCAGTGACAGGTTTACCGGGTTGATAAAGCGGCTGTTGAGCAGCGAGAAGACGATGCAGGAAGCGACGAGCACAGTCGCTGGCCCGAGCGCAGGATGCCGGTGCAGGAGGTGCTGGAGGCGCGCGGCGGGCGCGACGCTCTCTCGCAGCTCACCGGTTGGTTGAATGACTGCCGTCATGATCGGATCGCCAATCCTTTTCGCGCGCTAATAGCTTGGAGTCTGATCGGTCCGCGATCAGATGTGAAGGTCAGTGCCGTAACCCAGCCATGGGGTAGGTCCGGCAGCGCTGTCGTGGGCTCCTGGCCACGGGGGGGCCGAGCGTCTCGGTCCCCCCGTGGCGATCTTCAAGCACCTGCCAGGCTTACGCCTTCCAGCAGAGGCCTGCCTCCTGTGTTGTGTTGGCGCTCGGGACTCCAGCCACCGGGCTGTTGGTGAAGAGCTCAGTGCCGGTGTTGTAGAAGCCGAGGCCGGGAGTCGCGGCCGGCTTCTTGCCGGTCCGCACCAGCGTGTTGATCGCCGTCACGCCGAGTGCCGCCATCTTGCCGGGGAACTGGCCAGAGGTGACGGTCATCTGGCCTGACTTCAGGAACGGGATGTCAGCGCAGCCGCCGTCGATGGCGGCCACGATGACGCCGGTCTTGTGCGCGGCCTTCAGTGCTGCCGCCGCGCCCTCCGCGGCCGGCTCGTTGATCGCGTAGACGACGTTGATGTTGGGGTCCTTCGATAGGCAGGTCTCCATGGCCGACTGGCCGCCGGGGACTGCCCCCTGCGTGGGCTGCTGGCAGGCGATCTTGTATGTGCCGCTGCCGCCGAGCTTGCCCTTGTAGCTGCCGGACGTCGGCTCGGCGCCGTTGAGGCCGGCCTTGCCCGCCGGGATGCCCATGCCTGCCAGGAAGCCGTGGTCGCGAGCGATATCCACCGACACGACCTGGTTGTTGAACAGGTCCAGCATGGCGATGTCCGCGGCCTTGCCGTTGAGCTTCTTCGCCGTGTACTGGCCGATCAGCTGGCCTGCGGTGAAGTTATTCGTGGCGTAGGTGAGGTCCACCGTGCTAGGCGGGGTGGGGACGGTGTCCAGGGCGATGACGAAGATCTTGTGCTGACGTGCCTGGGCCAGCGCCGGATTCACCGCATTGCCGTTCGGGGTGATGATGATGCCCTGGTCCCCGCCCGCGATCGCGTTGTCGATGGCGGTGATCTGCGTGGTGGTGTCGCCGTCGGTCGTGCCCGCCGAGACGGTCAGGACCACGCCGAGCTTGGCCGCATCAGCCTTCGCGCTCTTCTCCATGGAGATGAAATACGGGTTGGTGAAGTCCTTCAGGATCAGCGCAACCTGGACCTTCCTGGCGCCGGATGAGCTGGACGACGTTCCGCTCGATGCGCTCCCCCCGGAGCTGCAGGCCGCGAGGCTCAGGCCCGCGACAGCTCCCAGAACTGCGAGCTGAACCCATCGAGATCGAGAGCCTGTGTGCATGGTGTGAGACCGCATGGGTTCTCCCGTCCGTAGCATGCCCTTACAGTTAGGACAACGTTGTCCCAACGTTGGCACCTGTTGCATGGTGATGTCAAGCATGTAACGTAAGACGCCAGTAACACCTACATACGGGGGTTTGATGGGCCGTCGAGCCGCCTGGGAACTGAACCAGGCATCGTTGTCTCAGCGGCGTCGCCCGACGATGCGCGACGTGGCTGCCCTGGCGGGCGTGAGCCTCAAGACGGTGTCCCGGGTGGTGAACGGCGAGCCGACCGTGGCGGACGACCTCGTGGCACGGGTCAGGTTCGCCGCGGCACAGCTGAGCTACCAGCCGAATCTCACGGCCAGCAGCCTCCGCCGCGGGGACGGCAGATCCTCCACGATCGGGCTGCTCGTCCAGGACGTGTCCAACCCGTTCTCGGCGGCCATCTTCCGGGCCGTCGAGGACGTAGCCACCTCCGCTGGGGTGAGCGTGCTGGCGGGCAGCCTAGACGAGAGCCCGGACCGCGAGCGGGAGATGACCGCGGAGCTCATTGCCCGGCGCGTCGATGGTCTGATCATCGTGCCCGCTGGCCACGACCACAGCTACCTGCAGCTGGAGCAGCGGTCTGGAATGGCGATGGTCTTCGTCGACCGTCCGCCGAAGCTGCTGGCCGCCGATACCGTCGTGGCGGATAACCGTGGCGGGGCCATCACGGGTGTGCGGTACCTGCTGGAGCGCGGCCACCGGAGAATCGGCTTCCTCGGCGATCTGCAGTCGATCACATCGGCCCAGGAGCGCTACGACGGTTATCTTGAGGTCCTCTCAGCCGCCGGAGTGGCCGTTGAGCCCTGGCTGGTTCGCCACGATGTGCACTCCGAGGAGATGGCCAAGGCGAGCTGCCTGGAGCTCCTCACCGGACCGAACCCCCCATCGGCCTTGTTCACTGCGCAAAACCGGATCACGGTGGGGGCGGTACATGCGCTGCGGGCCCTTGGACTGCAGAGGTCGACGGCGCTTCTCGGTTTCGACGACTTTGAACTGGCCGACCTGCTGCAGCCGGCGGTCACGGTAGTGGCGCAGGATCCGGTGGCCATGGGCAAGCTGAGCGCCGAGCTCCTGCTGAAGCGGATAGCCGCAGACGACTCGGCTCCTCAGGTGCACGTGCTGCCTACCCGCCTGATCGTGCGGGAGTCGGCGGAGATGGAGATACCGTCCGGAACGAGACGGGGATAGCCAACGCCTGCGCTACTGGGCACCCCGATCAGCCGAAGCCCTTTCACCCAAGCTCCCTGCCCTGGCCTCGGGAGTCCGTGTCGTCCAGAGCCTCGTCCTCCCGGTAATCGCTGGCGATCTCGACAGCCTCGGTGTAGGGAACGTATGCCGGGTCTAGCCGGATCAGATCCCACTCGTTGATCCACGCCCGCACGTACTGGCGCATCCTGGTCGCGCCCAGCCGCTCCAGGCCCGCCACGTCCGGCGGGCTCCAGCCGAATGCGTCGCCGTGCAGCCGCCTGAGCGCTGCGTAGGCGCGGTCGAGCTCGGCATTGTCGGGCGGATCCAGCAGGAGCAGATCGTGCTCGATGTGACGCATCCCGGCCTGCGCTAGTGTCGCCGTCTCATCCCACTCCGGCGCCTGCTTGGCCCGCAGCCTGGCGGGAATCTGCGTCCGGTCGTCCTTGCCGGACAGCACGGCCGCCTCGAAGTCGTCGGTCATCGCCAGCACCGAGGCGATCGGCGTGCCATGGTCGGCCGCGTCCCCGCCGAGCCATCTCGCCAGCTCCGCATACGAACGGGCGCGCTGCAGCAGCGAGTACCGGCCGATCAGCTCGACCTCGTCGAACAAGATGATCCAGCCAGCATGCCCGGCCGCGCGCAGCAGCCGGGCGACGAAGCGGAATCTATGGCGGGCCAGCTCCGGCGCGGTGATGGGCGTGAAGGTGTACAGTCCGGCGGCGTTTACCGACCGCAGGGCGCGGCGCAGGTCGGCAATGCGCAGCGGATCGCCGCCCCAGAACCGGACTAGCGCATCCACGGTCTCGTCACTGCCCGGCACCTCGCCGCCGCGCAGCCGTTCGTGGCAGAGCAGTGACGCAGCGAGGCGCTCATCCAGTTCACCACCCGGCGAGTTGGCCCACCGGCTGAGCTCGGCGTACCGGGGCGTGTCCGGGTCAAGTGCCGCGGCGGCCTCGGCCAGCGCGCCGTGCGCCCGCCCTGGACCCAGAGCGCCCCCGATCGCCGTCCGGAAGGTCTTCACCGGGTCGTGCAGCGGCGTTTCCTTGCTGATCACGACGATGCTGACGACGAAACCTGCGGACATCGCCAGATGAGCCAGGTGGGTGAGCAGGTGACTCTTCCCGGCTCCGAACCCGCCGCCGAGCAGCAGGCCCGCTGGCACCGCCGCGGCGCTGCCGGGCTCGCGCATCCGGTCGAGGAGCGCCGAGAACCGGTCTTCCGCCTCCGGCTGCCCGGAGCCGAGAGAAGCGACCGCGTCCCAGCTCGGCACCCCGGAGCGCAGTGCCTCCACAGCCCGTCGGCGGGCGACCTGCTCGTCGGTAATCGTGACCGTCATGACACGGCCTCCAGCCGTACTTCGAGACGGACCAGGGCGGCGAACGGATTGGCCCGGCGCCGGTCACGGACCTCATCGGCGACCCGCAGCAGCAGGGCTGAATAGGCGGGCAGCCCTCGTGTCTCGTCGGTCATCAGCTCGGGCGGCAGCACGGCCAGCACGAGCACGCCCCTCAGCTCGTCGGTCGCGTCAATGAACTGGCGGAGCACTTCATAGGCGTCCAGGGTCGCGGCCTTGGAGTAGTAGAAGCCGGTCCTGAGCTCCGCTGGCGGCCGGCGCGCCTCGGCGATCCGGGCATAGTCGATGTACACCACGAGCCCGCCGTAGCCAGCGGCCAGCAGCAGCGCGGCGGCCGATGCCAGCATCGCCCGCGCGTTGTGCCGCCCGATCCGGCTGTAGATCAGCGCGCTGCGCAGCGCGCTGATCGAGCGCAGCTCCCCGCGCAGCCAGCCGAGCACGGCATCGCGCTCGGCCGCGTCCACGTCACCGGCACCAAGATGTGCCTGCGCCAGCCGCAAGATGGCCCGGCCCATCTCGGCGACGAGCGCCGGGTTACCGAGCAGGCTGCGCTCCAGCAGCCGCCGTACGCTGCGGTAGAGCTCGCGGGCATCCATGTCGTAGTGCGTGGCGATCTCCGCCACACTGAGCCCGCAGCCGGCCGGCACAGGGAAATCGGCGTCATGATAGGCCGCGCGCACGCTCGCCGCCGCAACCCCCTGCCAGTCAACCGCACGGGACACGGCCAGGAAGATCTGGTCCACCATGTGCACCTTGGTGGACTCGGCCGAGAGCGGCACGAACTGGCCGCCGTGCGTGCCGGTCGCGCTGGCCAGC
>WNEY01003179.1_pt1 | contig 12254 bp, 6 predicted proteins | sample 5400531 | NCBI WGS metagenome assembly WNEY01 (sample SAMN13153338, study PRJNA577476) | soil metagenome | isolation source: 200 cm saprolite under Douglas fir tree site 1 | place: USA:California | collected 2015-04-18
TCGAATCGGGTGAGCCGCGCGAGGTCATGCACTTTGCGCTGCTCCTTGGCTACGGGGCAAGCGCGGTGAATCCATATCTTGCCATTGAGACCCTGGAAGATCTGTACAAAGACGGAGCATTCTCCGCCGAGTACTCATGGGACAAGGTCTTCAAGAGCTATATGAAGGCCATCGACAAAGGTCTGCTGAAGACTTTTTCCAAAATGGGAATCTCTACCCTGCAGAGCTACCAGGGCGCCCAGATCTTCGAAGCCATTGGCCTGAATCGCTCGCTGGTGGGGCGCTACTTCACTGGCACGGCGTCAAGAATTGAAGGGATAGGTATCGCAACCCTGGCGCGCGAAACGCTGATGAAACACCAGTTTGCCATGCAACCGCGCAACGAATCGGAGACGGAACTCCGCGTCGGCGGCGACTATCAATACCGTATTCATGGCGAACGGCATCTTTTGAATCCGTTGACGGTCAGCAAGCTGCAACATGCTGTGCAACAGTCGAAGTTTGAAACCTTCCAGGAGTTCGCGAATATCGTCAACCAGCAGAACCGCGATTTCCTGATGTTGCGCGGCATGCTCGATTTCAAACCGGCCGGCCCGCCGATTCCGTTGAACGACGTTGAGCCTGCTTCTGAGATCGTGAAGCGGTTTGCCACCGGCGCGATGTCGTTCGGCTCTATCAGCAAAGAAGCGCATGAAACCCTGGCCATCGCCATGAACCGCATGGGCGGAAAGTCCAATACCGGGGAGGGCGGCGAGGACGAAGCGCGCTTTAAGCCTGATTCCAACGGTGATTTGCGGCGAAGCGCGATCAAGCAGGTGGCCTCGGCGCGTTTCGGCGTCACCACGAACTATCTTGTGAACGCCGACGACCTGCAGATCAAGATCGCGCAGGGCGCCAAGCCCGGCGAGGGCGGACAGTTGCCCGGTCACAAAGTAGATGAAGTTATCGCGCGCGTGCGCCATTCCATCCCTGGCGTGGGGTTGATTTCACCGCCTCCGCATCACGATATTTATTCGATTGAAGATCTGTCACAGCTCATCCATGACCTGAAGAACGCCAACCCGAAGGCACGCATTTCGGTGAAGCTGGTGGCCGAGGTCGGCGTGGGAACGGTGGCCGCGGGCGTGGCCAAGGCCAAGGCGGACGTTATTCTCATCAGCGGCTACGACGGCGGCACGGGAGCCTCGCCTATCAGTTCCATTCGCCATGCCGGAATCCCCTGGGAGCTGGGACTTTCAGAGACGCAGCAGGTGCTGGTGCTCAACGACCTGCGCAGCCGGGTGCGGCTGCAGGTGGATGGCAAGCTGCAGACCGGACGCGACGTCGCCATTGCGGCGCTGCTCGGGGCCGAAGAGTTCGGCTTCTCCACCGCGCCCTTGATTTCCATGGGCTGCATCATGATGCGCAAATGCCACCTGAACACCTGCCCGGTGGGCGTGGCCACCCAGGATCCGGAGCTGCGCAAAAAGTTCAGCGGCCAGCCCGAGCACGTGATCAACTTCTTCTTCTTCGTGGCTGAGGACCTGCGCCGCATCATGGCGGAGCTCGGCTTCCGCACCGTCAGCGAGATGGTTGGGCGGGTGGATTGTCTTGCGCAACGCGAGGAGGTCAACCATTGGAAGGCCGCGAGCATTGATCTCTCGTCCATTCTTTACGACCCACCGGTACCCAGCATGGTGGGGCGGCGCTGCACCCAGGCACAGGACCATGGACTCGAAAAGGCGCTGGATTGCAAATTGATTGAGATGACACAGGAAGCCATGGAAAACCGGACGCCGGTTTCGCTCAGCATGCCTATCCGCAATATTCACCGCACCGTGGGCACCATGCTCAGCGGAGAGGTTGCCCGCCGTTATGGTTCCGCCGGCTTGCCCGAAGATACCATCCGCGTTGACTTCACCGGCTGCGCCGGACAGAGCTTCGGCGCTTTCCTGGCCAAGGGCATCACGCTCGCCTTGGAAGGAGACGCGAATGATTACGTGGGCAAAGGACTCTCAGGCGGCAGGCTGATCATCCGCCACCCGCGAAAATCTGAGTTCGTGTTAGAAGAAAACATCCTGGTGGGCAACGTCTGCCTCTACGGCGCGACCAGCGGTGAAGCCTACTTCAGCGGCATGGCTGGCGAGCGTTTTGCTGTGCGCAACTCGGGCGCGACTGCCGTAGTCGAAGGCGTAGGCGACCATGGGTGCGAGTACATGACCAACGGCTTGGTCATCGTGCTGGGGCGCACGGGGCGCAACTTTGCCGCGGGCATGACCGGCGGCATCGCCTACGTGCTGGACAAGGCAGGAGACTTCGCAGCCGTTCGTTGCAATCGCGCCGAGGTTGACCTGGGTCCGGTCATGAACCCGAAAGATGTTGAAACGCTATACGAGCTGATCGCGCGCCACAGCGAATACACAGGCAGCCCACAGGCAAAGTGGATTCTCGACCATTGGGATGCCATGCTTCCGAAATTTGTGCAGGTATTTCCGCATGAGTACAAGCGCGTTCTGGGAATACCACGTGTGCACGTTGGGGTAGTCGCGGCTGAGGCAACGCAAGCAGAAGCGGAGAAAGAGAGTAAACAAGTCCGGGGGCAGGTGAGCGGTGGGTAAAATCACGGGGTTCAAAGAATACACGCGAGAGGTTCCACAACGGCGCCCGGTTGAGGAGCGGGTCAACGATTTTCTGGAAGTCTATCAGCCCTTCCCGGAAGAGAAGGTGCGCTCACAGGCAGCACGCTGCATGGATTGCGGCATTCCCTTTTGCCACACCGGATGTCCGGTGAATAACATCATTCCCGACTGGAATGACCTCGCTTATCGCGACCACTGGCGCGAGGCGATTCGCGTGCTGCACTCGACCAATAATTTTCCGGAGTTTACCGGACGCATCTGCCCCGCGCCCTGCGAAGCCGCGTGCGTGCTGGGCATCAACGAGCCGCCGGTCACCATCAAGGTGATCGAAAAGACCATTGTAGAGCGCGCCTGGAACGAAGGCTGGATCCAGCCGGAGTCACCGACAACGCGCACGGAAAAGAGGGTAGCAGTTGTCGGCTCGGGGCCTGCGGGTCTCGCGGCTGCGCAACAATTGAACCGCGCCGGCCACTGGGTCACGGTTTTCGAAAAGTCTGACCGCATTGGCGGCCTGCTGCGCTACGGCATTCCTGATTTCAAGATGGAGAAGAACGTCATCGACCGCAGGCTGGAACAAATGGCGGCCGAAGGCGTGCGCTTCCAGACAAAGGCACACATCGGCGGCGATATTCCCGCGGCCGACCTGCGCAAGGAATTCGACGCCATTCTGCTGGCAGGGGGAGCTGAGAACCCGCGCGACCTCAAGGTGCCTGGCCGTGATCTCAAAGGTATCCATTTTGCGATGGAGTTCCTGCCGCAACAGAACAAGAAGATTGCCGGCGATGACGTGCCGGGCCAGATTCTCGCCACGGGTAAGCATGTGGTGATCATTGGCGGCGGCGATACAGGCGCCGATTGCCTGGGTACCTGCCACCGGCAAAAGGCAAAGTCAGTGACGCAATTCGAGATCATGCCTATGCCGCCGGCCGAACGCGCTACCACCACGCCCTGGCCGCTGTGGCCGCTGCAACTGCGCAGCGAGAGTTCGCATGAAGAAGGCGGCCTGCGCGATTGGGCCGTAGGCACGGCCAGCTTCAGCGGGGAAAACGGCGAGGTCAAAAAGCTGCACGCGGTGCGCGTGGGGCCTCCGCCAAAGTTTGAGCCCATGGCGGGCACTGAGTTCACCCTGGATGCGGAGCTGGTGCTGCTGGCCCTCGGTTTCACCGGGCCGGTGAAGTCCGGAATGGTCGAGCAGTTTGGCCTGGAACTTGACGCTCGCGGCAACGTGGCCACCAAGGCAAACTACATGAGTTCCGTTCCGGGAATCTTCGCCGCGGGTGACATGCGCCGCGGCCAGTCGCTGGTGGTATGGGCGATTGCCGAAGGCCGCTTAGCCGCCAAGGCGGTGGATGAATACCTAATCGGCAAAAGCCGCTTGCAGTAATTGCTCATCACGGACAGCGCTGCAACTTCCCAGCAAGGCCGGTTTCAATGTTGGTGTACCCTCTCTTTCGGGCGCTCCGCTGCGCGCCAGCCTGCGGCAGCGAGGAATAAGTTCTCATTCAAACCTTTTTGACACAACTGAAGTCGTGCCCTGACACGTGATCTCGCCAAAAACGTACAGCCACGCTGGAAATGCTCTAATCATTCAACTCAACACTTAGACCGTCTTGAAGCCTGTGGATCATGCGCCCTTGCTGGAGAACAGCCTGGGAGAATCCCTGGCTTCCCGCCCGATTTCGCCTAAGCCTCAATCTGCCCCGTCGGATCAGGAGCAGCGCCACTCCTCGGAGATGACGCATGTTCCTCTTAGTGCGAAACCACGGTATGGCTTGCCAGATCGACGATTACAGTATCAACCGGCGGCTTGGGTACACTCTTGCCCACGGGGTGGAACTCGATCTGAAGCTGCTTTTTGTTCACCGCGATCCGCAGGTAGCCGTAGTTGGCGTGATCGAATTTCTCAATGACAAGTCCTCCGGCTTGAACGGCAGGGTTAGGATCGAGATAGTTCACTTGCGCGCCAATCGCCGGATCGGGCGGCGTTACGCCTCCTCTCGATTGGACGAGAGGGTTCACATTGTGGCCGCTGTCACCGCACACAATGAAAGGCACGGTGAAATTCTTCCCTCCAAAGTTCACTTTGCGGGTATAGCGCTGATAGTTGTGGGCATGCCCCGAAAGGACAGCGTGAGGGTAAACGCCTTGGGCCTTGCAGATGGCATCGATCTCGCGCAGCATGGTCGTGCTGCTGCTGTGGTTGCCCCCTGCGCCGCCTGAATGCGAAGGAGGCGAATAGCTGAATGGCGGATGATGGACCGCAAGTAAAACGGCCCCGGCATAGTTTTCCGTTTTGATGCGCTGAAGCTGCGCCGTCAAGAAAGCCAGTTGCAGATCGGGAACGGTCTTCCATTTTCCTTTCTCGCTGGAGATCACACCGGGATCTTCCAGCGCGTTGCTGAACAACCCAATAACGCGGACGAAGGGAGCATCGAGAGTGAAATAGACACCCGGTTGGGTCGTGGCGGTGCGGTGCAGGGAAGCTGCTTCCTGCGTGATTACCGGCTTGGGCGCGCAGAAATTGCGGGCAAAGATGGTCAACGGGAAATCTTTAGCTGGCGTGTTGGGCACCACAAATGAATCGTGGTTGCCAGGGATGGCAAAGATGGGCGCCGGATAATTGCGAAATGGCTCATAATACTGATCGTAGTAATAACGAGATTCACCGAAATCGTAGACCACATCTCCGAGATGGTAGAGAAAAGCGGCACGGGAAGACCCCGCGGGCGCAGCGTGGAAGTCATTGGTGAGCTGATCTGCCACGCTGATTTCGTTGCCGTATTTGTGAACGTTCGAGGCGCCGGTGTCACCCACGGAGTGAAAGACAATCTGGCCGGCAGCCTGGATTCCCTTCACAACCTCCGGCCCGTGCGCCCCCAGCGCACTTTCGAGCGGGAAGAGATCTCCCGGCTTGCCGCGTGCCGGCTTGAAGCTGACCACATCCTTCTTTAAAAGATTCTGGATCTGCTTGTATAGCTGCGTATCAGAGGGATGAGCGGTTTTAAAGACTGTCGGATCAGGCGTGGGTATGCCCTCGCTAAATACGGGCTCGCCGAAGACCGGCTGTGGAAGCGGGGTAGTTGGTTTTCTTGGCATAATAGTGTCCACCTTCTAAAAGTGAGATTCGACTCCTCAACCGCAAACGCAGGCCAGCAACACGAATGCCGGCATTTTTTCGCGCTATCCAAATAATAAAAATGAAGGCTGAGGCGAGAAAGAGCAATATAGACGAATTACACCCGCAATCACAACAACTCTGCTGAAGAAAATGCCGATAAGTGCAGATTTGGGAAGGCTTCCCGAAATGAAACAATAGGCTGTATCGCAGTGGCAACTTAGCGACAAGTAGATAGATTCAGGAATGGCAGCAGCACCGGCCCGAATCCAGACACACTCTCGGGCCGGTGAAGTACATGACGATTAAGGGGCCGCTCTGGACCGGGCCCGCTATCCGATACGCGTACAGACCGCTTTCACTTCGGTGTATAGCTCAAGGACGTCTTTGCCCATCTCGCGTCCCCAGCCTGACTGCTTGTAGCCACCGAAGGGCAGCGCGGCGTCAAAGATGTTGTAGCAGTTGATCCACACGGTTCCGGCTTTCAACTGTGCGGCAAGCTGGTGCCCTTTGCTGATGTCCTTGGTCCATATTCCGGCGGCGAGGCCGTAGACCGTGTCATTCGCGCTGGAGACTACGTCTTCGGCGCCTTTGAAGGGAATGGCCGTGACCACGGGGCCAAAGATCTCTTCCTGCACCACTTTCATCTTGGGGTTGGTATTCACCAGCACCGTCGGCTCCACGAAGTAGCCTTTGCTGCCGGCGCGTTTACCACCCGTGACCGCTTTTGCTCCTTCGGTGAGACCTGATTCCATGTATCCACATACGCGCTGTAATTGTTCGTGGGAAACCAGGGGGCCCATCTGCGTTTTGGGATCCATGCCCGCTCCTACGCGGATCTTTTTGGCCTGCTGCGAAACGCCTTCAACGACCTGGTCGAAGATATTGCTTTCCACGTAGAGCCGGGAGCCGGCGCAGCAACACTGTCCGTGATTGAAGAAGATTGCGCTGGCAGCGCCTTTCACAGCGGTATCGATGTCGGCATCGCTGAAAACCACGTTCGGAGACTTGCCTCCCAATTCAAGAGAAACCTTTTTCAGATTACCCGCGGCGGCCTGCAACACCAGCTTGCCGACTTCGGTCGAGCCGGTAAATGCAACTTTATCAACGTCCGGATGGGCGGCGAGCGCAGCTCCCGCGGTTTCACCGAACCCCGTCACGATATTCAATACCCCGGCTGGAATGCCTGCTTCGAGCGCCAACTCTCCCAGCAAAAGGGCGGAAAGCGGCGTCTGCTCTGCCGGCTTGAGAACGACAGTACAGCCCGTGGCCAGCGCCGGACCCAGCTTCCATGCGGCCATTAACAACGGAAAGTTCCAGGGGATGATTTGCGCCACTACGCCTACTGGTTCGCGCAGCGTGTAGCTCAAGTATTTAGCGCCCGGCGTATAGGGAACCGAAATGGGAATGGTCGCGCCTTCTATCTTCGTCGTCCAGCCCGCCATGTAGCGAAACAGGTCAACAGCCAGCGGGACGTCGGCCCCGCGCGCGACGCTGATCGGCTTGCCGTTATCCAGGGTCTCCAGTTCGGCAAACTGCTCCAAGTGTTGCTCCATCAGGTCTGCCAGCTTCCAGATGGCGCGTCCGCGTTCTGAGGCGGTCATTGTGCGCCAGGGGCCGTTTTCAAATGCCCGCCGCGCTGCTTTCACCGCCAGGTCAACATCCTGCTTGTCGCCTTCGGCAACTTGCACCAGCGGCTCTTCGGTGGAAGGGTCGAGGGTGGCAAAGGTCTTTCCAGAAACGGCGTCAACCCACTTGCCGTCGATGAGGATTTTCTTGGGCTTCGACAAAAATTGAAGGACTTGCTGGTTCAACTGGCTTTGTACGGATGTGGTGGCCATGGCTGTTTACCTCCGGTCGTTGATGGTTGGGCAGGGATAACTGTTCTTAACGGCTTTGCACAAGGGAATAAATCATATCACTCCATTCGGCGGAAAAGAAAGGCGGCTTTTTCTTCGCCGCACCCTTCTCTGCTTGTGAGTTCAATTAGAATTGTTCTGCACTCTTATTCCTGCCATGTCCAAGCTTGCAGCCAAAGACCGCGAACGGCTTATGCAGTCAGCCCGCGATATTCTGCGCCGCGCCTACGCCCCCTACTCCGGATTCAAAGTCGGAGCAGCGGTCATGACCGGCGAGGGAAAGATCTTTACCGGCTGCAATGTCGAGAACGCCTCTTACGGATTGACTATTTGCGCTGAGCGCTCCGCTATCTTCTCCGCGGTAGCAAATTCGGCGGGCGGCAAGCTGAGCCTGCGCGCGGTGGCTGTGGTCAATGAGAAAGAAGTCCCATGCCCTCCCTGTGGCGCGTGCCGCCAGGTCATCTCCGAATTCGGCGCGGAAACGGTGGTGGTATTCAAATCAGAACGAGGTTATGAGGAACTCACAATCGCCGATCTGTTACCCTCAAGTTTCAAGTTGGCCAGGAGTTGAGGCCCGCACCCGGTTGGAATTGAATCACAGCAAATAATGTGTGAGCAGAGTGCACCCGAAGCAAAATGAAAAGGAAAAAGAGCCTGATGCCTATGAGCGATTGGCAGGCAGCAGCCAAACGCATTGACCATACACTGCTGAAACCGGAAGCGACGGCTGACCAGATCAAGCAGCTTTGCCAGGAAGCGCTGAGGTTTGGCTTTGCCAGCGCCTGCATACAGCCCTGCTATGTGCCTCTCGCCAGCTCGCTGCTTCAGGGCTCGGCGGTAAAGGTATGCACAGTAATAGGCTTTCCTTCCGGGGCCACGCTGACCGAGTGCAAACGTTTTGAAGCGTCGGACGTGCTGCGCCGGGGCGCGCAAGAACTTGATATGGTCATCAACATCGGGGCACTGAAGTCACAAGATCATGCCGCAGTCCAGGCCGATATCCAGGCGGTCTTCGATGTGGTGCATGAGCAAAAAGCGCTATTGAAGGTGATTATTGAGACTGCGTTGCTGACCCGGGAAGAAAAAACCAAAGCTTGCGAGCTCGCGGTTGCTGCCGGCGCCCACTTTGTGAAGACCAGCACCGGATTTGCCGGCGGAGGCGCAACCGTGGAAGATGTGGCGCTCATGCGCGCGACGGTGGGGAATCGCGCCCAAGTCAAGGCTTCAGGCGGTATTCGCAGCGCGGCGGATCTCATGGCCATGGTTGCTGCCGGGGCCGACCGCATAGGCGCTTCCGCCTCGGTCGCCATCGTGCGCGAGCTGGGAGCTCCACAAGTTCCATAATAGGAATGAAGCACAAGAGAATGCGAAATGCATGTCACTGAATTGATCCGCAAGAAGCGTGATGCCGCCGAGCTGCAGCCGGCGGAGATTGAATTTCTTATCAACGGCTACACCGCGGGCCAGATTCCTGATTACCAGATGTCTGCATGGCTTATGGCCGTGGTGCTGCGGGGCATGACGCGCGCCGAACTGGCGGTGCTGACCTCGGCGATGCTGCACTCCGGCGAGGTGCTCGATCTGTCGGAACTGGCCGGCCCCAAGGTTGACAAGCACTCCACCGGTGGCGTCGGCGACAAGACCTCTCTGATTATTGCCCCGATTGTAGCCGCCGCGGGCGTCTTTGTTCCCATGGTCAGCGGGCGAGGACTGGGACACACCGGCGGCACCCTCGACAAGCTCGAATCCATAACAGGCTTCAATGTGAATCTTTCCGCTGCCGACTTCCGGCGTGTCCTTTCCACGTGCGGATGCGCCCTGGTGGGGCAGACGGCCGAGATTGCGCCTGCTGACAAAAAGATTTACGCCTTGCGCGACGTTACCGGTACGGTCGAGAGCCCTTACCTGATTTGCGCTTCCATCATGAGCAAGAAGATGGCGGAAGGAATTGATGCCCTGGTGCTGGACGTAAAAACCGGCAATGGCGCCTTCATGAAGTCCGAGCAGGATGCCGCCTTCCTGGCCGAACTGATGGTTGAAACCGGCGAGCGATTAGGCAAGAGAGTGGTCGCGCTGCTGACAGATATGGACCAGCCCCTGGGGCGTGCCGTGGGCAATTCCCTGGAAGTCGCCGAGTGCCTGGAGATCATGGAGGGCAACGGGCCTGCGGACCTTCGCGAATTGTGCCTGTTGCTCGCCGCCTGGATGCTTTACCTGGCCAAGCGCGTGGCAACGCTCGAAGAAGGAAAGACGCTGGCGGCTGAGATGATCTCCAGCGGCCAGGCGCATGAAAAGTTTCGCGAGATCGTCGCCTTGCAAGGCGGGGACGTTGGCGCCATTGACGATCCCCAGCGGCTGCCGCAGGCCCAGAACAAGATCGACATTCCTAGTCCGGCTTCCGGGTTCGTAGCATCCATGCTTTGCGAACAGTTGGGAACCGCAAGCGTGCTGCTGGGTGGCGGCCGCGAGCGTAAAGAAGATTCGATTGACCCCGCCGTGGGGATGATGATTCACAAGAAAGTCGGCGACCAGGTGACGGCCAAGGAGCCGCTGTGCACCATTTATTACAACTCCGCCGAGCGCCTGGAGCGTGCCCGCCCCCTCATCGAACAGAGCTACAAGATCGCGGACGCACCCCCCAAAAAACAGCGCCCTTTGATCCATCGCGTCATTGGAGACGTAAGAGCGGAGACGTAAAAGCGGAGACGTAAAAGCGGGAGAGTAAGAGCGTATGGATCGCAGTTTCCCTTGTGCCAGGCGACGGGCGGGAGGGGTACAACTAACTAGCCGATCAGGTGTGCCGAAAGAGGCGCGGAGCCGCGTCATTGCTGGCGAAAATGCGAAGGGGGAGGGGGACTTGCAGGCGCATTCAGCATTCAGCCAAAGATATGCATCGGCGACTCTTTCTCGGCGAGCAATGGATTTGTTCCCACAGGCGCTTGACGCACGAGTAGGGCACCCCGCGACTTTTCTTTGGGGCCAGGCGACGGGTGGGAGAGGTACAACTAACTAGCCGATCAGGTGTGCTGAAAGAGGCGCGGAGCCGCGTCATTGCTGGCGAAAATGCGAAGGGGGAGGGGGGACTTGCAGGGCAGTTTCCAGTTTCAAGCTTTCTCCACGGATTAAGGGGGCCGCGTGGATATTGCCTTTATAAGGTTCAAACCGGCATGACCTGTGGACACCTTTAGGCGATGAAAATGGGAGCGGCATCCATGCACGCTAAAAATGACATAGGTTTTCAAAGAGCAACCCCGCATAGCACTGAGCCATGCATTTTCGAGGTAAAGACCTGCAAAGTCCCGCACTCTTGAATTGCCGACGATCAATGATGAACGAGATTTTCCTAAAAGTGAATAGTTTGATATCAGATTGATCGAGTTTCAAAAATATCTGCGAAGATGATTTATGGAGCGACCATCAGGGGCTGAAGAGCCTGCGGTAAAAGTCTTTTTTGAGACCAATTGCATTTTGCAGGGGCTGGACATCACAGTGTCGTAGGAAGGAATCCTCCTGAGGTGTCGCCCTTCCAGGGCTTGCATTCTTTGTTCTGTTTACCCAGCACTGGAACCTGGATTATTCATCATATTCATTTCAAAAAACGAATGGCATTGTGCATCAACGATTTGGATCGGACTTCTGCGGACTTCGTGGACAACACAGTGTCGAAGGGGGAGAAGTCCTTCCTGGGTGTCGCCCCTCCAGGGCTCGCATCATTTTTCCAGCTTACCCAGCGCTGCCGCGCTGGGCTAACCTCTGGCCGCGCTTCCAGCGCTGGTGTAACGTCTTGCCGCCATTGTCGTGTGCCTCATTACTCAATTCAGCTAAGGCGATGATGTGTTATCTTGCACTCGTCATCGCGCACCTCATGAATAATTCAGGTAAACTCGTGCCCTGCCATGAAAATTAGAGCTAAGTCCTTTCGATTCAATGGACAGTTTCTTTCTTATTTTCATGCCACGTGGTGCGCCCACGGCGCATGTCGCCTGATACATGTCTTCACACGAGGAGTTTTCCAGCAAGCTCTAAAGCCTTGTCTTGATACAAACCTACTTCTGAACAAGCTCTGGCTACTATTTTCCGCTGCAGCTACGCCACATCTTTTGCAATCTGAGGTATGACCGCCTGCAGCAGGGCCTTGAACTGGCCGGAGACACGCCTTCCGGTCTCGAGCACCTCTTCGTGATTGAGCGGCTTATCGAGCACGCCGGCCGCCATGTTGGTGACGCAGGAGATGGCGAGGACTTTCATCTTGATCTGGCGGGCCACAATCACCTCGGGAATCGTGGACATACCCACCAGGTCGGCTCCAATCGCGCGCAAATAACGGATCTCAGCGGGGGTCTCGTAGCTTGGTCCCAGCACGGCAGCGTATACGCCCTCTGCCATCTTGATGCCGAGCTCGCGGCCGGCATCGAGCGCGATCTTGCGGTAGTTCTTTGCGTAGGCTTCGGTCATATCGATGAACCGGGGACCGAAGCGCACGTCCTCCTCTCCCACCAGGGGATTCTGCCCCAGCAGATTAATATGGTCGCGGATCACCACCAGGCCCCCCTGGCCGTAATCGAGATTGATTCCCCCCGCGGCATTGGTGAGGATGGCCGCGCGCACTCCCATGCGCCCGAGAACGCGTATGGGAAACGCGACCTTCCGCGCCGAGTTTCC
>WNEY01015433.1_pt1 | contig 12251 bp, 10 predicted proteins | sample 5400531 | NCBI WGS metagenome assembly WNEY01 (sample SAMN13153338, study PRJNA577476) | soil metagenome | isolation source: 200 cm saprolite under Douglas fir tree site 1 | place: USA:California | collected 2015-04-18
GCCGCCGCAGGCGCCCAGGCGGCGCAGTTGCTCAGGGGATTTGTTGAACAGGATATAGTACCTATATACAGATTCTGACCGGACTTGGCAGGACTTTCAGCAAGCCGGCTGCGCCGCGAGCGCAGGAATGATGTAGAGTTGCTTGAGTTTCAGGCCGAGGGCGATGACCTGTTTGCCGAGCGCGGTGAGGTAGTACTTGTAGGTGCGGCCAACCTTTTTGATCAAGCCGTGAACACGAAGGCGTTTCATCGTCCGTGAGATCTGGCCGCTGTTTCGGTCTCTCAGACGCTGACGCAGATCCTTGTTCTGGAAGCCGCTGATGTTGAACTCACCCCTGCCCAGCGAGCCGAAGAGCTCCTCGTCATCTGGGTCGAAGAAGTTGAAGCCGCGATATCGGCGATCTTTCTCCTGGACCGGCTGGGAGATCTTGTTCAGCTTGTCCGTTCCGGCCTTGTGGTCCTCGATGGTAGAGATGAACTCCAGGTAGCGACGGTTGGCGGCCAGCAACAGTTCCCGCAGCGGGGCCAGACTGTAGATGGTCTTCTTCATCTCGGCCCACGCCATGCTGCGCGTGCCATCCTTGTGTTCTACCTCGCGGTAGTGCTTGAAGAAAGAGACGTTCACCACGGTGGTCTCGATGCGCAGGATCAGCCGGAACTTGTCGTACATCTTGATCGACACCGGCCCCATGGTGTGTTTGATGCGCGTCCCTTCGATGCGCGTATTGAACCGGTTGCCCATCTCATCCTGGTAGTTGCCGTTCAGCTTGCGCCCCAGGAAAGTGGCGATGTTGTCCGGTTTCACGGTGTGAATGGCGGCGCGGGTGAGCCGGTCATAGATAGCTTGCAAGTCGGCCTGCCGGGCAAATACCACATCGGTGGCGAATTCGACTTGGTCCAGGCTCCAGTGGTAGCTCAGGCCGAACTGCCGGATCACCGGGCAGTACCGCTCGGCGAACTCGTCCAGCTTGCGGTGGACCATCTCCACCGAGAAGTTGTCCGCCAGCTTCTGCGCCCGCTCAAAGTCGGCGATCCAGCCGAAGGCGTTGTCCAGAACTCGATACTCGATCTGGCGCTGGCTCAACTGCCGGGCCAGATAGCTGTGGCCATTGCCATACACCTGGAGCCGGAACGGACACCAAGTCGGCACGCGCACGTAGCACAGCCCCAGATCCGGGTCGATCCAATAGACGTAGTAGTGCAGGCATTTGCCATCGTCCGGTTTCAGGTAGGTCTTGTGCGTCTTTTTGTCATGCCACGGTTTGTAGGTGCCGCAGGGCTCCATCGCCGACAGAATGCACACCAGTCCCGGCTCTTCCCCACGCTTCTCCAGCACCTCCTTGACCCGCTTCTCCTGGCGAAACTTCTTCTTGCTCCGAATAAACTCGATTTCTATGTCGTTTTCGGCAGCGATGCGCTCCATGTTTTCCCGAATGGCGTCTCGCAGCGGCTCTGCCCACCTGGGGTAGTCGAAGATGCGGATCTGGTGCTCATAAAAATAGTCCGTCATGCCCTTGGCGTAGCACCACTTCGGAAGCGTCCCTTGGACGATGATCCGGTCGTAGCAGGAGAGCACACCGGCGATTTGGCTCTGGTACCGTTCTGTCAGGAGTTCGACGCCCACTCGGGCATCATAACGGATATCCTGTTTGGTTCCGGCTATGCCGGGTTAGGTAAGACTCCAGTAAGATTATCGCACAGCGGCTACAGCCCGGGCTTCGAGGGCAGCGACGCCGCGGCGATTTGCGCGATATCCAGCAGCTTGGGCGGCGCTTCGGATACGGCGGCCAGCGCATCGCGGAACATCGTATTGCAGAATGGGCAGGCCGCGCCGACGACGCTCGCGCCGGTCGCCACCAGTTCCTTTGCGCGAGCGTGACTGACGCGCTCGCCTTTTTCCTCGCCCAGGAACGCAAGCCCGCCGCCGGCGCCGCAGCAGAAACTGCGCTCTCGCGATCGAGGAGGATCGATCAGCTCACCCGAGCGAGCGATTACCGCGCGCGGTTCGTCATACACTCCGCGATAGCGGCCCAGATAGCAGGGATCGTGATAGACAGTCTTCTGCCCGCTGTGGTTGTGCGGGAGCTCATCGCGATGGCGGGCCATGAACTCGCTGTGATGCTCGATCGGCGGGGCTTCTCCATATTCCTTCCAGTCCGTCGAAATCGTCCGCACGCAGTGCGGGCAAATCGAGACGATCCGGGTCACCTTGCCCAGCGCCAGCGTCTCCAGATTCTGCTCGGCGAGTTGCTGGAAAACCAGGTCATTGCCCAGGCGCCGCGCCGGATCGCCGGTGCACTTCTCCTTGCGCAGGACCCCGTAGGTGGCGCCGAGGTGCTCCATCACGCGCGTAAACGACGCGATGATCTCGCGCCCCTGTGGATCGTAAGCGCCCATGCAGCCAAGCCACAGGCAATACTCCTGCGTTCCGTCGAAGATGGGGAACTGCTGTTTCTGGATGAACCTGTCCCGCTCGGCTGAGCTGAAGCCCAGCGCGTTCCCGTTGCGCTCCAGAGCCAGGAACAGCTTCGTGCCGTAGTCGTCCTCCCATTTGCCGGTGTTCACCGCGCCGCGCCGGAGCCCTATGATCAGCGGCACATGCTCAATGCCCACCGGGCACTGGAACTCACACGCGCCACAGGTGGTGCACTGGAAGGCGGCTTCCTGCGAGATGAACTTCCCCAGGAGGGGCTCTTCGGACGCCGGACCGAATTCAGTCAGGCAGGTACGCACCCCGAGCACGATCTCCTTCGGATTGAGTATTTTTTGCGTGTTGAGCGCGGGACAGTGTTCGCTACAGCGCCCGCACTCGACGCAGGAATACGCCTGCAGCGCGACGATCTGCGTCAGGTCCTTGGCGGTATCGAGGCCGAAGTCCTCGTCGCCCGAGAGAGGCGGAATGCGGCTGAAGCCGCCCCGCGAAAGAAACACCGTCACCGGGCTCAGCACCAGGTGCAGGTGCTTGGTGTGCGGGATCAGCGGGAGAAAAACCAGCAACGCCAGGGTGTGCGCCCACCACAGGGGCTTGGCGCCGGGATCAGCCTCGTGGATCCCGAAGGTGCCCAGGTACGTCGCCATCAACGTGAAAATCAGGAACGCAATGACACCGGATTCGCACGAAACCTTCTCACCGAGCCAGGGCGGCCGAACCAGGAAGCGCCGGATGAACAGACCCGCGATCGAAACGGCTACCGCCACGGCGAACGCGCCCGCCAGGTAGAAATAGAATTCGCCGAACCGGCTCTCGCGCGAGAGAAACGGCCAGCCGATCCCCGTCGCGAGGTGGTTCAGAGTGACCAGGGCGAAAGCGCAAAATCCCCAAAAAACAAAGGCATGTGCCAGACCGGGCAAGGGCCGCTCGCGGATCACCTTCGCTTGCAGCAACACCTCCCAGAAGAAGTCCCAGGCGCGCTTTGCCACCGGGTTAAGAGAGAAATCCGCATCTTTCTTGGCGGCGCGGATCCGACGGACCATTTTTCCGAAGCGCCGCCAGAACCCGTATGCCGAGGTGGCGAGCATCACTACGAATACAAGAATCTCCTGCCAGGAGGGTGCGGACATGACTCCGAATGTAGCATGCGGTTTCCAACCGCCTAACCTTGCGCAATCCACACCATCGCAATCACTTAATGAGGCGGAGCTTAACCGATCTCACCGTCGGCTTGAGTTTGCACCAGAGCCCAATCTCGCGCATCGCGTCGACAACCAGTCTGGTGGCAACTCTGGGACTGTTGCCCGCGGCCCTATCGCATGCGATTGGCTCCGACTCGCAGCGGCCCTTCGCGATCGTGATCGTTGGGGGTCTCATTTCCGGCACTTCGGGGATGGCCGCCAGCATCCCCAGAAAACACGTACCACCTGCAAAAGAAACAGTGCGATTATCGCGATTTGGGCAGTGACTACTTCGATCGGCTCAATGCAGATGGCCTCAAACGCTATCTCATCAGGAGACTGGAAGCTCTGGGCCACAAGGTCACCATCGAAGCGGCCGCGGACGCCGCATAAACGACACGAGTAACCGTTTTCGAGGGAGAAGGCCGGTATCCTAGACGGGCTTGCTGTTAAGCTTCCCAATGGATATCGCACTCAAGGTGCAGAAAGGATACCGGCATGAAGAAGAATAGCACTGGAGGGAAGGCTCGGAAAGCGGGGCTGACGATCGGCGTGGATCTGGGGGACCGGAGCAGTCGGTATTGCACTCTGGACGCACAAGGGCAAGGGATGGTCGAGCGCAGTGTAGCTACCACTAAGAAAGGCCTGGCCCGAGCGTTTGGATCGATCCCGCGATGCCGTATTGCCATCGAGGTGGGGACGCACTCGCCCTGGGTCAGCCGGCTGCTCCGGAGCTGGGGACACGAAGTCATTGTGGCCAACGCACGGCGAGTACGGCTGATCACGGACAGCAGCCGCAAGAATGACAAGCTGGACGCCCGGACCTTGGCCCGGCTGGCGCGCATCGACCCGGAGTTGCTGTCGCCGGTGCGACATCGGAGCGAACAAGCGCAAACTGATCTGCTGGTGATTCGCGCGCGAGCCGCACTGGTGGAGGCGCGCACGCAGTTGGTGAACGCGGCGCGTGGGCTGGTGAAGTCCGTGGGCGAACGGCTGCGAAGTTGCGATGCCGCCCAGCTGGGGCCGGAAGAGTTGTCCGAGCTGCCGGAAGGAGTGCGAGGAGCGTTGACGCCCAGGTGTCGGTGATCGCCGCGACCCTGCTCGCCCAAACCCAAAACCTGCTGGTGACGCGCGTCGATGCCGAGGTGGCCGAACGCCTCCAGCGCGAGCATCCCGATGCCGAATATTTCCCCGCTTCCGGCGCGCTGCGCGTTTGGCGGGACCGGACACCGCGCGGCAAGGGAAAGATTGCCGTGCTGTCCGCGGGCACCAGCGATCTGCCGGTGGCGGAAGAAGCGCAGGTGGCGGCGGAGGTGATGGGCAACGAAGTCGACGCCATTCATGACGTCGGCGTCGCGGGCATTCATCGCCTGATGCTCAGCCGCGAACGTCTGATGGAGGCGCGTGTCGTCATCGTCTGCGCCGGAATGGAGGGCGCGCTGCCCAGCGTGGTGGGAGATTTGGTGGCGGTGCCCGTGGTGGCCGTGCCCACCAGCGTAGGCTACGGCGCGAGCTTTCACGGGCTGGCGGCGCTGCTCGGGATGCTGAACAGTTGCGCCAGCAACGTCACCGTGGTCAACATCGACAACGGTTTCGGCGCCGGTTACGCAGCCAGCCTGATGAACCGCCTCTAGCGCCCCTCCTCGTCCTTAAGCCGCGCCGGCCACGTGCGCATGCGCCTCTTCGGCAAAGAGGTAGAAACCGAAAAGGGGCGTCGCCCCTCCCCGGCCCCAGCGCCCCATCTTGTATTGCGCCCTCAGATAGCGGATTTCCGGACGCCGCGACAGATCCAGGAACATGGAGTATGTTCCGCAGTAAAACTTCCGCGGGAACGCGGCCACCGGTTGCCAATTCGCCTTGTCGACCGAGCCCCAGATGGAGACATCCAGGTTCTCCTGTTCAAGAATGCGAGTCAAAGACTTCCGGAAACGAAAGCCGACGACCAGCGGGACGCGCTTACGGTCTCCCGCGCGACGCTCCTTGCCTCGATGAACTTTGTAGAAGCATACCTGAATGGCCTAGCATATGATTGCTTTCATCGCCACCACGACGCTTTGCCCATAGATGAGCACGACCTGCTGGCCGGCCGAGTGGGACAGCGGGAGGAAGCGGCGGCGATTCGTCGATTTCAGGGAAAAGGTTTTTCGGTATCTGGTGGTCGTCGGGCGAACGCGCGGGGTGGAGGTCGACTTGAGCGGGTGTAAACCTGTTCACGCGCTGATCGACTACGCGAAGGAGTTTCGAGATGCGTTGGTTCATCCGTCACAGTTGATAGATCCGAAGACCGGTCATCAATCGAAGTTCCTGATTCAAGTGGGTGTGAACTCGCAAATCGTGGATATGGTCATGGGCGACGCAGTCGCCTACGCGATGTCAGTCGAGAAAGCGATCGGCAACGATCCGCAACAAACAGCCCCCTGGCTCTACGACAAGCTGGAGGCAAGGGGAGCTGCCCTCGCAAAGCCGGAGAGGCCGGCCAAAGACTGAACCAGTCGACCTCTGGCGCGACCCATAAGGAATAGATCGCACGCACTACAAAGCCAGCCGGGGAGAGTCAACTATTTGAGGCTCGCAAAATATGGTGACACTTTGGGGGGCTTGTGGGGCAGGATGATATCCTGCGCGCCGGTTGGCAACCGGCGCTGGACCGCCATTTCCCGGCGTCCGGAGGTGGGTTACCACCCCGCCGCAGGTTGCCAACCTGCCCCACAAGCCTGCACCTTCCGTCACTGTATTTTGCGAGCCTCGATAATGCGGTGATCGCCTCGATCCGCGTAATGAGAAGAAAGTTAGGGGCCTAGGGAAAAAAACTGAGCCGGGTTAAGCAGACTGAGATCCATCGACCTTCTGCCCGCTGACCAAAGCGGGCAACTCACCCAGGCGGAAGCTTACCAGAGCCTTCAGGATCGCGACGACTCGAAATTGCAGCCCGGCGAAAAAGCCGTGATACTTGGCCAGGAAGTGCGCGGCGCCCAGCGCCCTGTCCACCGTGAATACCGGCTCGTGTGCGGCTGGATCGGGCGCGGAGTGAACCGTCGCCCGAATCCCCGGATAAAGGCGGATTTTTTTCAGCGAGCGCCGGATCTGCATCGCCAGATCCGCCTCGGCCCAGAAATGGCCGTAGCGCTCGTCAAAGTAGTTCATACCCTTGACGAATTGACGGCGGACCAGAATCGCATCCCGGCCGGGGTACTCGACGTCGATGGCATCCTGAGAAACATCGATGTCCGCGCCGGGCATTTCTTTCCCGCCGCAGACCAGGGCGAATACGTCGCTGGTAGGGATTTTCCATGCGCGCGACACCACCTGGCCCTGATGGTCCGTGAGTAGCGGACACACTGCAACGGCGTCGGCGTCGGCCTCCAGGCGCTCGTTGAGCTTCACGACGGTATCCGGCGCGACTTCCACTTCCGGCGCCAGGTAGAACACGAGCTCGCCCTTCGCGGTCCGGGTGCCGATGTTCATCGCCTTGGTGGCGCCGAAGTGGTGCGGCAGGCGCAGGATGGTGATGTCCGGGTATTCGTTATCGAGCTGTGCGCTCCCATCCCGGCTGCCGCAGTCGACCACCAGAATTTCCAGGCGCTCCCGTTCCGTCGATCGCTCCAGCGCTTGGATCGACCGGCGGAGTGCCGGCGCCTGATTGTGGGCGACGAGGATCGCAGACACTTTGGGCCCGAGCGATTCCTGTGGTTCGGCTGGCTGGGGCGCGATATCGGGTTCGACAGGTTGCTCGCGCCGTGCTACGTTTTGGACGTTTCGACGCCGAGTCTCTGCCATGCTTGCAGAGACGATGATACCGCAGTGCGGCTACGGAACCGTCACCTTCGCCGCCGCCCCGTGAATCTCCTGCAAACACCACACCCGAATCGGATCGCGCCGCCGCGAAGCGATCGCTTCCACCGCCGCTCGCGCCCCGCTGATGGTGGTGATGCAGGGGATGCGATAGGTGACCGCGTTGCGCCGGATCGCCTTTTCGTCGATGAATGCATGCGCGCCGCTGGTGGCGGTGTAGATGATGAGATCGATGGAACCAGCCTTGAGCAAGTCCACCGCGTTCGGGCGGCCTTCGTTCACTTTGAACACCGTCTTCGAGGCGATGCCGGCGGCCCGGATGGCCGCGGCAGTGCCGCGGGTCGCCGTGACTTCAAATCCCAGACTGGTGAAGCGCCGCGCCAGTTCGACGGCGGCGGTTTTGTCGCGCTGGTTCACGCTCAGGAAGACGCGGCCTTTGTCCGGCAGCGGTGTGCCCGCGCCCAACTGCGCCTTGGCGAACGCTTCGCCGAAATTCTCTCCCACGCCCATCACTTCTCCCGTGGAGCGCATCTCCGAGCCCAGCGTCGGGTCCACTCCCGGAAATTTATTGAACGGGAACACGGGGGACTTGACGAAGAATCGGGGTACATGGAGGACGCCGCTGGCGTCCGTAAATTCCGCGATGGTCTTCCCGAGCATCACGCCCACCGCGATTTTGGCCAGAGGCACGCCAGTCGCCTTGCTCACGTAGGGCACGGTGCGGGAGGCGCGAGGGTTCACCTCGAGCACGTACACCGTTCCGTCCTTTACTGCGTATTGCACGTTCATCAAGCCGATCACGTTCAAGGCGCGCGCCAGTTTTTCCGTGTAGGCGCGGATCGCGGCCAGCACCGGCGGCGCGAGCGAGGTGGAGGGAAGCACGCAACTCGAATCGCCCGAGTGCACGCCCGCCTCCTCAATGTGCTCCATGATGCCGGCGATGAGCACCGCGCCGCGGGTATCGGCCAGGGCGTCCACGTCCACCTCCGTGGCGTCCTCGAGGAAACGATCGATCAGCACCGGGCGATCCTGCGAAAACACCACCGCCTCCTGCATGTAACGCCGCACGGTGTCTTCGTCGTAGGCGATCACCATCGCCCGGCCGCCGAGCACGTAGCTCGGCCGCACCAGCACCGGGAATCCGATCGAGCGGGCTACCGCGCACGCTTCCTCGACGTTGGTGGCCGCCCCATTGGCCGGCGCGGGAATCCCCAGATCGTCGAGCAGCTTTCCGAACCGTTTGCGATCCTCCGCCAGATCGATGTTCTCGGGATCGGTTCCGATGATCGGCACACCTGCGGCCTTGAGCGGAATCGCCAGCGTCAGCGGGGTCTGCCCGCCGAACTGCACGATCACTCCGTCCGGCTTCTCGGTGTCGCAGACGTTCAGCACTTCTTCCAGCGTGAGCGGCTCGAAGTAGAGGCGATCGCTGGTGTCGTAGTCGGTCGAGACGGTTTCCGGGTTGCAATTGACCATGATCGATTCGACGCCGAACTCCTGCAGCGCGAACGACGCGTGGCAGCAGCAGTAGTCGAACTCGATTCCCTGTCCGATGCGATTGGGGCCGCTGCCGAGGATCATGACCTTCTTTCGCGACGACGGCTGGGTCTCGCACTCCGATTCATAGCTGGAGTAAAGATACGGCGTGAAACTCTCGAATTCGGCGGCGCAAGTGTCGACGCGATTGAACACCGCGGCGACACCCATCTCCTTTCGCCGCGCGCGCACCTCCAGCGGACCCGCGCCCCAGGCTCGCGCCAGGAAGTGGTCGGAGAGGCCGCCTCGCTTGGCGGCCGCCAGTTGTTCCCGCGTGACCCGGTCGAGCGACAGCGATGACATTTCCTTTTCGAGATCCACCATCTCGCGAACCTGGCGCAGGAACCATGGGTCAATCGCCGTCAGCGCGCGTACCTGCTCTTCGGTGTAGCCGCGCTCAAAGGCGTAACGGATGTAGCCCAGCCGATCCGGATTGGGCGTAATCAAACGCGGCTCGATGAACTCCTCGACGTACTTGGTGGCGCCCTCGGCCTTGCCCGTCTCCAGACTCCGCATGCCCTTCCCGAGCGCCTGTTTGAAGGTGCGTCCGATGGCCATCACCTCGCCGACGCTCTTCATCTGGGTGCCGAGGACGGGCTCCGCGCCCGGGAACTTTTCGAACTGCCAGCGCGGGATCTTCACCACCACGTAATCAATGGTCGGCTCGAAACACGCGGGCGTCTTGCGCGTGATGTCGTTCTTGATCTCGTCCAGGCGGTAGCCGACCGCCAGTTTGGCCGCGATCTTGGCGATGGGGAATCCGGTCGCCTTGGACGCCAGCGCCGAACTTCGCGACACGCGCGGATTCATCTCTACGATGACCATGCGGCCGGTGACCGGGTCGATGGCGAATTGAACATTCGAGCCGCCGGTGTCCACGCCGATCTCGCGAAGACAGGCCAGCGCGGCGTCTCGCATCACCTGATACTCGCGGTCGGTGAGCGTCTGCCCCGGCGCGACCGTGATCGAATCGCCGGTGTGGACGCCCATCGGGTCGAAGTTCTCGATGGAGCAGACGACGATGGCGTTGTCGGCGAGATCGCGCATCACTTCGAGCTCGAACTCCTTCCAGCCCAGAACGCTCTCCTCGATCAGCACCTCGTGCACCGGAGAGAGGTCGAGCCCGCGCTCGAGAATCTCTTCCATTTCCTCGCGGTGATAAGCGATACCGCCGCCCGTGCCGCCGAGAGTGAAGCTTGGCCTCAAGATGACCGGGTAGCCGATGCGCGCGGCGAATTCGAGACCATTCTCCACCGAGTTGACCAGTTGCGACTGCGGCAGGTCGAGCCCGATCTTCCGCATCGCATCCTTGAACAACAAGCGGTCCTCGGCCTTCTTGATCGAATCGATTCTTGCGCCGATCAGCTCCACGCCGTACCGGTCGAGCACGCTGGCCTCGGCCAGGGCCACGGAGAGATTCAACCCGGTTTGCCCGCCGACCGTGGAGAGCAACGCGTCCGGACGCTCCTTGCGGATGATCTCCTCGGCGAACTCGACGCTCAGCGGCTCGACGTAGGTGCGGTCGGCCAGATTCGGATCGGTCATGATGGTGGCGGGATTGGAGTTGATCAGCACGACTTCATACCCGTCGGACCGCAGCGCCTTGCAGGCTTGTGCGCCCGAATAATCGAACTCGCACGCCTGGCCGATGACGATCGGTCCGGAGCCGACGATCAGGATGCGATGGAGGTCGTTGCGGCGCGGCATCTTTACTGGTTCATCAATTCCACGAAATCGTCAAACAAGTAGCGCGAATCGTGCGGCCCGGGAGCGGCTTCGGGATGATACTGCACGCAGAAGACGGGATAATGACGATGCCGGAACCCTTCGAGCGTCTCGTCGTTCAGGTTGGTGTGGGTGATCTCGATCTGGTTCAGGTTGAGCGAATCCGGATCCACCGCGAAGCCATGGTTGTGAGAGGTAATCTCCACTTTTCCGGTGACCTTGTTCAGCACCGGATGATTGGCGCCGCGATGTCCGAACTTCAACTTGTAGGTCTTGCCGCCCAGGGCCAGGCCAAGGATCTGGTGGCCGAGACAGATTCCGAAGATCGGAACCCTGCCGATCAGCCGTCGCATCTGCGCGGCCTGGTATTCGAGGGGCTCGGGATCGCCAGGGCCGTTCGAGAGAAACACCCCGTGAGGTTTGAGCGCAGCCACATCGTCGGCCGTCGTCTGCGCCGGCACGACGGTCAGACGGCAACCGACCTGCACCAGCCTCCGCAGAATATTGCGTTTAATGCCGAAATCGTAAGCTACGACGTGGAAGCGAGTCCGGATGGGATCGCCTTCCAGATCCGAAGGCGAACACGGTTCGACGCCTCTGTTCCATTCATACCGTTCGGGAGTCGAGACCCGAGTGGCCAGATCGAGCCCAGCCATCGACGGCGACTGCCGCGCCCGCTCGACCAATTCAGCCGGGTTTGCGGCAACTCCGGAGAGCACTCCGCGCATCACGCCGCGCGACCGCAGATGGCGCACCAGCGCGCGTGTGTCGATTCCCCCGATCACCGGGACTCTGTTCGCGGTGAGAAACTGTTGGGCGGTTTCCTCGGCGCGCCAGTTGCTCGAGAGTGTCGAAAATTCGCGTACGACCAGGCCTTCGATGTAGGGTTTTGCGGATTCGTTGTCGGATTCGTTGGCGCCGTAATTGCCGATCTGCGGGTTGGTGAGAACGACGATCTGGCCGGAGTAGGAAGGATCGGTGAAGATTTCCTGGTAGCCCGTGATGGCGGTGTTGAAGACCACCTCGCCCGCGCGCTCCACGAGCGCACCAAAACTCTGACCCTCGAAGACCGTGCCGTCTTCCAGGGCGAGGACTGCTGGATTCAAGTGGATCGATTTCCTCCAGACGGGGGCAACTTCTATTTCACCACAGCACACCCAGAGCGTGGAGACTAAATGATACGTCATGATTCGGCCCTAGGTACTCTTGGTACCCCCAATCCCAAGTGCAACCCGGACCACGCGCAACCGTCCAATCAGTAGAGGAGGACACTATGGACAAAGGACGTCATCCTCACGTCATGCGGACGTGGACTGTGGAACGGACAAAGGTGCTCTACCGGCCGCCGTTACCGACAAATCCCAGCGTCACCGGCGGCCGCATCTCTCCCGCCGACCGGAGAAAAGCCCGCCCGCGTACTGTTTCGGCGCCCAACAGCGGACGATAGGCACTGAGTCCCGGCCGGGCTTGCCGCGGATCACCAGGTTCGCCTGCGATGATACTCGCCGTGACCGATCAAGCCGAGGTCCACCAGCACCGAAACTATGACCGCGACCAAGTAGATTCCAGCGAGTGGATGCTGTCCAT
>WNEY01003182.1_pt1 | contig 12249 bp, 11 predicted proteins | sample 5400531 | NCBI WGS metagenome assembly WNEY01 (sample SAMN13153338, study PRJNA577476) | soil metagenome | isolation source: 200 cm saprolite under Douglas fir tree site 1 | place: USA:California | collected 2015-04-18
ACCGCCGGGGCTCGGCGAGCCGGCGACCGAGTTCGGCTGCCAGGGGGCGGCGAAACGGCTGCTCCGGAGTGCTCATTGCGTTGAGTAATTTTACTCAGTAAGATGAGTAACGCAAGGCTCTCCCAGCCTGCCGAGACGGTGGGCGCCTTTCCGGGCGTCCCTTCCCGAGTTGGAGAAGCTACTCCGCGACTGCGAGAGCCACGGGGGCTACGAGGATGGCATCTATCGGTTCTACCACCACAGCTTCAAGGTCTACGCGTTGCAGGAGACGACCTCGGCAATCGTCGCCGCCCTCCAGTCGCTTGCGCCCGAGCGAACACTCAACGAGTCACCGAGCAGCCGATGGGCGCTGCGGCATCGTCGGCGACGTGGTCGGGCAGGCGGACCAGATTGCGCGCCGGCACCGTGACGTGCTCGGCGAACCCGCCGTCGGACACGAATCCGTACTCCGCCCGGAGCGCGTCGCACAGGTTCTCGCTTCCGGCCAGGCAGTGCTGGCAGCGCCCGCAGCCCACGTAGTGGTAGACGATCACGCGGTCGCCCGGCTGCACGGCGCCGACGCCGGGCCCGGCGCGCTCCACGCGCCCGACCACCTCGTGACCCAGCGTGAGCGGTGCGACCCCGAGGTTCAGCAGCCCGCTCAGGAAGTGCAGCTCGGTGTGGCAGAGACCCGCCGCGGTCACCCGCACGAGCACGGCGCCGGGCCCGGGCGATGGGATGGGCACATCCTCAAGGCGGAGCGGCTGCTTCGGTCCGTGGTAACGAATCGCGCGCATCGGCTCCTCCGCAGCCCAGGGACTCAAGAGACTCCGCAACCGCCCGGCCCCCGGCGAGCGGCTGCTCGAGCGGTGCGAGGTAACCGGCCGCCGGAATCTCGACGCAACGCGCGCCGGGGATCGCGGGCGGCCAGGCGCTGCATGGCGGCGGGGGGGGCTGATCTGGTCTTCGGCGCCCACGCCGAGAGCTTCAAGCTCTAAGCTATACGCTTCGGTTCTAGATTCGTCGAGGTGAAAGCGGCAAGGGACGTTAAGGAAGGAAGTGGCTTGACTTAGCCGCCGGCTGGGCACGTGGGTCATCGCACGCGCGGTCGGGCGTGCCCCCATGGCCGCCGGTGGTTCGGAGCCGAGACCACGGCCGAACTGCAGGCGGGCTCTCGCGCTCCCGCGATGCCTTGAGGCCGCCCTCGCCCTTGCTTCTCGCGGGTGTGCGGACGGAACAAGAGTAGGGGAAAACCGCGCGCACGAGTCCGCGACGGGTTCAGTTGGGGGTGTGCAAGAACGTGTGCAAGAATGGAATCGTAAAGGCTGACGGGGATTGAACCCGCAACCTCCGGAGCCACAGTCAGGCGCTCTAACCAATTGAACTACAGCCACCGTAAGATTAGACGCCCAGACGCCGAGCCGCCTAGGAAAACACAAACCTAATCGGGCCAGAACCGCCGGGAAAGCTCGGCCGTGCGGGCGTCTAGCGGCACGTCCCGGCCTCGAAACGCGCTGATCGGCACGATGCCCCGCACGGCATTCACCAAGAAAAAGCTTCGCCCCGCTAGCTCGGCCACCCGCACCTGCACTTCCTCGACCGGCGCCAACTCTATTACGCGCGCCCGGCCCACGCCCGGCAAGATGCCCAGGTCGAGTGAGGGCGTGCAGAGGCGATCCCCCCCCCCTCCTCCCTCCCACCAGAACAGCGTCCACGTCGTGCCTTCGGCCACGTAGCCGGCCGGCGTGACGAGCAGCGCATCGTCCGCCCCAGCCCTGCGGGCTTCGGCGAGTGCCCGGTCGAACACCCCCCGTTCGCTGCTCTTGTGCAGGTACGGCGCGTGCGGCTCCACGGCAACGATCACCGCGGGTGGCGCACCGGGGGGGACGGCGCGGGTCGTGACCGCCGGCACTCCGGCTCGCACCTCGAGCCGCACGACCCGGTGCCCCGCGCCCGCTGCGGCCCGCGCCAGTGCCGCGAGGTCCTGCGGCGGCGCGGCGAGGCCCAACGCACCTAAGGACCGGCGTAGCCGGGCGAGATGAGCCTCGAGCAGGGGAAGCCGGCCGTCCCGTGCCCGCATCGTCTCGATCAGCCCGTACCCTGCCCCGGTCATCGGTTCCAATACTACATTTGAGCCCGACACCTAGGGGAGCATCCGTCATGCGCAGGCGCACCACGGTCCTCATCACTGGCGGGCTGCTGCTGCTCGCCGCGTGCACCCGAACGATCATCGTGCGAGAGCCGGCGCCGGAGACAGAGCGGCGGGGCTCGAGGCCCCCCCCGCAGCTACCCCGAGCCCGAGAGGCCAGCGGAGCCCTCCCCGCCGCGGAGCACGGCAGCGAACCCTGGGCATTCCACCCGGCCCACCTCCCCGATCCGGGAGAGTGCCGCATCTGGATTCCTGGAACGCCCCCCGGCCAGCAACCCCGGTCCCGGTCGCGCCCCTGCGCGGGCATCGCGGCCTACGCCCCCGCGGGGAGCTGGATCGTCTACCGGCCCACCGACGACCGGAGGCTTGTGCACGTGCGCCTAGTGGACGACCGCCGCGCAGGTTACGTGATCCGCATCCGGATCTTCGACATCGCCACGGAGCGGCTGCTGCGCGAGGAGATGCCGCAAGCTCGTGCACGTGCGCGTGGTGGACGAGCGCCGCGCGGGCGTCGTGATCCGTATCCAGATCTTCGACATCGACACCGGGCAGCTGGTGCGCGAGGAGCAGCCATGAGGGGTCTCGTTCCGGCCGCGCTGATGCTGACTGCGGCCTGCCGCCTCAAGGGCCCGCCGCCCAACTTCGCACCCGATCCCGGGCTGGTGGCGCAGATCCGCGAGCTGCGCATCTCGACCAGCGCGCGGGCCTGCCCCGGCGAGACCTTCGGCGCGCTCTACACCGCGGTCCTGAACGACGGCACGCTGATTCCGTTCGAGTCGCGTTACGAGGAGAAGCACCCGCCGCGGTTGCACGTTGTGTTCCTCGACCGCCGCAGCGACGAAGCGACGCCGCTCCAGGGCGGTGCGTGGGCCGCCGACCCGGATCCCCTCACCAGTACCGTCACCGGTTTCCGGCTCACCGCGACCCTCAAGGCAAATCCCACCGTCACCGCGACGGCAGCGGTCGCGCCCGACTACGGCTGCCTGCCGCACACGTTCGGATTCCGCGGCGCCGGCGCCAGTGCCAGCGGCCCGCAGGTGACGGTGCGCCTCGGCATCCTGCGGTCGCCGTTCTACCTCCGGCTGCTCGTCGCCGGGGTCGAGGTGGAGGAGGCGCCGCCCTTCTTCGTGCTGGCGGACGCAGGCGCGGTGCCGCCTTCGGATTGGCTGATCATTGAGGCCCGCGGGGCGAGGGGTGCGCGCGGCGAAGGCGGCCAGAACGGTACCGACGGCCCTGACGGGAGGACGGGTTGTCCCGGGACCGCCGGCGCGCCGGGCGGTGCCGGAGGCGACGGTGGCCCGGGCGGTCCCGGTGGCGCCCGGGGACAAGGCGGACGCGGCGGCAAGGGCGGCGCCGCGTCGCCCGCTAACGACCCCCGCTGCACAGCGGGCCCGAATGGCGCGGCGGGACGCGCCGGAGCCGACGGGCAGGACAGCCGCACGGGCCTGCCCGGCACCCGCCCCCAGAGAGGTGGTCGGACGATTTGAGACAGGCTAGGCGGCCGGGATAAGTAGCACGCCGCGGGTTGGCGCGGCCGCGAGGTGCGGCAGCGCGGTGAAGTATACGGTATCGGGCGTACGCCGGCGCAGGGCCTGGTGCGGCCGTCGGTGGTTGAAGAAGGTGAAGTACCGGTCGAGGCCGGCCCGGACGTCGGAGACGGTCTCGTAGGCGTGCAGGTAGACCTCTTCGTACTTGACCGAGCGCCAGCGCCGTTCGACGAACACGTTGTCCCGCCAGCAGCCCTGGCCGTCCATGCTGATCTGGATCTGCCGCCCGCGGAGCACGCCGACGAAGTCGGCGCTGGAAAACTGCGCGCCCTGATCGGTGTTGAAGATCTCCGGCGTCCCGAAGTACGTGAGAGCGTCTTCGAGCGCCGCGACGCAGCAGTCCCCGGTAAGCGTCGTGGCGACGCGCCAAGCGAGCACCTTCCGCGTGGCCCAATCCATGACGGCGACGAGGAACACGAAGCCACGGGCCATGGGGATGTACGTGATGTCAGCGGCCCAGACCTGGTTCGGCCGATCGATCGTGAGCGTCCGCAGGAGGTACGGGAAGACCGGGTGCGCCCGGTGCCGCTGACTGGTCCTCGGCCGCCGATAGACCGCGGTGATGCCCATGCGGCCCATGAGCGTGCGGCCGTGATCCCGCCCGGTGCTGAAGCCTTCGCCGCGCAGCAGATCCCGGAGCATCCGGTTGCCGGCAAACGGGAGCTCCCGGTGCAGCTCGTCGATCCGCCGCATCAGCGCGAGATCGCTGGCCGGCACGGGGCGCGGGGTGTAGTAGACCGTGGCGCGCGACAGGCCGAGCAGCGTCGCCTGCCGCGCGACCGCCAGGCCGTGCGTCCGGTCGATCATCGCCTTGCGCTCGAGGCCTTGCGCTCGAGCCGGGAGGCTGCCCGAGCGCGCTGGACAAAAAATCCAGCTCCAGGGCCTGTTGCCCGATCTTGGCGTGCAGGGCCTTCAGATCTACCGGTGCCGCCGCACGGCGATCTTCGGCTGCGGCAAACACCTCCGCGGCGCGGGCCACGAGCTGGCTCCGCCACTGCGTGATCTGATGGGCATGGATGTCAACGCGCTCGGCCAGTTGGGTCAGCGTCTCGGTGCCCTCCAGCGCGGCGAGAGCCACCTTGGCTTTGAACACGGGTGAGTGATTCCGGCGGGGACGGCGCATGGGGTCGCTCCTGGTCGGCGCTATCTTCGCCTGTTAGAGCGGACGTGTCTACTTATCCCCCCGTCTCAATCCGTCCGACCACCTCTAGTTGCGACAGACGAGAACTACGTTGGGCTAGTCTCAAAGAAGGGTGTCAAGCGGCGGGTCACCCAGGACGAGCTGCCAATCCTTATCGAACGCGCCACCCGGGCACCAACCGTGCTTGTTAACCCAGACTTGTTCAGTCGGGACGCACGGCTGTGGCCAGCATCAAACTGCGCATCACCGGGATGACTTGCGGCCATTGCCAGGCCAAGGTCGAGCAGGCGCTCAAGGGTGTGAGCGGCGTCTACTCGGCGGTCGTCGATCTGCCGGAGGGGGCAGCGCAGGTGGACTTCGACGACGACCGGGTGACGACGGCCCAGCTCATCGGCGCCGTGCTGCAGGCGGGGTACGGCGCGAAGCTCGCGGGATAGCGGTTCAGTGGATGGACGGCGCGGCGCACGGCCACTATCTTGTTCGCTTGCGAGAGTCATCGCGCTGTCTCGCCGCCGTTCGGTTGTGCTTCGTGCCAAACAGAGGATCCCGCGGAGGACTCGTTCGATGTCCGTCGAAGCACGTCCGGATCAGCTCATGCGGTTCCCCGAGCGCTGGCTGGCCGTATTACGGATCGCGGTCGGAGTCTGGTTTCTCAAGGCGCTCTGGATCAAGTTGAGCATCACGCTCGCCTGGGGCGTGCTCCCGGTCCCCACGGCGTCGGACCGGTGGATCCAGACCATGCCCACGCTGGTGGCGCGGTACGCCGACGGCAACCCGGTGGGATTCTTCCGCGAGTTCCTTCAGAACACCGTGATCCCACACAGCTTGCTGTTCGCGCACCTCACCGCGTTCGGGGAAGTGGCCGTCGGGCTCGGGTTGATGTGCGGCTTCCTCACGTCGCTCGCGGCGGCGGTCGGGCTCGTGCTCGTCGTAAATTACGGCCTCGCCACGCAGTGGATGACGCCGAACCAGCAAGGTTTCCACCTCCTGCTCACGGTCTGCATGGTGGCATTCCTTGCCGGGCGTGTGGGGCGCCAGTGGGGTCTGGACGGCTGGCTCCGCGTTAACCGCCCGGCGTCCCTCTGGGCGCGGCTACCGCTGGGATGAGGGGACCGGAGGAGCGACCGGCACGTACAGCACGTCGTACGGCTTCTCCCCTACCGCCACGGTGGCGATCACCTGGCGCCGCGGGATGTCGATGACCGTGACCGTGTTGCTGCCGCCGTCGGCGGTGTAGAGCCGCTTACCGTCGGGGGAGAGGGCGATGCCCCATGGGCGCTTGCCGACCGCGATGCTGTCGACCACCGTGTTCGTCGTCGCGTCGATGAATACCACCCGCGCGCCGCGGCCCTCCGCCACGTAGACCCGCTTGTCGTCGGGCGAGATCACCACGCCGACCGGTTTCATGTCGCCGACCGCGATGGTCGCGATCACGCTGTCCCGCGCTACGGCGATCACGGAGACCACGCCACCGGTTTCGGCCGACACGTAGGCTCGCGCGCCGTCCGACGTGAACGCCACCCAGCGGGGGCGCGCGCCGACGGGGACGCGGCCGATCTCTTTGCCGGCTTGCCCGTCGATCACGGTGACGTTGTGGTCGGTTTCCGCCGTCACGTAGAGCTTGCGTCCGTCCGGCGACACGGCGATGCCCTCCGGTTCGACGCCCACCGGCACGGAGAAGATGACCCGCCCGCCGTCGACGGCGACCGCCGTGGCCATGTTGGTCTTCTCGTTGGACACGTACAGCGTCCGTCCGTCGGGGCTCACGACGACCTGCTCCGGGTCGATGCCCACCGGGATCGTGTGCACCATTTCGCCCCGAGCGACGTCGATCACGCCCACGGCGTCATCCTCGCCCAGCGCGACGTACGCGCGCCGACCGTCGGGGCTGAGGCGCAGCCCGCGGGGCCGCCGCCCAACGGGGATCGTGTCGACGACGGCGTTGGTGCGGATCGAGATGACCGCGATGCTGTTGCCGCGCTCGTTGCTGACGTAGACCACCGGTTCCCGGCGCTGCGCCGGCTCGGCGCCCGTCAGCGCCTGGTCCAGGTGCAGTGCCTGGTCGAGTCCACGGATCTTGTCGCGGCCCCGGATCGAGCGGAGGATGGCCCCGGCGAGATCGGCCCCGGTCAGGTCGGCGCCCGTCAGGTCGGCCCCGGTGAGGTCCGCGCGCGTCAGCTTGATCTTGCGCAGATTCGCGTCGCTCAAGTCGGCTGCGGTGAAATCCGCGCCCGTCGCGTCGGTGCGCATCAGTCCCATCGGCTGGTTGCCGGGATCGGCGCCGAAGTTGGCGTGCGCCAGGGTGGCGCGACGCAACCTGGCGCCGCCCAGCGCCGCAATCAGCCGCACGCGGGTCAGATCCGCGTCGTCCAGGTTCGCGGCCGTCAGGAGGGTTGCGTAGAGGCTGGCGTCGCGCAGGATCGCGCGGCTCAGGTCGATGCGTCGCATCCAGGCCACGTCCAAGACGGTGCCCGTGAAATTCGCCTCCGTGGCCACGGCGTCGTCGAGCTGGACGGCGAACATTCTCGCCCCGGCGAGATTCGTCCGGACCAGCCGGCAGTGCGACAGGTTGGCCCGTTTGAAATCGACGCCGCTCAAATCGAGCCCGGAGAGGTCGCGGCCGGAGAAGTCCGCGGGCGCCTCCTCAGTGGCGCGGGCGAGGGCCGCCAGCACTTGCTCCTGGGTGAGCCGCGCGCCCGGATAAGCGAGCGGCGCCCCGGCGGGCTGCTCTGGGACGGCGTCCATCATCTGGGTCGAGTCGCTGGCGACGAGCCGGCGCGCCATGGCGCGCATGCCTGGGGGAAGGAGGTCGGCGATGTTTCCCTTGAGCTCGAATTCCTCGTAGGACCGGACCCGCCCTGCCCGGACGTCCACCATCGTGGCGGACAGATACCAGATGAGATTGCTGATCTTGCTCACCCGCCCGGTGACGATCCGCTCGACGTCCAGCGCCCTGCCGAGCCGGACCATGCACGCCACGTCCACGCAATCACGGGCGGTGAGCCCGGTGGCCTGGCGTGCGGCGGCGACCTGCGCTTGGCTGGCGGTCGTGTACCGGCCGCTCTCCGCCAGCGCGGAGGCGAGCCAGGCTCCGGCGCTCCTGCCGCTCGTCGCGAGCACCGCGCGCATGGCGTCCACATCGGGGCGCCCGCTCGCATCGATTGTCAGGAATTCCACGACCGCGAGCGTCGTGGCGGGCGTCCTGTCTTGAGCGCGTGCCGACGCGCTCCCTGCGCTCCCCAAGGCAGCGAGGAGCAGCTGACCGGTCAGCCTCGCCGGCATCCGGTCACTTCTCCGTCGCCCGATGCGGCCTTCCCGCAGCGAGACGGCCGTCGCTCCGCGCCTTGATGTAGGCGTACAGCTGTTCGATCTGCTGGTCGTTCAGGAGCGCCTTCCACGCGGGCATGCCCTTGGCCGGCCGCCCATCGCGCGCGGTTACCATGAACACGTCGTGCGTGACGCTGCCTTGCGAGGAGAGCGAATGCCGGAGATCGGGCGCGAGCTGGCCGCCGAACGCGTCCACGCCGTGGCAGCGGTAGCAATAGACGTGGAACCACTTCCATCCCTGGTACTCGTCCTCCGTCACGAGGAGGTTGTCGCGCGTCGTGTCCTGTGCCTGGCTCGCCACCGCGGGCGCGCTCACCGTTCGTGTGCCGTCGTGCTGCGCATCCCGCGGCCCTCCCGCCGCCATGCTCATCGGTACGTTGTAGTCGAGCAGGATGGCGAGGATCTCGTCGTGCCGCCGTTCGAGCAGCGAGTCGATCTGCGCTCCGAACGCCTTGTTCGACCGCCGCACAGCCATCGCGATGTCGAATGCGAAGGGCATCCCCGACGCCGCGTCCGAATCCGGCAGCGCGACGAGGGTGAGCGGCACGGGCTGCCGCTTCGCGTAATAGCCGGCCAGCGGACCCCACACGATGGCCACGTCGACGGTGCCGTTCGCGACGGCGTTGATGATGTCGTTCGGGCGGTCGGCCGACTGGGTGTAGAACGTGTGGAAGCCGACGAGGTTTCCCACGACCCCCCGCACGCTCATGGCGTGGGCGGGCGGCGTGTTGGTGTAGTCATAGCCGATGAGGTTCACGCCGATCTTCAGGTGTCTCAGGACCGTGTCGTCCAAGGAACGGAGGCCGAAGTTTCGGTCCTGCCGGTAGACGAAGTAGTAGGTGGAACGGTAGTACGGCTTGGTCGTCAGTACCGGGTCGAAGCCCTTGGGGACGCCGACGATCAGATCGCACAGCCCCGCCCGGATCGTGTTCCGGACGAAGCCGCGGCGGTTCGGCCACCACACGTTGACCAGCGAATCGCCAAGGTCGTTGGCGACGAGCTGCGCGATCTTGTTCTCGAAGCCCTCCTGCCGCTCGTTTGAGAAGGGGAGGTCGTCCGGGTCAGCACAGACGCGAAGCACGCGCTGCTCCGGCATCCCGGCGCTCACCACGACCGCGATCGACGTCGCGAGGAGGAGTAATCCGGCGACCTTCGCTCGTGGGCCGACCATCGTGCTCCCTGGCGCGCGGCGCCGGCGTATGGCGAATGACGGTGACCAGCAGAGTACACCCGGTGCCGGACGCTGTTCGCTCCGACACCGGGTGACTTTCCGTGCTGCATGCGACAGACTGCTGTCGTGCGCTCCAGCGTTATGGCAGTGCGAACACCGTCAGCACGCCACCCTGCGTGCTAAAGCTCGACACGTCGCCGAACGCGCCGAGCGCGCCCAGCCCCGCGGTGGGATCTTCCGGCCCGATGCCGGCCGCGACACCAATGCCCGCCCAGCCGCCGATCCCGGAGAGGATGGCGACGTACTGCTTGCCGTCCGGCCCCGTGTACGTCATCGGGTTGCCGATGATGCCCGACGGCGTCTTGAACCTCCAGAGTTCCGCGCCGGTCCTGGCATCAACCGCCTTGAGCCAGCCTTCCATCGTACCATAGAAGACCACGCCGCCCGCCGTCGCCAGCGCACCGCCGTAGGCCGCGAGGTTTTCCTTGATCTCCCACTTCACGGTGCCGGTCGTCGGGTCCCAGGCGATGAAACGACCGCGGTTGCCGCCGGGGCCCGGGAACATCCGCACGATCGCGCCGACGTACGGCTGACCGGCCGAGTACTTCACCTCGACGCCCTCGTAGTCCATGCAGATGTGATTCGCCGGGACGTAGAAGAAGCCGGTTTGCGGCGAGTAGGCAGCCGGCTGCTGGTCCTTGAAGCCGATCGCGGCCGGGCAGATCCCCGCGGTGTTGTGCGCGGCCGTCGTCCCGTATCTTGGATTCCTGACCGGCACGCCCGTCGTCAGGTCGATGCTGGTGGCCCAGTTGACCGGGCCAAACGGCTGGGCGACGAGCACCTTGCCGGTGACGCGGTCCAGCGTGTAGCCGAAGCCGTTACGGTCGAAGTGTGCCAGCGCCTTGACCGGCCTGCCGCCGATCGTAGTGTTGAAGAGCACCATTTCGTTGACGCCGTCGTAGTCCCATTCGTCATGCGGCGTCATCTGGTAGACCCACTTCACCTGACCATTGTCCGGGTTACGGGCCCAGATGCTCATCGACCACTTGTTGTCGCCAGGACGCTGATCGGGGTTCCAGGTGCCCGGGTTGCCCGACCCGTAATAGAAGAGGTTCAGCTCGGGATCGTAGGAGTACCAGCCCCAGGTGGTCCCGCCGCCGCGCCTCCACTCATCGCCCTGCCAAGTCGAGACGCCCAGGTCTCTGCCCCGGTGGGACGCATAGTTGGGGTTGGCGTCACCGCTGATCAACACTTCGTTGTCCGGCCCCGTGCTGTAGCCCCGCCAAAGCTCCCGCCCGGTGTTCACGTCGTAGGCGGTCACGCGGCCGCGGACTCCGAACTCACCGCCCGAGATTCCCGCGATCACGATGTCCTTGATCACGATCGGGGCGTTGGTCATCGTCGAGCCCTGCCGGTAATCGGCGTTGGGAACGCGCCACAGCTGCCGGCCGGTCCTCGCGTCAAGCGCGAGCAGGTCGCCCGCGAGCAGCTCGATGAACAGCTTGCCGCTCGAATGGTAGGCCAGGCCACGGTTCACGAGATCGCAGCAGGCGATCGGGATGGCTTCCGCGGGCTGCTCGGGTGTGTGCTGCCAGATGATCGGGGCGCCCGGTTTGGTGAGATCGAGCGCGTAGACCTTGTTGGGGAAGGAGCTGTGGACGTACATCACGTTGTTGATGACCAACGGATTGCCTTCGTGCCCACGGAGAGTGCCCGTCGAGAACGACCAAGCTACCTTCAGGTTCCTCACATTCGCCGTGGTGATCTCAGCGAGTGGACTGTATCGCTGCAGGTCGTACGTTCGACCCGCCATGGTCCATTCGCCGCTCGGCCTCTGGGCGCCGGCTGAGCCTGCCACGAGCATCAGAAGACTCGCAGCGACTCCACCGGTCGAGAGTTTGAAACGGTTCATAGCTGACCTCGGGTTACAGATGAATGGGGTCACACTTCGCCTGTTCGCGCTGGCCACCTGTGGTGGGAAGTCTGAAGGAGGGGGGCGCGCTAGCCAACAAGTCTCTGTCATCGTCCCATGTGAGTTTCCTCTGTCGGGATGCGGGTCAGAGGGTTGGAGATACTCCGCGTTTCCGGGGCTGTCAATCAGTCCCAAGGGCGGTAGTGGTTTCGGCGTCGGGGGGTGCACCCCGCGCGATCCGGGCCCCTGCTGCGGAGAACCCGCCTTCGAACACGACGCCGCCGGGCCCAAGTATTGACCGTGCCTGGGCGGCCAGCTCGCGCGCCCCCCCCGCATCTGGGGCGAGCCCGTAAACAGCGGGGCCCCAAGAGCTTTGTCCCACCCCCGCGGCACCCGAGTCGCGCAGCCGCCGCACGAGCTCCGCGGTTTCGCCCGGCGCGAACGGGCCGCCCTGGACCGCCGCAAACCAGCCCCCGGTGAGGCGTTGCACCTCTGCCAGCGCGGCACCAAAGGATGGCAGGTCGGCGTCGGCGAGCGCGGGAAGTAGCTGCATCAGGACGAGATGCGCCACGCGTTCGACCTCCCGTCGCTCCGGGGGGGCCAAGCGCGCGAAGGCGGCCGCCTCTTGCTCGCCGGACAGCCCCCGCGCACCCCGCGGCACCGCGATCACGCAGCGCCAGGCGGCCGGCATCCGGAGGTGCGCGAGGAGGGGTGCAAGGTGATCACCATCGTCCCGGCGGCCGCCTTCGAGCACGAAGCCACCGAGCGCGAACGTCCAGGTGCCGATCGCGGAGCGGCGGCCGCGGCCGACGGCGCGCGCGAGCGCGGCCACGTCCGTCGGCAGGGCGTATAGTTCGGCCAGCGCGCGCGCCACCGCCAGCCCCAGCTGCGTCCCGGAGCCCAGTCCGGCGTGGGCCGGAATGACGCGGTGGAGCCGCATGTGGGCGCCGCCCCCGAGGGCGTGATGGGCCAGGAAGCGCCGCGCAAACTCGAGCGCCCGCTCGCCGTCTGGGCCTTCCGCTC
>WNEY01003184.1_pt1 | contig 12248 bp, 9 predicted proteins | sample 5400531 | NCBI WGS metagenome assembly WNEY01 (sample SAMN13153338, study PRJNA577476) | soil metagenome | isolation source: 200 cm saprolite under Douglas fir tree site 1 | place: USA:California | collected 2015-04-18
GCGTTCATCACCGAGGTGAGCGCGCCGGCGCAGCCGGCTTCGCCGCAGCCCTTGACGCCGAGCGGGTTCGACTTAGCCGGCACCGGGTGGCTGGCGAAGCCGATCATCGGCGCGTCGGGCGCGCGCGGCAGCGCGTAGTCCATGTACGAGCCGGTGAGCAGCTGGCCGTCGCTGTCGTAGGCGGTGACCTCCATCAGCGCCTGGCCGATGCCCTGCACCACGCCGCCGTGGATCTGGCCCTCGACCAGCAGCGGATTGATGATGGTGCCGAAATCGTTGACCGACGAATATTTGACCACCTCGATCGCGCCGGTGGCCGGATCGATCTCGACCTCGGCGACGTGGCAGCCGTTGGGGAAGGCGGACGGCAGCGTCTCGGTGACGTGCGTCACGTCGAGCGACTTCGGCACGCCGTCGGGCAGCGCCACGCCGGCGCGCAGCTTGTCGGCCAGTTCCACAATGCCGATCGAGCGGTCGGTGCCGGCGATGACGAAACGCCCGTTGCGGAACTCGATGTCGGCGGCCGCGGCCTCGAGCACCGCGCCGGCGATCTCGCGCCCGCGCTCGATCACCTTCTGCACCGCCTCGACGATCGCGGTGCCGCTCGCGTACATCGAGCGCGAGCCGCCGGTGCCGCCGCCGGCGACAAGCTCGTCGCTGTCGCCCTGCTTGAGGCGGATGCGCTCGAACGGGATGCCGAGCCGCTCGCCGAGCACCTGGGCGAACGGCGAGGCGTGGCCCTGGCCGTAGTCGAGCGTGCCGGTGATCAGGGTCACGCTGCCGTCGGCCTCGAAGCGGATGCCGCCCATCTCCTTATTTGGCGGCGCCGTCACCTCGAGATAGCTGCCGATGCCGATGCCGCGCAGCTTGCCGCGCTTGCGCGCCTCGCGCCGGCGCGCCTTGAATCCCTTCCAGTCGGACAGCTCGACCGCGCGCTCGAACACTTTTGGGAAGTCGCCGCTGTCGTAGGTCATGCCCGAGGCGGCCGCGTAGGGCATCTCGCTTGCCCGCACGTGATTGCGCCGGCGCAAGGTCAGCCGGTCGATGCCCATCTCGGCGGCGGCGGCGTCGATCAGCCGCTCCATGTAGTAGTTGCCCTCGGGCCGGCCGGCGCCGCGATAGGCGCTCACGAACGTCGTGTTGGTGAAGACGCACCGGGTCGAGACCTCGATCAGCGGCGTGCGATAGACGCCCATCGCGTTCTTCGCGATGTTGAGCGTCGACATGATCGGAGCCACGGCGCCGAGATAGGCGCCCATGTTGCCGTAGCCGGTGAAGCGCACGGCGAGGAAGCGGCCCTTTTCGTCGAGCGCCAGCTCGCCGGCGAATTCGTGGTCGCGCCCGTGGTGATCGGACAGGAAGCTCTCGAAGCGGTCGGCGGTCCATTTCACCGGCCGGCCGAGCGCGCGCGCCGCATGCAGCAGGCAGACATATTCCGGATAGACGGCGGCCTTCATGCCGAACGAGCCGCCGACGTTGCCGGCGAGCACGTGCACCTTGTCGGGGGTCACGCCGAGAATGTCGGTGAGCGTGCCCTTCATGCCGAACACGCCCTGGCAGCCGGTGTGCAGGGTGAAGCGGCCGGACGCCGCGTCGTAGGCGGCGATCGCCGCGCGCGGCTCCATGGCGTTGACGACGACGCGGCTGTTGACGAGATCGACCCGGGTGACATGGGCGGCAGCCGCGAACGCCGCCGCCGTCTTGTCGGCGTCGCCGTAGTGATAATCGAGCGCCACGTTGCCGGGCACGTCGTCGTAGAGCTGCGGGGCGCCCGGCTTCGCGGCCTCGCTCGCGCGCGTCACCGCCGGCAGCGCATCGATGTCGAGCACGACGGCTTCCGCCGCATCGCGCGCCTGCGCCGCGGTCTCGGCCACCACGCAGGCGACCGGGTCGCCGACGAAGCGCACCTTGTCGCTCGCCAGCGCCGGCCGCAGCGGCTTCTTCATCGGCGAGCCGTCGCGGTTCTTGAACGGCACGCCGCACTTGAGCGGGCCGTAGCCGGCGAGGTCGGCGCCCGTATAGGCGGCGAGCACGCCCGGCATGGCGCGCGCCGCGGCTAGATCGATGTTGCGGATCACGCCGTGGGCGTGGCGGCTGCGCACGATCGCCGCATAAGCCTGGCCCGGCAGGTTCACGTCGTCGGTGTAGCGTCCCTCGCCGCGCACCAGGCGCGGGTCCTCGGTGCGCGGCACCGGCTGCCCGACGCCGAACTTTTGTAACGACCAGTCGACGCGGTCCTGAACGTTCATGAGATGCGTAACCTTTAGTTTGCTGCGTCCTCATGGTGAGGAGCGTCGCACCGATCTCGGGTTTACCCGAGATCGGCATCATGATGCGCAAGTCGGCTGCAGCCGACTTGCGTGCGACGCGTCTCGAACCATGGGCAAGGGCGCGCACGTTGCCATCCTTCGAGACGGCCGCTACGCGGCCTCCTCAGGATGAGGGTTTGTGCTTTAGTCTCTGACCGCTACGCCGCCCCGCGCAGCTTGGCGGCTTCCGCCTGCTTGAGCACGAAGTCGTAGGTCACCACGTGGAACGGCGTCGCCACGCTCTCGCCGGTCGGCGCCTTGCCGGGCGGCCGGCGCTTGAAATCGGCGATCAGCTCCTTCTTCACCCCGTACACCACGTCGGTCTCGATATAGGGATCGCCGTTGCGGAAGAGATGCGTCACCAAGCCGGCGTAGCCGGGCGCGGTGACGTGGAAGTGCACGTGCGCGGGGCGCATGTGCGAAATTTTGGTGCGCTTCATCAGCTCGCCGATCGTCCCGTCCATCGGGATGGTGTAGGCGATCGGCGCGACCGAACGGATCGCATAGGCGCCGTCCGGCCCGGTGCGGTAGACCGCGCGCAGCCACGGGCCGCTGACGTCGCGCTGCGCCTCGTAGAGGCCCTCGCCGTCGGTCTGCCACACGTCGAGGGCGGCGCCCGCGACCGGCTTGCCGTCGAGGCCGCGCACCGTGCCGGTGACGAACAGCGGCTCGCCCGGGGCGCCCTCGGCCATGTCGGCGCCGGCCGCCAGCTCGGGGGAATCCTTCACGTGGAACGGCCCCTCGACCGTGGTCGGCGTCGCGCCGGTCGGCAGGCGGTGGTTGATCGCGTCGACCAGCATGCTCACGCCGAGCACGTCGGAGGCGAGGATGAACTCCTGCCGCTTCTCGGTGCACATCTTGCCGGTGCGGGTGAGCCAGTCGATCACCGCGAACCACTCCTCCCCGGTCGGCTCGATCTCGCGCACGAAGCCGTGCAGGTGCTTGATCGCCGCCTGCATCACCTGGCGCAGGCGCGGATCGGGGATTTGCTGCCATCGCTCCAGCACGATGTCGGTGAGGTTCTGTTCCGTCACATAGGGCATGGCGCTCTCCAAGGGCGAATGGACCCGCCGCGCGTGCGCGCGGGCGAAAATCGTTGGCTCGGCGGCACTCTATCCGAGCGGGCCGGTCCGCCGTCAAGCCGTTTGCCGCAGTTCACCTCTCCCCGCTTGCGGGGAGAGGTCGGATCGCGAAGCGATCCGGGTGAGGGGGCGTCTAAGCAAGCGCGTACTCGCACAGGCCCCCTCACCCCAACCCTCTCCCCGCAAGCGGGGAGAGGGAGCCCACAAGTCGCGCCTCACTCCGGCAAAATCGCCACCGCCCGGGTCCAGCCGGCGGAGCCGGCGCGCACCTTGACCGGGAAGCAGCTCACCGTGAAGCCGGCCGGCGGCAAGGCTTCGAGGTTGTGCAGCTTCTCGATATGGCAATAGCCGATCTCGCGGCCGGCCTTGTGGCCCTCCCAGATCAGGCCGGCGTCGCCGGTCTTGAGGTATTTCTCCCGCGTGTGCACGAACGGCGCGTCCCAGCTCCAGCCGTCGGTGCCGGTCACCCGCACGCCCTGGCGCAGCAGGAAGAGGGTGGCCTCGCGCCCCATGCCGCAGCCGGTGGCGACGTAATCGGGCCGCCCATAGGCCGCGCCCGCCGCCGTATTCACCAGCACGATCTCGAGCGGCTTGAGCGCGTGGCCGATGCGCGCGAGCTCCGCTTCCACGTCCGTGGCGGTCGCCACGTAACCGTCCGGCAGATGGCGGAAGTCGAGTTTCACGCCGGGCTGAAAGCACCATTCGAGCGGCACCTCGTCGATGGTGATGGCGCGCTCGCCGCGGTTCATGGTCGAGGCGAAGTGATAGGGCGCATCGAGATGGGTGCCGTTGTGGGTCGAGAGGTTCACCTGCTCGACCGCCCAGCCCTCGCCGTCCGGCAGATCCGCCGGCTTGAGCCCGGGGAAGAAGGCGACGATCTCCGCCGGCGTCTCGCGGTGATTGCGGTAGGCGATGTGCGGCCCGCGCCCCGGCGGATCGGCCGCCACGTCGTTCTCGAGCGGCACGGAGATGTCGATCAGTCTCGGCATGGCGAAGGCTCCTGGACGCGTTCCATCACGTTCGTCATGGCCGGGCTTGACCCGGCCATCCACGTCTTTGAGGGTGCAACAACACATGGATGCGCGGGTCAAGCCCGCGCATGACGACGCTGAGAGGAGGCCCACCATGCCCGCTTATTGGGTCGCCCGATCCAAGGTGAACGATCCGGTCGAGTACAAGAAATACACCGACCGCCTGCCGGCGCTGTTCGCCCGCTACGGCGCCAAGATCCTGGCGCGCGGCGGGCGTTATCAGCTGATGGAAGGGCCGGACAAGTTCCACCGCTTCGTCGTCATCGAGTTCCCGACCTTCGACCAGGCGGTCCAATGCTTCGGCTCCTCCGAATACCAGGAGGCGGCCGCCTTCCGCCGCAACGGCGCCGGCGAGGTCGAGACCATCATCGTCGAAGGGGGCGACGCGACGAAATAACAACGGCCTCATGGTGAGCCGTGCACCGATCTCGGGTTTACCCGAGATCGGCAAGTTTGATGCGCAAATCGGCTACAGCCGACTTGCGTGCGGCGTCTCGAACCATGGCCGCAAACGCCTCTGCTGCCATGCTTCGAGACGCCCGCCTTCGGCGGGCTCCTCAGCATGAGGGGCGGAGCAGGCGCGAGCCCCCTTGGCGGAGGGCCGGCCTTTCGGCATAAGATGCGCAAAACGACCGTCACCCGGGAGGAGAACCGTATGCCCCGTCAGCTGAAATACGCAACGTTCGCCTGGCTTGCCGCCGCAGCTTTGGCCGCCGGCGCCCTCGTCCTGTCGCCGGGGCCAGCTTCGGCCCAGTCGGGCGAGCCGATCAAGATCGGCTTCGGCATGGCGCAAACCGGCGGGCTCGGTCCCAACGGCCAGTCGGCCCTGCTGGCGCAGAAAATCTGGGAAGAGGAGGTCAACGCCAAGGGCGGCATGCTCGGCCGGCCGGTCAAGCTCATCTACTACGACGATCAGACCAATCCGGCGAGCGTGCCCGGCATCTACGCCAAGCTGCTCGACGTCGACAAGGTCGACCTGATCATCGGCGGCTACGGCACCAACATGCTGGCGCCGGCGATGCCGGTGGCGATGCAGAGGAACAAGCTCTTCATCGGATTGCTCGGCCTCGGGGTCAACAGCGAGTTCAACTATCCGCGCTATTTCGTCATGATTCCGTCGGGGCCGGATCCGAAGCGCGCCTTCACCAAGGGCTTCTTCGACACGGCCATGGCGCAGGATCCGAAGCCGCAGACCGTTGCGGTCGTGGCGGCCGACGCCGAGTTCCAGCGCAACGCGGCGGACGGCGTGCGCGACAACGCCAAGGCCGCCGGCCTCAAGGTCGTATACGACCGGACCTATCCGCCCAACACCACCGATTTCTCCCCGATCGTGCGCGCGATGCAGGCGACCAATCCGGACCTCGTGGTGATCTGCTCCTATCCGCCCGATTCGGTCGGCATGGTGCGCTCCATCAACGAGATCGGCTTCAAGCCGAAGATGATCGGCGGCGGCATGGTCGGGCTGCAGAACACCTCGATCAAGACCGCGCTCGGCCCGGCGCTCAACGGCTTCGTCAATTACGATTTCTGGCTGCCGGCGCCCAAGATGATGTTTCCCGGCGTGACGGACCTCATGACCAAGTACCAGGCGCGGGCCGCGGGCGCCGGCGTCGATGCGCTGGGCTACTACATGGCGCCGCAGGCCTACGCGCAGATGCAGGTGCTGCAGCAGGCGGTCGAGGCCACCAAGAGCCTCAACGACGACAAGCTCGCCGACTACATCCGCACCGGCACGTTCAAGACCGTGCTCGGCGACGTGAAATTCGACAAGAGCGGCGAATGGGCGCAGTCGCGCGTGCTGCAGATCCAGTTCCAGAACATCAAGGGCAACGACGTCGGCCAGTTCAAGGACATCTCGACCCAGGTCGTGCTCACGCCGTCGGAGTACAAATCCGGCAACGTGATCTATCCGTACGAAAAGGCGAAGTGAAATCAGATGACAGATGTCAGATGACGGAGATCAGATGACGGAGGTCAGAAGCTCGTTCTGATCTCTGACATCTGACATCTGATCTCTGACATCAGAGTCCCAGATAAAACTTCCGGATCAGGTCGTTGTTGTTGAGCTCGTCGGCGGAGCGGCCTTCGAACGCGATCTTGCCGTGCACGATGACGTAGCCGCGGTCGGCGATGCGGATCGCCTGGTTGAAGTTCTGCTCGGCCATCAGCACGGTGAGCTGATAGCTCTCCTTCAGCTCCTTGATCTTGTCGATGGTGCGGCTCACCAGGATCGGCGCGAGGCCGACCGACGGCTCGTCGACCAGGAGGATGCGCGGCGCCAGCATGAGCGCGCGGCCGAGCGCCAGCATCTGCTGCTCGCCGCCGCTGAGGCTGCCGGCGAGCTGGGTGCGCCGTTCCTTCAGGCGCGGGAACGCCTCGAAGCAGAAGTCGCGGTTGCGGCCGATCTGCGCCCGCGCGGTTGAGCGGAAGGCGCCGAGCAGCAAATTCTCCTCGACGGTGAGCTTGGGGAACAGGCGCCGCCCCTCCGGCACCAGGGCGATGCCGAGGTCGACGATCTCCTCGGTCGAGCGGCCGACGAGGTCGTGCCGCGCGCCGTCGATCTCGACGGTGACGCTGCCGGCGCTCGGCCGCACGATGCCCATGATGCATTTCATCAAGGTGCTCTTGCCGTTGCCGTTGGTGCCGAGCAGCACCACCGTCTCGCCCGAGGCGACGCTGAGCGACACGTCCTCGAGCACGCGCACGGCGCCGTACGCGGCGTGAACGCCGGAGAGCGAAATGCTACTGCCCAAGGTACGCCCTCTCGACTTCCGGATCGCGGATCACGTCCGCCGGCGCGCCGTCGGCGATCTTCTTGCCGGAGACCAGCACGACGAGGCGCTGCGAGAAGCTCATCACCGCGCGCATGATGTGCTCGATCAGGATGATGGTGATGCCGCGCTCGTTGAGCCGCACCAGCAGCGTGATGATGTCCTCGATCTCCGAATGGGACAGGCCGGCCATCGCCTCGTCGGCGATCAGCAGTTTCGGGTCGGCCGCCATGGCGCGGGCAAGCTCGAGCTTGCGCATCTCGACCTGGGTGAGGTCGCGCGGAAACAGCCGCGCCTTGGGCTCGAGCCCGACCAGGCCGAGCAGCTCGTGGCAGCGCGCGTCGGCTTCGCCGATGGAAAGATGCGAGCCGCGCCGCGCGCTGACCGCATAGAGCAGGGGAATGCGCAGGTTGTCGGCGAGCGTGAGGCTGGTGAACGGGCGCGGCAATTGGAAGCTGCGCGCGAGGCCGAGCCGCGTGCGCTCGTGCGCCTTCAAACCTTCGAGATCGACGCCGTCGAACCGCACCCGGCCGGTCTCGTTGTGCAGCGCCCCGCACAGGCAGTTGACCAGCGTGCTCTTGCCGGAGCCGTTCGGGCCGATCAGGCCGAGGCGCTCGCCGCTCTCGACCGAAAGATCGATGCCGTCGAGCGCGACGAAGCCGCCGAAGCGCTTGCTCAGATCGGCGACCTCGAGCAGCGTCTGCGCCATGGCGGTCACCGCGCCCGGCGAGGCAGATAGGCCTCGACCAGTCCGACGATGCCTTTCGGCGCGATGATCACGAACGCCACCAGCAGCACGCCGACCACCAGCAGGTTGACGGCCGAGGAAATGGTCACCGTCACCCATTGCTGCAAGGTGCCGAGCAGGATCGCGCCGATCAGCGGGCCGATCCAGGTGGTGGTGCCGCCGATCACCGGCATGGCGATGCTGTTGACCGCATAGGCGAGGCTGAAGCCCGACGCCGGGTCGAGATAGCCGACGTAGTAGGGCAGGGGGGCGCCGGCCATGCCCATGAGCGCGCCGGACAGCGTGGTGGCGACGAGCTTGAGGCGCAGCGTCGGCACGCCGGACGCCTCCGCCGCGATCTCGTCGTCGCGGATGGTGGCGAAGCCAAAGCCGAGCCGCGAGCGCTCGATCAGCCGCGCGATGCCGACCGCCAGCACGGCGAGCGCCAGCATGACCAGGAACAGGTACTGGATGTAGCTGCCGATCAGCGGCGCCTCGTGCGGCCGGATGATGTAGGCGCCGCGCGATCCGCCCACGTAGTCCCAGTTGGTGATGAAGGTCTGGATGACGACCGCGAGCGCGAGGGTGGCGATGGAGAAGAACGCGCCGCGCAGCCGCAAGGTCAGATACCCCGTGCCCAGGCCGACCACCGCCGACACGAGGCCGCCGATGACGATCAGCGCCGGGATCGGCAGCGGCGAGAACTTGTGGATCGCGACCGAGCTGTAGGCGCCGAGCGCGAAGAACGCCGCGGTGCCGAAGTTCACGTAGCCGCAATAGCCGCCGAGAATGTTCCAGGCGGTCGCCAGCACGATGTATTGCAGCACTACGTAGCCGGCGAAGAAGAAATAATCGTTCTGCACGAAGCGCGACGCGGCGAATACGACCGCTCCGACCACGACGGCCACGAGGAAGAATGTCGACGAGCGCATCGCTAGCGCCCCATGATTCCCGCCGGCCGGAACGCCAGCGTCAGCAGCAGGAAGCCGAATGCGACCGCCGGCGCCCACGACGGGCCGTAGAACGTCGCGGTGATGCTCTCGACGATGCCGAGCAGGATGGCGGCGATGACGGTGCCGGGAAGACTGCCCATCCCGCCCATCACGCAGATCGCGAACACGCGGCCGATATATTCGCGCCCGACCGAGGGCTCGACCGGCTGGATGACGATGAGGAACGCGCCGGCCATGGCGGCGGTGGCGATCGAGATGCCGAAGGCGATGCGCTTGATGCGGATCGGGTCCGCCGCCATCAGGCGCAGCGCCTGCTGGTCCTGCGCCACCGCCATGATGGCGCGGCCGACGAAGGTGCGGGTGAGGTAGAGCTGCAGCAGCAGGATCAGCAGCAGCGACACCAGGCAGGGAATGAGCATGCGCAGCGGCAGGTCGACGAAGCCGAAGCGCAAGGTCGGCCCGATATAGACGGCCTCGACGTAGCGGTAGTCGACGCCGAACACGAGGATCAGCACGACCTCGGTGATGAACAGCAGGCCGAAGAAGAAGGCGAGCCCGCGCAGCGCCTCCTGGCCGCGCCGCTCGAACGAGACGTAATAGACCTGGTAGACGAAGGCGCCGAGCGCGTAGAACGCCGGCAGCACGACCACGCTCACCACGATCGGGTCGATGCCGAAGCTCATGTTGACGATATAGGCGATGTACGAGCCGAGGATGATGAAGGCGGGATGCGCGATGTTGACGATGTCGAGAATGCCGAAGGCGATCGAGATGCCCGAGGTGACGGCGGCGTAGAAGCCGCCCAGCAGCACTCCCGCCACCAGCGCGTTGATCAGGAGGTCGAGCGGAAAGCTCATGCGCGCCTCGGCCCGGCGTCGCCGCGATGTCGGAGCCGGCGGCAATCGAACCCGGTGCGAGCCATTCCCCTGCGCGTCCCCCCGTTTTGCGTCTGTTGTAGCATGGCCGGGGGGCTGCGCCAGCGCCCATTTGTAGCCCGGATGGAGCGCAGCGAAATCCGGGATTCCCGCATTCCGCTTCGCTCCATGCGGGCTACATGCTAGCGTGACTGCAACGCCAAAACAGCCATGCGCGCCGGGGAGGAACCGATGCAATTTGATCGACGCCGTCTGGGCTCGGCATTGCTGGCCGGCCTCTCCGCCATGGCCTTGTGTGGGCTCGCGCCCATTCCGGCGCGCGCCGCCGATCCCATCAAGATCGGGTTTTCCATGTCGCTCACCGGCGGCCTCTCGGGCGGCGGCAAGAGCGTGGTGCTGGCATTCGACATCTGGAAGGAGGACGTCAACGCCAAGGGCGGGCTCAACGGCCGGCCGGTCGAGCTCGTCTATTACGACGACCAGTCGATGCCGGCGCAGGTGCCCGGCATCTACGCGAAGCTGCTCGACGTCGACAAGGTGGACCTCGTGGTGTCGGCCTATGCGACCAACCAGATCGCCCCGGCCATGCCGGTGGTGATGCAGAAGAACAAGGTGTTCATGGCGCTGTTCGGCACCGGCGTGAACGACAATTTCAAGTACGACAAGTATTTCCAGATCCTGCCGAACGGCAGGGAGACGCGGCTCGCGCCCTCGCTCGGCTTCCTGGAGACGGCGATGACCATGGAGCCGAAGCCGCAGACGATCGCGCTGGTCGGCGCCGACGCCGAATACGCGCAGACGGTGCTCGCCGGCGCGCGCGAGACGGTGCAGCGGCTCGGCCTCAAGGTCGTGTACGACCGCTCCTATCCGCCCAACACGGTCGACTACACGCCGATCGTGCGCGCGATCCAGGCGGCCAATGCGGACGTGGTGTTCGTCGCGTCCTATCCGCCGGATTCGGTCGGCATGGTGCGCGCCGCCAACGAGGTCGGGCTCAAGCCAAGGATGTTCGGCGGCGGCATGGTCGGCCTCGCCTTCACGCCGATCAAGCAGCAGCTCGGCCCGCTGCTCAACGGCATCATCGCCTACGACGTGTACGCGCCGGAGCCGACCATGAAGTTTCCGGGCATCGACGACTTCCTCAAGCGCTATCAGGAACGCGCGCCCGCCGCGGGCGTCGACCCGATCGGCCATTTCCTGCCGCCCTATGCCTACGCCGAGATGCAGATCCTGGCGCAGGCGGTGAACGCGGTCGGCAGCCTCGACCACGCGAAGATCGCCGCCTACATCCATGCGACCAAGTTCAGCACCATCGTGGGCGACGTGAAGTTCGCCGACAACGGCGAGTGGGAGAAGTCGCGCGCGCTGTTCGTGCAGTACCAGAACATCGTGGGCAACGACATCGCCCAGTTCCGCAAGGCCGGAACGCAGGTGATCCTCTATCCGCCGGAATACAAGTCGGGGAAGTTCATGTACCCGTATTCGGAGATCAAAAGGTAGCGCGCGCTTCACCTCTCCCCGCTTGCGGGGAGAGGTCGGATCGCGAAGCGATCCGGGTGAGGGGGCCTCTAAGTCAGCGCAACTCCGCAGAGGCCCCCTCACCCCGACCCTCTCCCCGCAAGCGGGGAGAGGGAGCCCTCACCCCTCCGCCCCCGCGTACGCCCCGGCGGTGTGCGGGAACATCGACTTGACGATCTTGAAGCGCGACACGTCGACGGTCGCGTCCATGTGCAGGAAGATGGCGGCGTCGCGGAACAGCTTTTCGACGCCGAAGTCGAGCATGGCGCCGTTGCCGCCGTGCAGCTCGATGGCGTGCTGGGCCACTTTCAGGATTTCCTCCGAGGCGAACACCTTGACCATGTTGCACAGCGTGTCCTGGTCGGGCGCGCCGTCGTCGACCGCGCGGGCGGCGCGCTCGAGCAGGGCGCGCACCGCCTCGATGCGCGTCGCCATGTCGGCGAGGCGCAGCGCCACCGCCTGATGCTTGATGAGGATGCGCCCGCCCTGGACGTAGTGCTGCACGTAGTCGGCGGTGCGCTCGAACGCGGCGACGCCGACGCCGAGGTTCTTGGCCGCCTGGATGATCTTGCCCGGGCGGAAGTAGACCGCGGCCTTGCCGAGCGCGTCGTTCTCGACCAGCAGATGGTCGGCCGGCACGCGGCAATCCTCGAACACGATCTCGCCGTTGTTCATGAAGCGGCAGCCGATCGTCTCGTTGCAGCGCGTCACCGTGAGCCCGGGCGTGTCGCGCGGCACCAAAAAACTCGAGGTCCCCTGCAGCATGCCGACCGCCGGGTCGGTGTTGGCGTAGACCACGTAGAGGCCGGCGTCGTAGCCGTTGCTGATGAACTGCTTGCGGCCGTTGAGCACCCATTCGCCGTTCCGGCGCACCGCCTTGGTGTGCATCGCCGCTTCCGGCACGTTGTAGGGCAGCCAGCGGTCGGAGGCGCCGCGCGGCTCGGTCAGGCAATGGGCGAGCAGGAACTGCGGATCGTCGATC